>Ga0137432_1000615_pt1 | contig 16326 bp, 15 predicted proteins | sample EasRivERMZT820_2_FD_102337 | JGI IMG/M metagenome (GOLD analysis project Ga0137432, IMG submission 102337) | Soil microbial communities from meander-bound floodplain in the East River, Colorado, USA - East River MetaG ERMZT820_2 | ecosystem: Environmental > Terrestrial > Soil > Floodplain ...
GCTCGGCGCTTCTGCCGAACGTCTCGATCGGCAGCGATACAAACCTCCAAGCGAGCGGCGGCACGCCCGCTGGCATCTCGCTCGGAGCGAGCTACGAATTCGATTTCTGGGGCCGCAACCGGAACCTGCTTGCTTCGGCCCAGGCCTCGAACCGGGCGACGCGCGCCGATCGCGAGACGGTCGCGCTCACCGCGACGGCGGCGACGGCCAGCACCTATTTCCAGTTGCTCTCCTTGCGCGAGCGGCTCGCGATCGCACGGCTCAATCTGGAGAATGCGCAGGCGGTGCTGATGGTCACCGAGGCGCGCGTCCGGAACGGCATCGCCTCACAGCTCGAACTTGCGCAGCAGCGCTCGACGATCTCGTGCCAGCAGGCCCAGATCCCGCAGCTCGAGCAGCAGGAACTGGAAACCCGCGCCGCGCTGGCGCTCCTGCTCGGGCGCCCTCCCGAAGGGTTCAATGTCACGGCGCAGGATCTTGTATCGATCGCGGCGCCGAGCGTCGCGCCGGGGCTCCCGTCCGGTTTGCTTGTGCGCAGGCCGGACATCGTAACCGCGGAGGCCAATCTCCAAAGCGCCAACGCCAATCTCGCGGTCGCGCGCGCGGCCCTCCTGCCGTCGATCTCGCTCACTGCATCGGGCGGCATCTCCACCGGAACGCTGACGGGGCTGGTGACCAATCCAATCTTTACTGCGGGCATAGGATTGTCGCTGGCGCAGACGATCTTCGACGCCGGCCGGCGCGAAGCCGTCACCGATGAGGCGCGGGCGAGAGAGCAGGAACTGCTGCTTGCCTATCGCAGCACGGCCATCACCGCCTTCTCCGAAGTGGAGACGACGCTGGGTTCGATCACCAATCTCGACGCCCAGCTGGGGTTTCAGGCCGAACAAGTGGCGCAATCCGAGCTCGCCTTCGACATCGCGCAAGCGCGCTATCGCGAGGGCGTCGACGATTTCCTTATCGTGCTGGACGCGCAGCGCTCGCTCTATCAGGCGCGCGACCAGCTCGGATTGGTCCGGCTCCAGCAATTGCTGTCGCTGGTTGCGCTGTACAAAGCGCTCGGCGGCGGCTGGGAAGACCCGGCCGCAAACCTGGCGCAGCAATAGACTCTATTTCGCGGCGGCCGGAGGTGCTGCGGCCTTAGCGGCCGGCGCGGGCGCGGCGGGTGCGGGTGGCGCCGCCGGTGCCGGCGCAGCCGCGCCGGCGACCGCCGGTGCCGGTTCAGGCGGCGGCGGGGTGTAGGCGGTCATCGTCAAGGGGGGCGGCGTCGGCTGATCGGCGGGGATGGGAACCGCGCGTTCACGGGCGAGCGTCCTCATCCGGTTGAGGGCATCGGGAAATCCGTTCACCGATATCGGCAGATTGACGAGGTTGGTCTGGCCGTAGCCGACCACGGTCACCGTCGTCATGGCACCGGCAGCGGCCAGCGCGTTCACCGCCGCCGCGTCGACAAGCGCCTCGACATAGCATCCGTCGCGTTCGCAGCGGGTGAATTTGACGCCTTGCAGAGCAGCCGCGCCCGCGGAAACGATCATGCCGCGCTGGAGCGCGACGCCGGTGGGCACGATGACCTGCATGGCATAAGTGTCGCGCGAGGGAAGGTAGGCCAGCGAGAAACTCATGATGCGCACCTTGCTGTCCTGGTTGACGGTCAGCTGGATGATGTCGCAGGGCGCGGGACTTTTCACGGTCGTCTGGGCGCAGCGCACCGCCCAATCGCCGACGGGCGTGTTGACCGAGAATTGCTGGGCGGCGGGGTTGGGCGGCGCTCCCGGATCGCCCGCGGCCGGGGCGGGCGCAGCGGCCTGGGCCAGCGCACCAAAGGACAGGCCCGCGAGCAGCAGATAGACCAGCGCAAACGATGCGAAACGAGCTGCGATCATCATTTCAAACCCTCACGCGTTCGTTTCAGCGATTGAGAAATCCGAAAAACGAGGTCCGCCTCGCCTTAGCCCGCTGAAGCTCTTCGTAGCCGGCGGAGAACCCGTTCAGCGAGAAGGGGATCGTCACGGGTGAGGTATTGCCGGCAACGGCCACCACAACCTGTCCGGCCATGTTCGTGCTGAGCGATTTCAGTGTGTCGGCATCAGCGGTGACCAAGGCGACGCACCCGGTGTTGTTGCAGGTCTCGAACGGCCGCACGCGCATCGGATCGGTGCCGACCGAAAAGCCCATGCCGGCGTCGAGCGCCACGCCGTGAGGCACGGTGACCGAGAGCGGCGTATTGGGCGCAGGATCGAGCATCGATACGGTCAGCAGCACGCCGCCGGTGTCACGCAGGACGTCCAGCGTCAGAGCGCAATTCGGCTGAGTAGGGTTGAACGGCGGACAAATGACGCGCCAATCCGTGAATGTCGAGACCCGCGTCTCGTTCGGCGGGGGCGGACTGCCGAACAGGCGCTCGCCGATGAGCGCCGCCACGCCGCCGACGAGAAGAATGAGCACGACAAGGGCAACGCGAAAGGCGGTGCGAACGCTGAGCATCCTTTTCCACGCGGGAGGACGCATGACACTGCCAACCTGGGACATCGACTCTCCACTTCATTCGGCCGGCCGGACGGGCCTGCGCCCTTCCCCCTTGGCCGACTTATCGTTCGGACTGTTCCGGTTGCCCCCGGCCCAATTGGCGTCACCGTTATCGCGACCCCGCACACAAGGCAAGCGCGAGCGCTAAGACTCGGAGATAAAAGGAAAACTCAAGAACCCGCAAATCACCACAAACGCACGCGGCTGGACGGCGCGAGGTAGAGCTTGTCGCCGGGCGCCACGCCCATGGCGTCATACCAGGCGTCGACATTGCGCACGGCGCCGTTGATCCGGAACTCGGGCGGGCTGTGCGGATCGGAAAGCACCCGCTGCCGCAGGGTCTCTTCCCGCGCCTTGAAGCGCCAAACTTGGGCGTAGCCGAGGAAGATGCGCTGATCGCCGGTGAAGCCGTCGAGGACGGGCGGCTGGGCACCTTTGAGGGAGAGGTGGTAGGCCGCGTGCGAGACCGTCAGCCCGGCAAGGTCGGCGATGTTTTCGCCGAGCGTCAGCCGGCCGTTCACCGACAGTCCGGGAACCGGGGTGTAGCCGGCGAACTGATCGACCAGGGCCGTGGTGCGGCCGTCGAAATTCCTCCGGTCGGCCTCGGTCCACCAGTTCCGCAGGACGCCTTCGGCGTCGTATTTGCTCCCCTGGTCGTCGAAGCCGTGACTGATCTCATGACCGATGACCGCGCCGATGCCGCCATAGTTCACCGCCGGGTCGGCGTTGGGATCGAAGAACGGCGGTTGCAGAATGCCGGCGGGAAAGACGATCTCGTTCAGCGACGAATTGTAATAGGCGTTCACTGTCTGGGGCGACATGCCCCACTCTGAGCGATCGACCGGCTGGTCGAGCCGCACGAGGCGGCGATTCCATTCGAAGCGGGAGCCGCGCGCCTGATTGCCGAGCAGATCCGCGGGATCGACGCGGAGCGCGGAATAGTCGCGCCAATTGTCCGGATAGCCGATCTTCACGCTGAAGGTGCCGACTTTCTCCAGCGCCTGGCGGCGGGTTTCCGGCGACATCCAGTCCGCGGTCTGAATGCGCTGGCGGTAGACGTCGAGGAGATTGCGCACCAGATCCTGCGCCTTCGCTTTGGCATCGGCGGGGAAGTAGCGGGCGACATAGAGTCGTCCGACATTCTCGCCCATCATTCCGCCGACGAAACGCACGCCGCGCTTGTCGCGCGCGAGCTGCTCGCGCTGGCCGCCGAGCACCTTGCCGTAGAACTCGAAGCGGGCATCGTCGAAGCGCTTGGGGAGGTAAGCCGCGTGGCCGGAGAGATAATGGAACGTCAGGTAGTCGCGCCATAGATCCACCGGGGTGCGCGCGAACAGCGACGCGAGGCCCGGAAACGCCGATTTTTCCGAGATGATGACCTGGCGCTCGCCGGCTGACGGGTTGGGAATCCCGCTCTCGCGCAGGTGCGCTGCCCACGGGAAATCCGGAGCAAACTGCGCCAGCTCGGACGCGCGCATCGGATTGTAGGTCTTGTCGGCATCGCGCCGGTCCGCCCTCGACCAGTGGATTTCGGCGATCTCGGTTTCGAGCTTGAAGATCGCCTCGGCCTTCGCTGTGGCCGCTTGATCCGGAACGCCGCCCAGGCGCAGCATCTCTGCGATGTAGGTGCGGTATTTCTCGCGCGCGGCGACGATGCCCTTCTCGTCGAGCCGGTAGTAGTCGCGATCGGGGAGCCCGAGCCCGGACTGGCGGACGAACACGGCATAGGCATCGGGGTTCTTGTCGTCGACGCCGATGCGGACATCGAAGATGCTCTCCGTCCCGAGCTCGGGCGACGCCATCGCGCGCGCCACGTCCTCGTGTGTTCTCAAGCCGGCGATGGCGGCGAGATCCCGTCTCGCGGGTTCGAGCCCCAAGCGCTCCACCCGGTCGGTGTCGACGTAGGACGCATAGAGGTCTCGAACCTGCCTCTCTTCCGCCGAGAGATTCGCGCCGCGGGCTTCGAGCTCGGAGAGGATGGAGCGGACGCGGGTCTCGCTTTGAATGTCGAGCTGAACGAACGATCCCGTCGTGGTGCGGTCCGGCGGAATCTCCGCGGTGTCGAACCAGGCGCCGTTGACGTAGCGGAAGAAGTCGTCGCCCGGCTTGACGTTCCTATCCATGCCCGACAAATCGACGCCCCAAGCGCCGAGCACCGCCTTGTTTGCGGCCGGGACTTGGCCGTCGGCAGCCGAGCCCCAAAGGCTGAAGCCCGCCAGTGACAATCCCAGAACCGCAAATCCGATGCGCCGCATGACCCGACCTCGTTGAGCGGCCGAAGCACGTTTGGGCCGCGAACAAATCTACCGCGACAGGGCGGACGAACGCCAGTTTCTCTCAGGCCGGGCGGGCCGACTCGGCGCGGAACGAGAAGCGGTCAAAGGCCGATATGGCGATAAGCCCGGTGAAATAGCCGCCCAGATGCGCCACCCAGGCGATCGAGGTCGTCGGATCGGTCAGACCGAAGCCGGTCACGCCCGCGATGAAGTTGGTGATCAGCCACACCAGGGTGAATCCGAGGATCGGACGCGAGAAGAGAGGCGCCAAAGGGGGCGTTTCGCCTTCGGCCAGGCGGCGGCCCAAATAGCGCTGACCGAAGAAGATGCGGATGCCTGCTCCCATGAGACCCGCGATGGCGCCCGACGCTCCCACGACCGGCGCGGCCTCACCGAAATAGGCCGCCAGATGGGCGGCGACGGACAGGATGCCGCAGAACAGGAAGAACAGCAGGAATCTCCCCGTCTTGAGCCGCTTGGCGACGATCGGTCCGAACGCGAGGAGCCAGAGACTGTTGACCCCGAGATGGGTGTAGTCGCCGTGCAGAAACATATAGCTGACAAAGGGAACGAGTTGCCCCGCCAGGCCGGGCGCGGGGATTCCGCTCGCCGCGAGCGCGGCCTCGGAATAGCGCGCCGGGATGAAGGCGAACTCGAAGAGGAGATCGTCGGGCCAAGGCGGGGGCGCGAGCACGCGGGCGACATGGGCGGCCACGAGCACGCCGATGAGCCAGAAAATCGTAGAGGGTGCATTCAGAAACGGTTCGCGCGATGGCCGCATATCCTGAAAGAAGGCCATCCGCCTCCGCTCCCGGGTGAGATCGCTATAGTAACGCGCAAACCAACGGTTACCAGCCGGTCCCGCTTGCCACCCACCGGGCACCCAGGCGATGCTTCGCCGGCGCTGTATTCTTGTGCGTTGGACCGCCCGAGGGCCTTCATGCGTATTGGTAAGCACGCCGCTGTCGTTCTAGATTTGCGTCGATAGACGCGAGGAACCTATTCATGTCGATCGCTGGCTGGTGGCATCGGTTACGCTCTGGGAGACGCCGCTCGATTCACGCGTCTCGCGAAGCGAGCGAAGCCGGGATCACCGCGCGCGTGGACATGGTCAGGTTCGAAGCCTTGGCCGAAGCCGCTCATGAGGCGATGTACGAAGCGCGGCTGCGCGGTGCCCGCGGATGCTACGAGGAAGCGCGGTCTCATTTCGCGGGCGCGATCGAGGCCGCACAGCGCGCCGGCCTTCACGAGGAAGCTGCCCGGCTGAAGCGTCGGCGGGACCACGTGGCCCGAGTCTACAACAGCCAGTTCCGCTACTCCTGAACGATTCGCGCGTTCCTCCGGCGAGCGCAGTGCGGCCGTCATGAAAAGGGTCGCCTTCGTGCGCCGATTTTCAGCCGGACTTGATTCATGATCCCCATTTCCGACGATAACCCCTCGAGCCGCCTGCCGATCGTCACCTGGACAATCCTGATCGCCTGCGTCGCGGTGTTCTTCTGGCAGCTCTCGCTCGATGGTGCAGCGGGTGAAACGACGATTCGCGATCTCGGCTTTACGCCGCGCGATTTCTTCGCCCGGGGCTTCGGCGACGGCGCCGCCTTGGGGCCGTGGCTGACGCTGGTCACGTCCATGTTCCTCCATGGCGGGCTGCTGCATCTCGGCGGCAACATGCTCTTTCTGTGGATCTTCGGGAACAACGTCGAAGACGCGCTCGGCCATTTCCGTTTCCTCGTTTTCTATTTCGTCTGCGGCGCCGCGGCGGCGCTCGCACAAGCGATCACGGAGCCGCAAACCGCCATCCCGATGGTCGGGGCCTCGGGCGCCATTTCGGGAGTGCTCGGGGCCTATGTGCTGATCTATCCCCGCGCACGCATCACGGTGATCATTCCGCTGGGCGTGATCTTCTATCCAACCAAAATCTCATCGGTCTATGTCGTGGGGTTCTGGTTCATCATGCAGTTGTTCAGCGCGGCGCTGGCCGAGCCCGGTGCACCCGGCGTCGCCTGGCTTGCCCATGTGGGCGGCTTTGTGGCGGGTGCGCTGCTGACGCCCCTGCTGTCGCAGTTTCCGCTTTTCGGCCGGCATTACCGCGGACCGTGGCGTTAATCGACTTGGCACGGCTTTCGCTTTTCCTCCTGTGGAGGCGGCGAAACGCGGGGCGAACTGGCCCAGGCTGATACAGGCCGCCAAGGACGAACGACCATGAAGCACCGCAATAACCATTTTGCCGTCGGGTATTGGAGCCTGATCCGCCGCGGACGGCCTGCGCCGGACCAAGCCGACGTCGATCCCAAGGCGCTGAAGCGCCTGTTGCCGTTTGTCTTTCTGCTCGATGCGCGGAACTCGAGCTTCGTTTACCGGCTTGCCGGCACCACGCTGTGCGAGCGTTACGGCGGCGAGCTCAGAGGGCGGAATTTCCTCGAGCCGTGGGATCGCGACAGCCGTACGCGGCTTCCCGCGCTCATGCAGGAGGCCCTCGCCGAATCGGCGCCGCTCTGGCTTTCTTCGGTCGGTACGACCGAGGACCGCAAGATGGTCGAAATCGAAACGGTGCTGATGCCGATGACATTCAACGCGGGCGCCCGGGAGAGATTTCTCGGCGTCGCACAGGTGATGACCGACGTCTCGCCGCTGCTCGGCCGTTCGATGAACTTCGAAAGGCTTGTCGCCTCGGGCCTCGTCCGCGAGGGTGACTACGCCATGGCGGAGGCTCCACTCGCTTCCGCACCGCCACCGGTTCGGCGGGTGCGCCGTTCGCGCGGCGCGCGAGGATCGCATCTCCAGCTTGTGGTGTCCCAGACGCAGCCGGGGGCCGCTCAAGACCAGTTGGCGTTCGGCGGCAATGATGCGCTTACCGTGCTGCTGGAAAAGTGCGCGGCGGAGCGAGGCGGACGGTTCGGAAATTAACGGGCCCCGGGACCAAACGGGACGGAATCCTGGCGACTGGTGGCGGCCTGTGTCGGATCGCGCGTGACGCTGTCGCGTATCTGCCGCTCCCGCTCGAGCTGTTTCAGATATTGCAGCTCGTAGCGCTCGATGGCAGCGCGATAATTCTCGAATGCGGTCAGGTCCGCCTGGCTACGGGCCAAGCAGCGTTCCGCCGGATAACGCTGGGTCTCCTGGCACCAGGTCTCGAACGTCAAGTTCTTGACGTCGTAATTGAGCGGGCCCGACAGAGGCTGCGCCAACGCGGCGCCGGAACCGAGCACGGCGAGCGCGGAAACGAGTAGAGAACGCGTGTTCGGGCGCATGGGCGAAGACTCCTCTACAACAAGAACAATACGCCCGGGCAATCGTTCCCGGAAGAGTTAGACGACAAGTTTCGGAAAAGTTGTGGTTAGCCGGAGAACCGGCTTGTAACGGTTTATTCAGCAATGTTGCCATAGACTTGTCCCGAAGCGCGAAACGGGCCATCAGAGGAATGAGTTCCGAAGAAGACCGCGTCAGCGAAGCGGGTCAGAAAGTTATTGCCCGCGCATCAAAGGAACGGCGCCGCTTCAGGCGCGTGAACCTCAATATCACGGGACGCCTCTATATTCCTTCGACCGAGGAAGAGGCGATGTGCACGGTCCAGGACATTTCGCCTGGCGACGTGGCGTTGCGCTGCGACCTGAAGGAAGAGCCGACCGGGCGCGCCGTCATCTATCTCGACAATCTCGGGCGCTTCGAAGGGCCGATCATTCGCGCCGCCGATGGCGGGTTCGTGATGACGTTCTCCTGCTCGCTGCAAAAGCGCGAGAAGCTGGCCGATCAATTGACGCTGGAGGTGAACCGCCATCTGCTGGGCGATTCCGACCTCAGGCGGTATGACCGCGTCGAAGCCGTCTCCGGCAGCTATACGCATTTCACCCGTTCGACCGGCGAGCAGGTCCGCTGCGAGGTGCTCGATCTCTCGCTGACCGGCGTCTCGGTGCGCACCGAACATCGCCCGCCGGTGGGCGAACACATTCTGATCGGCCACCGCGCAGGACGCGTCGCGCGCCATCACGCCGACGGCATGGGGGTCGAATTTCTCGGCCTCTCCTTTGCGCCGGGATCGGAAACGGACACGCCGCAAACACCCGAGCTCACGGCGCCGTCGCGGCCGATCTCGACAAAGCCCGCGTCCGTCAAATCCGCGCCCGCAGGCGGGACGACTGTCGCGGCGCGGCGTCGCTAGATCACCAGCCGATCTCGCCGCTAAAGCCTGACCGCGATTCCAGCGGCGGCCAGCCGTTTCTTCGCATCGTGGATCGTCGCTTCGCCGAAATGGAAGATGGATGCCGCGAGCACGGCGCTCGCGTGACCGGCAAGCACGCCCTGAACCAGATCATCGAGCGACCCGACGCCGCCCGAGGCGATCACCGGCACCCTCACCGCATCGGCGATCTGCCGCGTGAGATCGAGATCGTAGCCGGCGCGTGTGCCGTCGCGATCCATCGAGGTCAGCAGGATCTCGCCGGCGCCGAGCTCTGTCAGTTTCACGGCGTGGGCTATCGCATCGATACCGGTCGCGTTGCGTCCGCCATGGGTGAAGATTTCGAACCGTCCGTCGACGCGCTTGGCATCGATGGCGGCGACAATGCATTGGCTGCCGAATTTTTCCGCGCCCTCGCGGATGATCTCCGGCCGGCGCACCGCTTCGGTGTTGATCGAGACCTTGTCGGCGCCCGACAGCAGGAGAGCGCGGATGTCATCGAGCGTGCGCACGCCGCCGCCGACGGTCAGCGGCATGAAGCAGGCCGATGCCGTGCGGCGCACCACGTCCAATAGAATCGGGCGCTTCTCGTGGCTCGCGGTGATGTCGAGAAAGCACAATTCGTCGGCGCCGGCGGCATCGTAGAGGATCGCCTGCTCGACCGGATCGCCCGCGTCGCGCAGGGAGACGAAATTGACGCCCTTCACCACGCGGCCGTCCTTGACGTCGAGGCAGGGAATGATGCGGACCTTCAACATGGGCGTCAGCGTCCTCTGCCGGCGAGGGCCGCGACCGAGAGCAGCGCGCGGCCGCAGGCGGCTTCGGCAGGTATCGCCGTGGTTTTCACCAGAGCTTCGCCCTCGTAGAGAATATCCAGCGCCGCTTCGAGCTGGGCGAGAGACCAGCGCGACGCCTGGGCCTGCATGGAGCGCTCGCGCGAGAAATGCACCGGCGGCCGCAGCTTCTTGATGGAAGCAGAAAGATTGCCGCCTTCGTCGGTTTCGGCGCGCACCGCCATCAGGCGCTGGAAGTGCCCCATGGCCTGGCGCAGCACGGCGACCGGCTGAGTGCCTGCTGCCCAGAGCTGGGCGAGCCTCTTGTCGAGCCGCGAAAAGTCGCCCTCGCCCGCCGCGTCCAACGCCTCGTCCATGCGCAATTCGGACTCATCGCCCATGATGGCGGCGACATGGGCCTCGCTGACGGATTTTTCGCCCATCGCGTAGAGCGCGAGCTTTTCCAATTCGGAGCGCGTGATGCCGCGGTCGGAGCCGAGGCGCGAGACCGCGTAGTGCAGCGCGCCCTCCTCGATCGAGACGCCGCGCGATTTGAGCTGACTGCGCACGAGCTCTTCGAGGGCGCGACCGTCGTCCGGATAGCAGGGAATCGCCGCAGCGTTGGCCGCCGCCTCGAAGACACGCCGCAAGGCGCCGCTCTTGGCGAGGTCGCCGGCTTCGATGACGACGAGAGCATCGCCCGGCGGGTTCGCGAGGAACCGCTCGAAGGTCTTGGCGAGCCCATTGTTGGCGCTGCGGATGCGCACGACGCGGCGGCCGCCGGTCATCGAGAGCGAAGCGGATTCGTCCCACAGGCGTGCGGGATCGGACTCGAGAACGGATTCGTCGAACTCGGCGACGCGGAACGGATCGTTGAGATCGGGAAGCACGGTCCTTGCCACCGCGGCGGCGCGCTCGCGCACGAGTCCCTGGTCGGGACCGTAGACGAGGGCGGCGACGAGCCCGCCCGGCAGGTTCCCGATGAAGCGTTCGGCAGCGCCGGCTTTCACTTCCATCGGACGGCGATCATCGTGTCTGCTCTGCGACCTGCCGCAGATAGACGGCGAGCTCGATCCGGATCCGCTCCGCGATGTCGTTCGCGGCACGGTTCTTGGCATCGCGCTGCGCGGCGACGGTCGAATAGAGGAAGGGCGACGCCGCCACGTTGTACGCAGCAAACGCCGTGATGTCGCCGCTCTTGGCCGGACCGGTCCCACCACTCGCGACGAGATCGTAATGCGCCGTCAGCGTGTAATTGTAGCGCGTGATCGAGGTGTTGGGTTGGAAGACCACGGGCTCCTCGAGCTCGGTCAGGTAAAGCTTGAGACGGTAGCGGGCACCTTGAGCGGACACCGTCGCATCGAGGCGATCGAGCAGGTCGTTGCGCAGCTCGTAGCCGACACGGTCGGAAATCGGTTCGACATAGATCGTCGACAGCGTCGAGCTGACGCCGAGATTGTTGTTGTCGGCGTAGAGCGGCTGGAAGCCGCAACCCGGCAGCATCATCGCGGCGAGAACGATCAGCGCGCGCTTCATCACACCACCACGTTCACGATGCGGCCCGGAACAACAATCATGCGGCGTGGCGGCTTCCCGTCAAGCAAGCGTTTTACGGAGTCCAGCGCCAGCGCCGCGTCCTTGGCCGTGGTTTCGTCCGACCCTTGCGGAATCGTGATCTCGCCGCGCACCTTGCCGTTCACCTGTACCGCAATCGTGATCGTGTCGCTGACCAGGAGCTTGCGATTGGCCGACGGCCAGCGCGCATTCGCGATCAGCGTGGTGTGGCCAAGATGGGCCCAGCAGGTCTCGGCCAGATGGGGCATCATCGGGCTGCTCAGCAGCACGATGGTCTCCAGCGCCTCGCGCATCACCGCGCGGTCCACGGCGCCTGCGGCCGTGATGGCGTTCGCCAGCGTATAGACCTGCGCCACTGCACGGTTGAAGCGCAGCGCGTTGAGATCGTCGGTGACGGCCTGGATGGCGCGATGCGTGGCGCGGCGCAGCTCCAGGTCCGCGCCCTCGGAGGTCTCCGGCGGTCTGGTCCCAGGCGGCGGCAGGCCTTCCGTCTCGGTCACCAGCCGATGGATGCGCTGCACGAAGCGCCAGCAGCCCTCCGCTCCTTCCTGGGTCCACTCAATGTCGCGCTCGGGCGGCGAGTCGGACAGCATGAACCAGCGGATCGTGTCGGCGCCGAAGGCATCGATGATCGCTTCCGGCGCGATCACGTTCTTCTTCGACTTCGACATCTTCTCCGACGGACCGACGACAACCGGAATGTCGGAGCCGCGGCGAAAGACCTTCCCGTCGCGCTTTTCCACTTCGGCAGGCTCGAGCCACTCTCCGTTCCGGTTCTGGTACGTCTCGTGGCAGACCATGCCTTGCGTGAACAGGCCGGCGAACGGTTCATCGACGCGCACATGCCCGGCCTTGTGCATCGCGCGCGTGAAGAACCGCGCATAGAGCAGATGCAGGATCGCGTGCTCGACGCCGCCGATATACTGATCGACCGGCATCCAGTAATCGGCCGCCGCACGGTTGACCGGATCGTCGGCCTTGGAGTCGGTGAAGCGCGCGAAATACCACGACGAGTCGACGAAGGTGTCGAAGGTATCGGTTTCGCGAACGGCGCGGCCTTTGCACTTGGGGCAAGCCGTATGCTTCCACGTCGGATGATGTTCCAGCGGATTGCCGGGGACGTCGAAACGCACGTCATCGGGCAAGGCGACCGGCAAGTCCGCCTCGTTCACGAGGACAGTGCCGCAGGACACGCAGTGGACGACCGGGATCGGACAGCCCCAATAACGCTGCCGCGACACCAGCCAATCGCGCAGGCGATAGTGAACCGTCCTTTCGCCCCGTCCTGCGGCTTCGATCCGGCCGGCCACTTCGGCTTTCGCCGCATCGACGTCGAGACCGTCCAGGAAGCGCGAATTGGCGAGACGGCCGGGGCCGACATAGGCTTCATCGCCGATCGCAAAGGTCTTGGGATCGGCCCCTTCGGGCACCACCACGGGCACGACGGGAAGACGGTATTTGCGGGCGAAATCGAGGTCGCGCTGATCGTGCGCGGGGCAGCCGAAGATAGCGCCGGTGCCGTACGCCATCAGCACGAAATTCGCGACATAGACCGGCAACTCCCAGCTCTCGTCGAGCGGATGGAGCGCCTTGATGCCGGTGTCGTAGCCGAGCTTCTCGGCCGTCTCGATGGTCTCCTCGGCGGTTCCGCCCTTGCGGCATTCCGCGACAAAGGCGGCGAGCTTCGGGTCCTTCGCCGCCAATTGATCCGTCAACGGATGATCTGGCGAGAGCGCGATGAAGCTCGCGCCGAACAGCGTGTCCTGCCGCGTCGAGAAGACGTCGATGGACGGCGCCGGCGCGTTCTTCAACGCGAACGAGAAGCGCAGGCCTTCGGACCGTCCGATCCAGTTCTTCTGCATGATGCGGACTTTTTCCGGCCAGCGCTCGAGACGGTCGAGCGCCGACAGCAGGTCGTCGGCGAAGGCCGTGATCTTGAAGAACCATTGCGACAGCTTGCGGCGCTCGACGGCTGCGCCCGAGCGCCAGCCCTTGCCCTCGATCACCTGCTCGTTGGCGAGCACCGTCTGGTCCACCGGATCCCAATTCACGTCGGCTTCGGCGCGATAGACCAGCCCCATGCGGTAGAAGTCGAGGAACAGGCGCTGCTGGCGTGCATAGTAATCGGGATCGCAGGTGGCGAACTCGCGGCTCCAGTCGATGGCGAGACCCATGTTCTTCAGCTGCTCGCGCATCGCCGCGATGTTGGCGTAAGTCCATTCGCGCGGGTGGACGCCCTTCTCGCGCGCGGCATTCTCGGCCGGCAAGCCGAACGCGTCCCAGCCCATCGGATGCAGCACGTTGAACCCTTGCGCGCGTTTGAAGCGGGCGATCACGTCGCCCATGGTGTAGTTGCGCACATGGCCCATGTGGATGCGGCCCGAGGGATAGGGAAACATCTCGAGCACGTAGCACTTGGGAAGCGCGGACTGATTGGCGCCGCGAAAGACGTCGCGTGCCGCCCATTCCGCCTGCCAGCGCTTTTCGGAGTCCTTGGCGTTGTAGCGCGCCACGAGAGCAGTCCCTGAACGTTCAAGCCGAGTCTAGAGTGTTTTCGCTTTTCTTCGAATCGCGAAAACGCCCTAGATTTCTGGTTTGTCGCATTTTCTAAGGCGAACCGCGAAGGCACTTCGCCGGAAAATGCTTGGTTGCCCCGCGTGCCTCGGCAAAGCGCCGCGGGGGAATAGTGTGTGCCCGAAGCGGAATTACTGCGCGATGGCCGCGAGCCGGAGTTCGCGCGCCCGCGAAAGGATCGCGTTCTCCAGACGGATCCCGGTGTCGGGATTGGTCTGTGCGTCGGCCCAGCCGTTTGCGCCGCGGGTTTGCCGGAACACGGCAACCCTCACCGCATCGGCACGCAGGCGCCGGTCGAGGATATAGACCGTAACCTTCATGTGCTCGTCCGGGCGTTCGGGCGGCGCGTACCAGTCGCTGATGACGACGCCGCCGATCGGATCGGCCGATGACAGCGGCATGAAGTTGAGCGTGTCGAGCGTCGCGCGCCAGAGGAAACTGTTCACGCCCAATTGGGGCGTGTTGGCCATCTCCTCTTCGTCATTGCCGCCGCCGAAAAGCGGGAACAACCCCGAGCGCCCGCTGTCGGTGCTGGTGGAGACCATTTCGGCGGCGCGGTTGCCACCGCAGGCAACGAGGAGAAATGCGGCAGCCGCAAGCAAAAGAATACGCATCGGTCTTCCTTAAGTAGGTCGGGTCGGCGGCTCGGTACGACCCGAATCTCTCGGGGCCCCCCACGAGCCAGATTCCCCCTTTGATCGGCTTATACTGAGCCCTTCCCGCGCACGCAACGTCGAGGCCCCGCCCACAACGCCGCAACCGCGAGCGTCTATCGGCCCCGCTCCGCATCCGTGGGGCAGTCGCCCGCGCGGCGGACGAAGGGCCACAGCCAGCCTTTGCGGCACGCAGGCGCTGCATTGCCGCCGCCCGATGCCGTCTCGACGGTGCCGCTCGAACCGGAGGCAGCGGGTCCCGCGGCGCTGACCTGGGTCACCCCAGGGCCAGCAGCGGCTGCAGCGCTCGCAACCACCTGATCGGCGCGATAGACGCCCGCTTGGCCGTTACTTTTCTCGGCTTCGGTCAAGCAATCGCCCGGATTACGGACGAATGGCCACAGCCAACCCTTGACGCAAGGAGCCTCCCCAACAACTCGTTGGGCAGGGGGAGGGGCGAACCCAGGACCGTTCAGAGAAGGACTGTTGCCGGTCGCCGGGCCACCGAACAACGTCGCTCCCGGTGCCACGGGCGCTCCAGGAGCAGGTCCGCTCGAGCCAGTGCCCGTCGCCGTGGTTTGCGGAGCTCCAGCGGCCGCATTGGGCCGCGGCCCCGTCGATCCGGTGACGCCGGTGCTCTGAGCCGGCGTGTCAACGCGAACGCCGCTCATGTCCGGGTTGGTATTGAGCGGTCCGTTGTAGACACCGCGCTGTCCGGCCTTGATCTCGTCGTCGGTCAGGCAATCGCCGGGCTGCCTGACATAGGGCCACAGCATGCCCTTGCCGCAGCCCGACGCGGCCAGCGCCGAACCATCGGCGGCGGCGACGAGAACCAGGCACGCGGTCAGTGTCAGCACTCGCATCGTACGTCCCCCTGGTTTGCACGGGCGAAATCGCGAGCGGCCAAGCGTCTCTGCGACATGCAATTTATACTGGGGCGAATGAGCCGGCGCAACGCGGCTCGCGTTTCTGTCTCTGTCGCCCGCATGGTAAGCGGTGGCTATAGCTAGGCGGGCAAGGGTCCGGATTCCCCATGATCAAGCGCCATTGTCGGGCAATTGCTTTTGCCGGGACCGCGTTCGGCCTTTCGCTGATTCCGGGGAGCGCGAGCGCCCAGGACATGCGATGGGGGGACGCGCTGGCGCTCGATCCGCCGCAATGGCAGTTCGGCAATACCGAAGTCCGCCTGGGCGGCTTTGCAGGCGGGGCCTTGTTCGCCGCCGCGCAAGACGGCGGCCCGGGCTTTCCCGGCGGTTACGAGAACATGGGCGCAAGCGCGCTGGCGACGAGCAATGTCCGCCTGCAAAGGACATTCGATACCGGGCTCGTGCTCGGCGCGCGGACGGACATCTTGCTCTATCGCGACACGCTGTCGGGCGACAATTACGACAACGACACGGTGCAGAAGGTCTATGTCTTCCTGCAGACGGGTTTTGGCCGCATCGAGGTCGGACAGCAGGACGGCGCCGCTTACACGCTTGGGCTGACGGGGCCAATCGTTGACGCGCAGATCACGCTGGAGAACCGCGGTATCTCGCTGTTTCTCCATCCGACCGCCAACGAGGCTTTCAGCTCGTTCTTCCAGCAGGTCACGACCGTCCAGACCTCGTCCAACTACGCCAAGATCAATTATGTCAGCCCGCGCCTGCTCGGCATCCAAATCGGCGCCTCCTTCACGCCGCAGACGGTGCGGACGCCGCTGCCCTTCACCGGCAATCAGAGCGACGCTCCGAACCAGCAGCGCGCGGTTTGGGAAATCGCCGCGAGCTACA
>Ga0137432_1000624_pt1 | contig 16205 bp, 18 predicted proteins | sample EasRivERMZT820_2_FD_102337 | JGI IMG/M metagenome (GOLD analysis project Ga0137432, IMG submission 102337) | Soil microbial communities from meander-bound floodplain in the East River, Colorado, USA - East River MetaG ERMZT820_2 | ecosystem: Environmental > Terrestrial > Soil > Floodplain ...
CGACCAATCTCTGGGCCGAGTGGGGCGAGGGCAGGCCGAAGATCGCAGTCGTCACCGAGCTCGATGCGCTCCCCGGGGGCTCGCAGACCCCGCTCGCGTTCGATAGGAAGCCGCTCGTCGAGGGTGCCCCCGGCCACATGGAGGGCCACAACACCCATGGCGGCGTCGCTTCGGCCGCGGCCTTCGCCGTCAAGCAGGCGATGCAGCGCTACAACATCAAGGGCACGGTCGCGCTCTCCTTCGGACCCAACGAGGAGCAGCTCGCGAGCCGCCCCTTCATCGTCCGCGCCGGCTATTTCAAGGACGTCGATGCGATCGTCTATCTCCACATCCGCGACGCGCTCTCCACCGGCTACGGCGTGCAGAACTACGCCGCGATCAGCTCGCGGTTCACGTTCCATGGCAAGACTGCGCACGGCGCCGTCAATCCGTGGGACGGGCGCGACGCCGTCGATGCGGTCGAGCTGATGGATCTGGGCTTCGACAAATTGCGCGAGCATCTCCAGCCCACCTATCGCGCGCACCGCACGATCACCAACGGCGGCATCCAGCCCAACATCATCGCCGACACCGGCGAGATCTGGTGGTTCGTGCGTGACGCCAACATGCCGGCCGCGAAGACGACGTATGACCGCCTGCTCAAGATCGCCGAAGGCGCGGCCCTGATGACGGGCACGACCTACGATGTGAAATACGCGGCCTCTGCCTGGCCCCAGCTTGCGAACAAGACACTCGCCGAAGCCATCCAGAAGAACATCGATGCCGTCGGCATGCCGAAATGGACCGAACGCGAACAGCAATTCGCGCGCGACTTCCAGAAATCCGCCGGCAAGCCCGTCACCGGTCTGCGCACCCAGCCCGTTCCGCTCGGCGGCCGCCAGCAGGCGACCTCGTCGAACGACAACGGCGATGTCTCCTGGGTCGTGCCCGCGGGCATCTTCAATTTCCCCGCATCGGTGCCGGGCATCGAGTATCACGAATGGCACGCGGCCGTGACGCCGGTCAGCTCCATCTCGCACAAGGGCCAGGTCGCGGGCGCCAAAGTGCTTGCCGCCTCGATCCTCAATCTCATGACCTCGCCCGAAACCTTGCGCAATGCGAAGGCCGAGTTCGACACCGAATCGAAGAAAACGCCTTATTTTTCGCTGCTTCCTGCCGATGCCAAGCCCGACCTCGAAACCAACCGCGCCGACATGGAGAAGCACCGTCCCGCGATGCGCCGCCTCTATCTCAACAAGTCGCCGCGTTTCAATTGAGCCCGATCATGACCCGTCCGCCGCTCCCGCCGTTCAACACCAAGACCGCTGCGGAAAAAGTGCGCATGGCCGAGAACGCCTGGAACACGCGCGACCCGCAGAAAGTCGCACTCGCCTATACGCCTGACAGCAGATGGCGCAACCGCGCCGAGTTCTTGGCCGGGCGCGAAGCCATCGAGGCGTTCTTGAAGCGCAAGTGGACGAAGGAGCTCGACTATCGCTTGATCAAGGAGGTCTGGGCGTTCCGCGAGAACCGGATCGCTGTCCGCTTCGCCTATGAATGGCACGACGATTCGAACAATTGGTTCCGCAGCTACGGCAACGAGAACTGGGAGTTCGACGAGGATGGCCTGATGCGCCTGCGCATCGCCTCGATCAACGATTCTCCGATCAAGGAGAGCGAGCGCAAATATCACTGGCCCCTCGGCCCGCGCCCCGACGACCACCCGGGGCTGGCCGCCTTGGGGCTTTAGCGGAAAGCCTAACGCCCAACCGTCCGCATGAACGCGATGCGGGTGTCGCCGTAGATGCGGTCGTCCAGCATCTCGTAACCGGCAACCGTCGGCATCGTCTCGTCCTCGGCCGCTTCCGCCACGATGAGCGCGTTCGCGTTCAGCCAACCACCGGACGCGAGGCCTTCGAGCGCTGGCGCGATCAGGCCTTTGCGGTAGGGCGGATCGAGGAACGCGAGGTCGAATGGGGCGAGCGTGTCCAGCGGGCCTAGCTTCGCCGCGTCGCGCCGCCAGATCTTGCTCGCACCGGTGAGGCCTAGCGCCTCGACGTTCTCCCGTATGATCGCCCGCGACTCCGCCGCCTCCTCGACGAAGAGACAGAACCTGGCTCCCCGCGACAGCGCCTCCAGCCCGAGCGCACCGGTGCCGGCGAAGAGGTCGATCACCCGCGCGTCCTGAAGCGTAAAATCCGCGGCAAAACCTGCGTGCTCGACGATGTTGAAGATCGCCTGGCGCACTTTGTCCGAGGTCGGCCGCAAGGCCGCGTCCCCGGGTGCGGCCAGCGTCCGCCCCTTGAACCGTCCGGCGACTATCCGCATTGGTAAAACAACCGTTTAGCCCCTGTTGAGCCCGTCGATACCGCACCCGAAACCGGGCGTCACGTCCCTGCGAGGGCGGGGCAGTGACGCTTTCTTGGGGAGTCCCGAAGGACTATATCTAGACCCCAAATGGCAAGGCTTTCTCGAATCCTCTTCGGCTTGGGTCTGGGACTTCTCGCCCAGGCGAGCCCGGCTTTTGCCCAGTCGGGCGCGCTCCCCGACGCTCAGCCCAAGGTTGTGGCGAGCTTCATCTCCGAACACGCCGCCGTCACCCCCGGGGGCACCGTCACCGTGGCGCTGCGCGAGCTCATCCGCGAGAACTGGCACACCTATTTCGTCAACCCCGGCGATTCGGGGGCGCCCACCATCATCAACTGGCACCTGCCCGAGGGCTGGACGGCCGCCGCACCGCAGTTCCCGTACCCCGAGCGCATCCCGGTCGGGCCGCTGATGAATTTCGGCTACGAGGACGAGGTCGTTCTCTTGAACGAGATCACGGCACCCGCGAACGCTCAGCCGGGCGAGACCGCGACGCTCGAAGCCGACGTGATGTGGCTCGTCTGCTCCGATGTCTGCATTCCCGAGGAGACGCATCTTTCGCTGCCGCTTTCCGTCGCCGGCGAAGCGCCACCGCCGTCGGCGGAGACCGCCGAGCTCTTCGCCGCCGCGCGCGCGAAGCTGCCGCACACCTCGCCCTGGACGGCGCGCTACGAGGCGAGCGATACGCGCTTCGCGCTTCTCGTCGAGGGCCCCGAGCTCGCCTCGGCCCGTCCGAAATCCGCGGTCTTCTATCCGTACGCGGATGGATTGATCGACGCGCCGGCGCCGCAGAACGCAGGCACGGCGTCGGCCGGTCTCGTCCTGCAAAGCGCGCCGGGCTGGAAGATGACGACGGCCGAGAAACGGTCTGCCGTCGACAACATCCGCGGCATCCTCGTGCTCACTGGCGCCGACGGCCGCGTGGACGCGCTCGACATCGATGCGGCGCCGGGTCCGGTTCCCGCCGCTGCCGTGGCGCTTGTGGGCGAGTCCGATCTCGGGCTGCTGAGCGCGATCCTGTTTGCGCTCGTCGGCGGCCTCATCCTCAATCTGATGCCCTGCGTGTTCCCGGTGCTCTCGATGAAGGCGCTGGCGCTCGCGGCCAAGCGCGATTCGCCCGACGCCGCGCGGGTTTCCGCGCTCGCCTATGGCGCGGGCGTGCTCCTGAGTTTCGCGGCCTTGGCAGCCGTCCTCATCGCGCTGCAATCCGGCGGCGCCGCGGTCGGCTGGGGCTTCCAGCTTCAGCAGCCGATCTTCGTCGCCTTACTTGCGCTTTTGATGTTCGCGGTTGGGCTCAACCTCTCCGGCCTCTATGAGATCGGAGGCGGGGCGCTGGCCGGCGCGGGCGAACGCCTGACCCATTCCTCCGGGTCCACAGGAAGCTTCTTCACCGGCGTGCTCGCCGTCGTCGTCGCCACGCCCTGCACGGCACCCTTCATGGGCGCGGCCATGGGCTATGCGCTGACCCAGAACGCGGCCTCCGCGCTCGCCGTGTTCCTCGCCCTTGGCATCGGCTTTGCGCTTCCCTTCGTCCTGCTCGGGTTCTTCCCGCGCGCGCTGCGCATCCTGCCCAAGCCCGGCGCGTGGATGACGAGCCTGCGCCAGGTTCTCGCGTTCCCGATGTACGGCGCGGCCATCTGGCTCGTCTGGGTGCTGACCCTGCAAGCCGGCTCCGACGGCCTGCTGGTGGCGCTCGCGTCCGCGCTGGCGCTCGCCTTCGGCCTGTGGGCGCTCGGGCGCGCGCAGGCGGCGGACGGCTTCGGCCGCCGCGCGGGCCTCGCCACCGCCGCAGTGGCGATCCTCGGCGCCGCCGCGCTCACATCGTTCACAGGCAACTCAGCCCCGCCCGCAGCCGCTGCGCAGGCAGATGCTGCAAGCACGCTCGCTTACGAGCCCTATACGGCGGCGCGCCTGGAAGCGCTCCGGGCGGAGGGCCGTCCCGTCTTCATCAATGCGACGGCGGCCTGGTGCATCACCTGTCTCGTCAACGACCGCGTAGCGCTCTCGGGCGAAGCCCTGAAGAGCCAGTTCGCCGAACACAAGGTCGCGTCGCTCAAAGCCGACTGGACCAACGGCAATGCCGAGATCACGGCGCTGCTGGCCGCGCAACAACGCTCCGGCGTGCCGCTCTATCTCTATTATGCGCCCGGCGCGCAGAAACCCGTCGTGCTGCCGCAGCTCCTCACCGAATCCATCGTGCTCGCCGCGCTGAACGGCTGACAGGCAGTTCAGACCGTGGTCGTGCCCGCGAAGATCTGCGGCCACAACCCGACCAGCCCGACCACGATCAGATAGATCGCGATCAGGTAATTCAGCAGCCGCGGCATGACCAGGATGAGGATCCCGAAGATCAGGGCGACCAGGGGCTGTAGGGTGACCACATCGATCTGCATGGCAAGTCTCCGCTTTTGGGGGAACGCGTTCGACGGAACGCGCGACGCAACAAATCGTGCCTAGCGAGTCAACGCCTGCGCAATCAGCTCGGGCGGCTGCGCGCCCGAGAACAGCACACGCCCGTCGAGGACGAAGGTCGGCACGCCTGACAGCCCGGCGCGCAGCGCAACCTCTACCTCGGCCGAGACCTCGGCCGCACCGTCGGTGCCCTTCAGAAATGCCGCCGCCTGCTGCCGGTCCATGCCGGCGACCGCCGCCAGATCGGCGAGCACGGACGCATCGCCGATGTCGCGCCCTTCGCTGAAATAGCCGCGGAATAGAGTCTCGACCATCGCGTCCTGCACGCCCATGCGGCCCGCGAGCCAGATCAGGCGGTGCGCGTCGAACGTGTTTGGCGTGCGCTTCATCAGGTCATAGCGGAAGTCGATCCCGACACTTCTGCCCACGTCCGTCAGCTGTGCGTCGAGCGCAAGCGAGCGCTCCCACGAGCCGAATTTGCGCATCCGGTATTCGCGGCGCTCGATGCCCTCTTTCGGCATCTGCGGATTGAGCTCGAAGGGCCGCCACGTTACGCGGGGACGGGGCGTGCCATCGATCAGCGCGAATGCCTGCTCCAAGCGACGCTTGCCGACATAGCACCACGGGCAGATCGCATCCGACACGACCGACAGCTCGGCCGCCGCCGCGCCAACGACAGCCTCGCCGCGTGCGGACACAGGTGTCGCGCAGCCGTCGGCGCCGCAGGCGAGAGCTTCGTCCTCTTCGGCCATCTTGTCCCGCGTTTTGAGCAGGCGCAGATTGCCTCTTTAAGAATGCTGAAACAAGGAGACGCAGATGGCGGGCGAGAAGACCTATGACGGCAAATGCTTTTGCGGCGACGTCGCGATCAAGGTGACGGGCGAGCCTGTCGCCATGGGCTATTGCCATTGCAGCTCGTGCCGCGAGTGGTCGGCTGGACCCATCAACGCCTTCAGCCTGTGGAAGCCGGACTCGGTTGAGGTCGCCAGAGGCGCCGACAGCATCGGCAGCTACGCCAAGACCCCGAACAGCGTGCGCAAATGGTGTACGACCTGCGGCGGGCATCTCTTGACCGAGCACCCGCAATGGGGCCTGACCGACGTCTACGCCGCGACGATTCCGACTTTCGCCTTCAAGCCGGGCGTGCACGTGCATTATCAGGAAAGCGTGCTGAAGATCCGCGACGGCCTGCCCAAGCAGAAGGACGTGCCGAAGGACATGGGCGGCTCGGGCCAGCTGCTGGCGGAGTAGGCTAGTTCTTCAGCCGGTAGCCGGTCTTGAACATCCAGGCGATGATCATCACGCACACGGCAAGGAACACCGCGATCATGGCGGCGCTCAAGCCGATGTTCACGTCGGCGATCTCGTAGAAGGCCCAGCGGAACCCGCTCACCAGGTAGACCACCGGATTGAGCAGCGTCACGTTCTGCCAGAACGGCGGCAGCATGTTGATCGAGTAGAAGCTGCCGCCGAGGAAGGTCAGCGGGGTCAGCACGAGCAGCGGCACGATCTGGAGCTTCTCGAAGCCGTCGGCCCACAGCCCGAGGATGAAGCCGAACAGGCTGAACGCGACCGAGGTCAGCACCAGGAAGACCAGCATCCAGATCGGATGCGCAATTGAAAGCGGCACGAACAGGCCCGCGGTGAGAAGGATGATGCTGCCGAGGATGATCGATTTGGATGCCGCCGCCCCGACATAGCCGATGATGATCTCGAGCGGCGACACCGGCGCCGACAGCAGCTCGTAGATCGTTCCGGTGAAGCGCGGAAAGTAGATGCCGAACGAGGCGTTCATGGTGCTCTGCGTGACGAGCGACAGCATGATCAGGCCCGGCACGATGAACGCGCCATAGCTGATGCCGCCGACTTCGGTGAAGCGCGAACCGATGGCCGCGCCGAACACGATGAAATAGAGCGAGGTGGAGAGGACAGGCGCGATGATGCTCTGCGCGACCGTGCGGCCCGCGCGCGCCATCTCGAATTTGTAGATTGCGGCGACGGCGCGGTAATTCATCGCGGCCTCGCCACCAGGCTGACGAAGATCTCCTCGAGCGAGCTCTGCTTGGTGTCGAGGTCCCTGAAGCGGATGCCCGCCTCGCCGAGATCCTTGAGCAGCGACGTGATGCCGGTGCGCTCGGCCTGCGTGTCATAGGTGTAGATGAGCTCGCTCCCGCCGTTGGCGATCTCCAGACGGTAAGGCGATAGCGACGGCGGCACAATCTCGAGCTTGGTGTGCAGCTCGAGAGTGAGCTGCTTCTTGCCGAGCTTGCGCATCAGCTCGCGCTTCTCCTCGACCAGGATGAGCTCGCCGTGATTGATCACGCCGATGCGGTCGGCCATCTCCTCGGCTTCGTCGATATAGTGCGTGGTGAGGATGATGGTCACGCCCGCATCGCGCAGGCCGCGCACCACCGCCCACATGTCCTTGCGCAGCTCGACGTCGACGCCCGCCGTCGGTTCGTCGAGGAACAGGATCATCGGCTCATGGGCCAAGGCCTTGGCGATCAGCACGCGGCGCTTCATGCCGCCCGACAGCGTGCGGATCATGCTGTCCTTGCGGTCGTAGAGGGAGAGCTGCTTCAGCACCTTGGCGATATGGTCGGGATTGGCGGGCTTGCCGAACAATCCGCGGCTGAAGCTCACCGTCGCCCAGACGCTCTCGAACGCATCCGTTGTCAGCTCCTGCGGCACCAGACCGATCATCGCGCGCGTCTGGCGGTAATCGCGGACGATATCGTGGCCGGCAACGGTAACGCTGCCTTCGCTCGCGTTGACGATGCCACAGATGATGCTGATGAGCGTCGTCTTGCCCGCGCCGTTGGGGCCCAGCAGCGCAAAAATCTCTCCCTCGCGGATCTGAAGATTGACGTTCTTCAGCGCCTGGAAGCCGGACTTGTAGGTCTTGGAGAGATTGCTGACCGTGATGACGGAGGGCATAAGCCGTGCGCTTTGCTTTTTCGGGCCGCGCTTTCTACGACACCGGGCGAATTGAACGCAAATCCGGCTGGATCATCCCGCCCTAATTGCGATTCCGCGTGCTGCGCTGGCTCTTGGGCGGATGCGGCACGCGGCCGTGCCCGTTCGCCGTGGGATGCTCCGGCGCCTCGTCGGCCGAAAGCGTAACCTCACGAAACGAAATCGCGCCCAGCACGCCGTCCACGCGCTCGCCGGTTTCCGACATCGGCAGCAGCACCGTGCGATAGAGGATCGACACCTCGTCGTGGATCGCCGAGCCGCCGAAGCTGATCGGATTGCGGGTCACCGCCACGCGCTGAATGTGCCGTGTCACCAGTTCCAGCAGGCTGCCGTCCAGGCATTCGGAAATGCACTGGCGGTCGAAGGTCGGCCAGGTCGGGTCGCGCAGCGCAATTCCCACATAGGAGAACCGCGAGCGCTGCGGCGCCTGATCGACGTCGATCATCAGGCAATTGGGCCAATCGAGGCCGAAATCGGCGGGGTCGATCTGCGAACGCCTGGGCAAGCCTGCGCCGGCGAGTTTCTTCCAAACAGCGTGGACGCGCGCGGTCAGGCGGCGTTCGTCGGAGGATATGGTCATGTCGCCATCCAGTGGTCCGGCCCCTGAATTTGCGGCACTCCGGCTTAAGGGCTGGTGAATGGCGGGCGAGCCCTGCGGCAAGAGGGGACCGCAAAATTCATGCGACCCGGCCGATGCCGCTGTATGGTTTCAGTCCTGTTAAGTGGTTTCCTCGGAAACGGAGCATCTCGATCGATGATTGGCCTTCTCCCGTCGCACGCCAAGACCGTGCTGTTCTCCGCCGTCCTCGCCGCGCTCGTGCTCGCGGTGCCGGCCGCCGCCCAGGAGCCGCCGCCTGCCGCCCCACCGGAGGCAGCACCGGCGGCTCCGCAGGACCCGCCGCCGCGAGTGTCGCTGCAGACCTCGATGGGCCCGATCATTCTCGAGCTGAACCGGGAGCGCGCGCCGCTCACGGTCGCGAACTTCCTCCGTTATGTCATGGAGGGGCACTTCAACAATACGGTCATCTACCGCGTCGTGCCGCGCTTTGTGATCCAGGGCGGCTCGGTCGGCACCAACGGCAACGGCAAGCCCGTGCATGAGCCGATTCCGCTCGAAGCCAATAACGGCCTCACCAATCTGCGCGGGACAATCACCATGGCGCGCGCGAACGACCCCGCCTCTGCTACCGCGGAGTTCTTCATCAACCTGGTCGACAATACCGGGCTCGACCAGATGATGGGCGATACGAACAATCAGACCGGCTACGCCGTGTTCGGCCGTGTCGTCGAGGGGATGAATGTCGTCGATCTGGTTACGACGCTGCCGCTCGGCGGGGGCTACGGTCCGTTTCCGGCCAATGCGCCGCTGATACCGGTCATCATCCGGCAGGCGACGATTCTCGATCCCGCCGCGGCGCCGAGTCCCGCGCCCGCATCACCTGCGCCGGCAACGCCCTAATGCGCCGGCGGCCCGGATTGCTCCGAGCCGCCGGTTTATTCTCTAGCGGTACACCCCGCCGTAACCGCCGTAACCGCCATAGCCGCCGTAGCCGCCGCGATTCATCGCGTACATGCAGTTCCGCAAATGTCCGCCGCGCACCGCCCAGCGATAGGGAACGAAGACGCGCCGCTGCAGAGCGGGCTCGAAACGCCAACGGCCGAAACGCGGTGACGTGCAGATGCTCGTGCTCCGCCAACCGCCGCCGCGACGGTAATACTCGGACCCATAGCGCTCGTCATACTGCTGGCGGCCGTAACCGCCATATTCCCGGCCGTAGTCGCCATAGCCGCCATTCTGGCGTCCGTAGTCGCCGTAGCCGTCATACTGACGTCCGCTGTAGCCGTCGCCGCCATAACCGGGCTGCGCGCTCGCAGGCGCCGAAGCGGCCAGGACGGACCCCGCCAGCATGGCGGCGCCGAGGACTGTTTTTGTCAATGTCTTCATCTGTATCTCCATCAGGGGAAAGCCCCTATGCGGTCGCGAGTATCGCTGCACCGCCTTGAACCCGTGATGAATGGGCCCGTCAGGCGCATGTCAGCCTGCAGCTGCAAACCGGCCGTTTCCCGTGCTATTCCTCGGCCCCAGGAGGTTGAGATGGGTTCCAAGATTTTCGATCGTTTCACCGCCGATCTCGTTGCGATGCTGAAGGCGCGGGGAACGGCCGGCCTCTCCGACATCGCGGACGCGTTGAAGCCGCTGCTGCGCGAATCCGAGTTTGCCGCCATCGCCTTTCCGGACGACTCCGTCCGCAAGCGCGTGCTGTTTCACGACCCCGGCACCGACGTGCATGTGCTCGCCCATATCCACGAGGCGGGGAAGCGTGGGCGTCCGCACAGTCACGGCGCGTCATGGGCCGTCTACGGCACTGTGACCGGCTTCACCGACATGACCGAGTGGCGCCGGTCCAATCCGCCCCATGAACCCCACGCGGTGCTGGAACCCGTCTCGCATTACCGCCTCGGCCCGGGCGACACGCGCGCCTATCCCCCGCATCTCATCCATTCGACCGCGCATCCCGAAGCCGCGCGCGTCATCCGCGTCACCGGCACCGACCTCGACCGGATTGCGCGCTACGGCTTCGATCCGGCGCACGACATGATCGTCACGCCCGCGTCCTCGTGATGTTTGCCCGAACCGAACGCGTATCCTTGGCGCCCGAACCACCCTAAGCTCCGTCGAGTGCCGTCCACACCGACTCGGAGGTGCGCCATGAATTACTCCCGCCGCGAGACGCTCGAGCTTTCCGCCACCGCCCTTGCCGCCTTGTCGCTAGGTGCGGCTGCGGGCGCCGCTCCGGCTGCGGCCCAAGGCGCGGCCGCGCCCGCCGCGCAGCCCGATGCTCTGGTCCAGGCACAGCTCCGCACCATCGCGGATCTGCCGCTCAAGCCCGATGGCTCTGCCGTCGAGTACACGCCGGCGGACGTCGGGACGATCGCCGGGCGGCCGTTCTGGAAAACAATGGGTACGCCCGACATCGAATTCGATTATCGCAAGATGAAGGTGAAGGTCGACGGGCGCGGCACGTCGCGCCTCGCCGGCACGCTCACCTATTCCGACCTCGAAAAGCTACCGCGCATGTCGGCGATCTATCTCCTGCAATGCGGCGCGCCCACGCCCAGGGGCATCGTGAAATGGACCGGCGTCCGCTTCTCGGATTTCGCGCAGCTGGTCGGCGCGCAATCCTTCGCCAATTATGTTCGCGTCATCGGTTCGGACCTCTATTACCTCGAGGACGACATGAAGACGTTGATGCACCCGCAGGTCATGCTGGCGTGGGAGATGAACGACAAGCCGATCCCGCCGGAATACGGGGCGCCGCTGCGTCTCGTGGTTCCGTTCCGCTACGGCGCCCGGAGCATGAAGGCGATCACCGACATCCAGTTCACTGCGACATCCTTCCCGCCCGCGCGCCCCTGGCAGACTTAGCCGCCAGCGTGTAAAGCCGGGCCGGCGGCCGCGTGTCCCTTCGGATGTCGAGGGGGCATGTGTGCATCGCTGCGCACGGCGACACACGAATGGAGAGTCCTGAATGAAAGAGTTCAAGCAGCCGACCTTGGAGGAACGGCGCGCCATGGCTCTAAAGGCCAAGCAGGCCCAGCTCGAGGCCGCGCGCAAAAAGGCTCCGGCCAACGACCCGCAATTTGCCGAACGCCAGGCAGCCCGCCTCGCGGCGGCCGAAGCCCGCGACGCGCGAATCCGCGACCGGAAGGCCGAGCGTCTGGCCGAAGCGAAACGCAAAGAGATCGCCGAGGCCGAGGCGGAGGCCGAACGGGTGAGGGCACTCGAGGCGGCAAAAAAGGCCCGCGAGGCCGAAGCCGTGGCTGCAGCGGCGCGCAAGGTCGCGACCGAGGCCGAACGCAAGGCCGAGCGCGATGCCCGCTACGCGGCCCGCAAGGCGCGCAAGAAATAGCTCGTCCCCGTCGCCGGCGAGTGCGCACGACGGAACTTTCCCTGCGCCGTCACGTCGCCGCGGGCAGTGCCCGGCGCCGCCGGTCCGCGACGAATTTCTCGGAGATCCATAGTCCGGCGAATAGGGTTACGGGCAAGGAGAAAGACGCGGTCGAGAACGAGTTGGCGTCGAAAGAGCTGATCGCGATGTCAAGAACCGCCACGGGATAGAGCATCACGCCGAGGGCGAGGGCCATCAGGCCGAATACCCTTTTTCCGGTCATCGTCACAAAGAAACTCAAAGACGCGATCGCCATTCCGAGCGCCGGCAGCACGATTGTGGCGTGGACGAATTGCGGGAAGCCTGACAATTTTTCCGACAGATGCGGCGTTGGAAAACGCGACGGATCGTAGAGAAAGAGCGGTCCATTGAGGACGGCGCATACGAGAACGACGATGGCAACGAATTCCATCGCGCGGCGCGCGCCGGAGGCCTGAAAGACCGAACCCGCCAACAGCACCGGCGCGATGGCGTAGATCGGCCGCGACGAAATCGCGACGCCCAGGAAAACGGAGGCGGCATACCGGTACCAGGTCTTGTCGCCCTGTTGCGCCCACAGCACGGCGGCCATCGCAACCGCGACGTAGAGTGCGTTCACAAGATAATCGCCTCCCGTGACGAAGTCCCCGAGCGAGGCGGGACAACCGATTATGAAAATCGCCAAGTAGATGAATGCCATTGTGGGTTCTTCGAAATAGTGGAGACACCACCGCGCGAACACCGGAAGCCACACGAGATTCTGAAGCGCGCTGTTGCCGAGAACGAAGAACGGAAGCGCCAGGATCAAGGCGCCCGGCATCGGTGTCGGGGGATTTCCGAGATAGGTCTCGACGCCATAGGGATACTGGCCCGCGAGCAGCGCTTGCAGCGCCACATTCAAAGCGTCGTCCCGATCGGAACCGGGGCCCAGCAGGCCGCTATTGGCGATGGGATAGAGCACGACGAACAACGCGATCGCCGCGCCGCAAAGTACGACGATTCCCCATTTGGCGAGATTGGGTCCAAGCCGGCCGGCAATCGCAGGAAGGACCACGATGGCCGAAACGGCAATCAGTGGGACCACCAGGAGGCCGATTTGGCCGGTGTATTTCTGAATATAGTCCAACGAAGGGACGAGCCAGAGAAGCAATGCGGCGCCGACCGGCACGTGGTGGCGATAGCGCGAATGCTGCGCGGCAGGTGCCAGCGCACTGCCCATCACGGTCTCCGCAAGTTGGGGTGCCCACCTGGACTTCGGACGGGACGACGCTAGACCGCATGGGGGGCATTGGCAAACGGACGCGTTCACTATTCCCATTGAGCCCGCAACCAATCGCTCTTGAAGATTGATACCATCCCTATAATCTGTTGGATGTATGGCTCCCCGTTCCCGACGCTGGCACTTGCCGGACTCGGAAGAACGCGATGGCCCATGATCCTGCGGATGTCGTCCCCGTTGCCGGACCATCCGACGCGGAGACCCTCTATGGCCGGATCGGCTCGCTCCTTCCCGGCATCGTCCTCTGCGCGCTCGTCGCGGCGGCGGCGCTCCTGCTGCGCCATGTCGCCGGCCTCACCGCGCTCAGCCCGATGATCGTCTCGATCGCGCTCGGCGCCTTTCTCCACAACGCGATCGGCACGCCCGTGGCCGCCAAACCGGGCGTCGCGGTGTCGCTCCGCTGGATCCTCCGCTTCGCGATTGTCCTGTTGGGCTTCCAGCTCACGCTGCAGCAGGTGCTCGATGTCGGCGCCACCGGTCTCGCCATCATCGCGGTCTCGCTCATCGCCTGCTTCGCCGTGACCAAGCCGCTCGGCGCAGCGCTTGGCGTCGATGCCAGGCTCAGCGAGCTGATTGCCGCGGGCACCTCGATCTGCGGCGCGTCCGCCGTCATCGCCGCCAACACGATCACCAAGGCGCCGGAGGAAGACTGCGCCTACGCGGTCGCTTGCGTCACGCTCTGCGGCATGGTCGCGATGGTGTTCTATCCGTTGCTGCCGGTGCTGCTCGGCCTGAGCGCGCGGGAGTACGGCCTTTGGACCGGCGCCTCGGTGCACGAGGTGGCTCAGGTCGTCGCCGCGTCGTATCAGGCAGGGAAGGAAGCCGGCGACTACGCCACCATCACCAAGCTCACGCGCGTGATCATGCTCGCGCCGATGATGATGGTGCTTGGCGCTCTTGCCACGCATCGTGCGAACGCCCTAGGGCCGCGCAGCCGAGTACCGCTGCCGTATTTTGCGCTCGGCTTCATCGCGGCGATCGCGCTTAACAGCACCGTGGACATCGCCCCGCCCGCCAAGGATATGATCGTCGCCGCAACGACCTTTCTTCTCGCGCTGTCGCTCGCCGCGATGGGCCTTGCGACGGACGTAAGAAAGCTCGCGCCCAAGGGCGCCCGTCCGCTCCTCTTGGGCGTGCTCTCCTCCGTCTTCATTGCCGTGCTCAGCCTCCTTCTCGTCAAGCTGGTCGCGTGAGATGCGGCTGACGCTGGAGCAGTTGCGGATCTTCGTCGCGGTCGCGCGGCAGAGCCATGTCACCCGGGGTGCCAAGTCGCTCAATCTTGCGCAATCCGCGGCGAGCGCGGCCATCGCCCATCTGGAGGCGCATTTCGCGATCCCGCTGTTCGATCGCGTGGGCCGCCGCGTGGAGCTGACCGATGCCGGCGGGCTGCTGCTCTCCGAAGCCACAGCCGTGCTCGCGCGCGCCGAAAGCGCGGAGCAGGCGATGATGGAGCTCTCCGGCATGAAGCGCGGGAGCCTGCGCGTGCAGGCGAGCCAGACCATCGCCGGCTATTGGCTGCCGCGCCATCTCCTCGCCTTCCGGCGCGCCTATCCCGACATCGATATCCGCCTCTCGATCGCCAACACGGCGCAGGTCGCTCTTGCCGTGCGCGAAGGCATCGCCGATCTCGGCTTCGTCGAAGGCGACATCGAGGACCCGAAGATCGTCGCCGAAGCCGTGGCGAAGGACTCGCTGGTTCTTGTCGTCGGCCACGGCCATCCCTGGGCACAGCGCAGGTCCGTCGTCGCGTCCGATCTGGTGACGAGCGACTGGGTGCTGCGCGAGAAGGGCTCCGGCACGCGCTCGATGTTCGAGGCCGCGATGCGCAGAGCGGGCCTTACGCCCGGAGATCTGCGCGTCACCATGGAATTGCCCTCGAACGATGCCGTGCGCGCCGCCGTCGAAGCCGGCATGGGCGCGACCGTCATCTCGGCCTCCGTCGTCGCCTCCGCCATCGAAGCGGGGTTGCTGCACCGGGTGCGGCTCGATCTCCCCGAGCGCGCCTTCTACGTGCTCCGCCACCGCGAGCGTGCGCACGGCCGCGCCGCGGAGGCGCTGCTCTCACTGATCGCGAAGACGGGGAAGAAACGCTCGGTCGCGAAGTAGTTCGCGCTCGCGCTACTGACGACGACCGGTCGCGCGTATCGGTGGTGCCATGATCGGCTGTGGTGCAGACAGCATTTCGTCGTCCGAGAAAAGCTTTCCCTCGTCATCGTCCTGCCGTTGGACGCTCGCGCCGGAAACAGCCTGCGCGTGCATGTGCTCTATCAATTGATTGTGGTTCGCGAGCCGGCCGAGGATGGGCTGTTTCCAAGTCCGGTTCTCGAGAATGTAGCGTTGCCACATCCGCAGCGGCACCAATTCGGGATCCGCAAGCTGCGATTGTTTGTAGAAGTTCTTTCCCATCAGAATGCAGAGCACGCTCCAATGATTGTAGACCGTCCTGTTCCGGGGGTCGGCGGGGCTCGGGACCGCGTGTTTCCACAATTCCAGACTCGCTTTCAAAATGTCGGACTTCTTCGCGTCGTTGCGGACGGCATCCCAGAAGGGGCCCTGGCGCTCGCTCAGCGAGAAGTGGAGGCCCAGGAAGTCGCGGATTTCATCATAGAGCCTGTTCACCGAGCCGTTGTATTGGTCTGCCAGAGGTTCCTCGAAATCGGTTGTCGGCAGATTGGAAAGCAGCCAACGCGATTGCAGCTCCAAGGTCATGATGGCGGTCGACTCCAGCGGCTCCAGGAATCCGCTCGATAGGCCGATCGCGACGCAATTCTTGACCCAGCTTCGCCGGTTTCTCCCCACGCGCATCTTGATGGTCGGCTGCGGCTCAAATCCTTCGCCGGCGTGGCCAAGAAACTCGCGAAATTCCGCGAGTGCGGCGTCATCGCTCTTGAACTGGCTGCAGAAGACTTAACCGGCTCCGACACGGCGGCGCAGCGGAATGTGCCATACCCAACCCGCGTCCATCGCGATCGCACCGGTGACCGATGGTATCGCGGCGGGATCAAAATGCCGGACCTGCATGGGAATGGCGCGGTCGTTGAGTAGGTATTCGGAGAAGGAAATGAATGGCTCGCCGAGCGCCTTGTTGATCAGAAGTCCTCTGAAGCCGGTGCAATCGATGACGAGCTCGACGGGCCATGTGCCCCTTTCCGCGAGTTGCAGCGAGGCGATGTAGCCACGCTCGTCCAGCTTCACGTCGACCACGTTATCGCGGATATGCTTGACGCCGCGGTTCCGGCACACCTCAGAGAGGAATTCGGCCA
>Ga0137432_1000630_pt1 | contig 15966 bp, 13 predicted proteins | sample EasRivERMZT820_2_FD_102337 | JGI IMG/M metagenome (GOLD analysis project Ga0137432, IMG submission 102337) | Soil microbial communities from meander-bound floodplain in the East River, Colorado, USA - East River MetaG ERMZT820_2 | ecosystem: Environmental > Terrestrial > Soil > Floodplain ...
ACCCCGGTCACGGTAGTATTGTTGCTAATGATCCTGTGGATGAATGTCACCACCCTATTTGCATTCGACACCGCCCTGGCGCTGCCGATGTGGGAGCGGGTGATGAAGATTCAGTTCATGGTGTTCGTTGCGCTGTACCTCCTGCACAGCAAGCAGCATGTACAAGTACTGATCTGGGTCCTGGCGGGGTCGGTGGCGTTCTACGGAGTAAAGGGCGGCCTGTTCACCCTGCGAGGGACCGGAGAAAACATTGTGTATGGTCCCGCAGGATCGTTCATAGAGGAAAACAACGCGCTGGCGCTCGCCCTCGTCATGACGATCCCCTTGCTGCGATATCTGCAACTTCAGGCGGCCAGGCTTTGGATACGCTGGGGGCTCGTTGGCGCCATGGTTCTTTGCGGTCTCTCCATACTCGGCTCGCATTCGCGTGGGGCCCTGCTCGGGGTTATCGCGATGCTGATGGTATTCTGGCTCAAGAGCCGCAATAAGCTGGTCACGGGATTCGTGCTCGTTCTTCTTGTTCCCTTCGCAATTGGACTCATGCCGGAGAAATGGGATGACCGGATGCGGTCGATTCAGACCTACGAGCAGGACGCCTCTTCCATGGGGCGTATCAATTCATGGCAGATGGCGGTGAATCTGGCGATGGACCGGCCGCTGGTGGGCGGGGGGTTCGAGGTAGGTACTCCAAGCCTGTTTGACCGCTATGCGCCCGACCCAAGCGACGTCCGTTCGGCACACAGCATCTATTTCCAGATTCTGGGCGAGCACGGTTTTGTAGGTCTTGCGCTGTTCCTGCTGCTATGGGCCCTGGTGTGGTGGAATGCTTCGTGGATCATCAAGCATTCTCGAAATCAGAGTGAATCACGCTGGGCGTCCGATCTCGCCCGCATGATCCAGGTGAGCCTGGTCGGCTACGCCGTAGGCGGAGCGTTCCTGAACCTGGCCTACTATGATGTGCCTTATAACATGCTGGTTGCGCTGGTGCTGACTCGCATACTGGTCGAGAAGGAGATCAAGAGCGTAAATCGAGAAGCGGGGGGGTTATCGGTGGGGCCGGAGATGAATGCGGGCAGGGTCGGTAGTCGACGCGTGGTCTCAAGATCCCGATATGAACCGAAGGCGGGCACGGATAGATACAGATAAGCACGAAGATACGGGTAAGCGGGACGCGGGAGAACCACGATGGTCTGCAGCAAAGAACAAGCGGGTCACAGCTCGCGGCGTTCTACTCTCTCTTAACCAGATTGGTGCGTATCGAAGGTACCTCAAACCCGCTCTACCTCTGTGCGAAACGTGTTCTGTATCAGCCGCAGCAAAAACCGCCCCGGTGTCCGGTCCCACGGCGTGAAGCGCGGCAACTGGAATGGGTCGCTCGTTGAGTGTGCAACGCCTCTGGCCGTGGAAACCGCTGCTTCGAATCCCAACTCCCGCACCATGCCGACGTGCTCCCGGAGATAGTCAAGGCCGGGCTTTCCGTTCGGGTACGCAAATAATGTAACGGGGGCTCCGGTGATCGCCTCGAGGCGGCTCCTGCTGTCTCGAATCTCGCTGCTGGCGCTATCCGGTTCGAGCCGCGCGAGAATGGGGTGTGACACGGTGTGTGCCCCGATCTCCATGCCGCTCGCGTGAAGTTGCCGCACCTGCTCGGCGGTAATCATCAGATCGGATGGCAGTTCGTGGGACGTCTCCGCGCCGAGTACCTCGACGCGACTCTGCCGTTCCTCCAACGGCAGATACTTCAGGGCTGCCAGCACTTTCTCGATAGCCCGACGCCGCAGCTCAATCGTGGAGAGGTTCAACTTATCGAGCCCAATGCAGCGAGCGTCTAGAAAATCGCCCTGTGCTCTCCGGATGGTCTCTATCGCGCTGTCGTTCCACATCCTGCCGCCGTTGATGAAGCTGGTGGCCAGGAAAAACGTCGCGGGTACTCCGCGCCGGAGCAGGATGGGCAGGGCGACCGTGACGTTGTCCGCATAGCCATCGTCGAAAGTCACGCACGCCGCGCGTATCGGCAGCGTTCCGCCGCGTAATCTTGCTACCGCCTCCCGCAGCGGCAGCACCGTGAACCAGCGGCCGAGCACGGCCAGTTGCCAGTCGAACTCCTTCGCGCAGATCTGTTCCGGGATCAGCGGGTCGGGTTTGGGAACGACGCGGTGGTGGATCAGTATCGAAAGACAACGCGAAAACGGACCCATCTTGATTCAACTTGTCACTGCTCGGAGGGCGATTGGGGCTCCGCCGGTTGCGCAGCGTTTTTCTCGGACCGCAATAGTGGAGCCGACGTGTTTGCGGGCCGTTGGGGGGCAGTCTTGCGCTTGTCTTTGGCCCCTTCGAGATTCGCCAATCGCGACTTCAGAGCCCTGACGTCGGGCGTGACCGACAAGCCTTTTTCGAGCCATTCCCGCGCCTTTGCAATTTCACCAATCTCCTTGTAATAGTCGCTCACGGCGGCGTAGGGTGGCCAGTAGTCGGGCTTGAGCTCAATGGCACGCAGCAGTTCAAGCGCTCCTTGCGAAGCCCTGCCCAGCCGAATCAGGTTCTCGCCTTTCTTGGTGAGTATTTCTGGTAACAGAATGAAATCCCGTGGCGCATAACTGATCACGTAATCGAACTCGCTGATCGAGGAATCAAGGTAGAACGTGCGATGCTGAGGCGCGCGCGTGAAAAGGAGCGCACGATTGGTTTTCATCAGTCCCCAACAATAATGGTGCATATGCTTGAAAGTAGGGCCCATTATCGAATACCACCGCTCAATCTCGGCCGGATTATTGCCTCCCGGGACGCGCATGCTAAAGAGCTGCGTGTGCTTACAATAGTTTGGCAGCAACGCGACCTCTCTGGAGTCATACTCCTGCAAGTTGTCGGGGTATCCCGGAACTCCTCCCTGGCCGTACGCGGCTATGCCGGCAGCCAAGAACGAACCCAGGGCGAGTGCTGCCTGACACAGAAATCGGACTGATTTGGAAGCTATCATTACAGATAACTATATACCATAGCATTGCACTTGCTTGCCATATCGGCGCCGGGCGGATTCCGATTCGACATGCTGAGCGCGTCGCTAATCCTGTTGCGTCGCCGCACGACATTGTCCAATTTATTCTGTTGCCCCATGTTGCCTGAGCCACTGCTCGAGCATCATCAGCACCCAGACCATCGTTCCGTAGTAACTGGCATGGCTTTCGACGAGCGAGGATGTCAGCTCGTCTATGAATTGCGGTCGGACGATACTGCGCTTTTTCAGGTCGGCCAGGCTGTCGAGCGCAAGCTGGCGCAGCGGTCGGTACGTCTGCAGCCAAGGGCCGAATGGCAACCCGAATCCGTGCTTGGTCTTGGCAATGATCTCGTCCGGCAGAAAGCCGCGAAGCGCTTCCTTGAAGAAGTACCGAAGCCGTGTTCCCTTCAGTTTCAAATAGGGCGACAAGCCGGCGGAGAACGCGACAATTGAATCGGAGAGCAGTGGATACCTGGCCTCGACGCCGGCAAGTTCGCATGAGCGGGTGACCTTGGGCAGATCGTTGTCCGCCAGCGTGAACCTCAGGTCCAGCGCAAGCATGCGATTGATCAGCGAAAGTGCTCGCGCGCCTTCATAGGCATGCTCCAGCATAAGTCGGGGTTGCAGCGTGTCAATCGCGCCGAGGAACTCTGGAACAAAAATATTGCCGGCGCCGAGACGTTCGAGCAGATTGTAGTTGTCGTATCGGGCGGGCATCGGCAGCGACGCATTCCTGATATAGCGCTGCACTTTCCCCACGATGCCGAATTCGGGGGCGAGAAAAGCGACAGGTTCAATCAGACCTTTGCGCAAGGCGCGAGGCAAATCACTGTAGAGCGAGTAAAGGTACTGCTTGGCATAGCGCTCGTTGCCACCGAACAACTCGTCGCCGCCATCGCCGCCGAGCAGCGTGTCCACTCCATCGTTCTTCGCGAGCTTTGCGCAGTAGTAGGTCGGCACCGCCGAGGAGTTGCCAAATGGTTGGTCGTGGACCGCGGCAATCCGCGGGATCGCGGTTACCACGTCATCGGGGGTGACGTAGTACTCGTTGTGCTTAGTTCCGAAATGGCGCGCGGCGATACGCGCAAAGTGCATCTCGTCATAGCCTTGCGCCTCGAATCCAATCGAATAGGTACGTGCGGCTTTTCCCGTCACCTCACCCAGCATGCCCGCAACGGTGGAACTGTCGGTTCCGCCGCTGAGGAATGTCCCGACCGTGCCGTCTTGCGCAGCTTCGCGAACGCCCTTGCGGACTGCGTCCAGAAAGCCTTTATTGAGCTCCGGCAAGGGCCGCCTCTCGTCTTCGACGAAGCGCATTTCCCAGTAGGAGCGGGTTTCTGCCTTGCCATTGCGCCAGTGCAGGAAGGATCCCGGGAGCAGGCGATGCCGGCCAACGTGGATGGTGCGAGGCCCCGGCACCATGTGGAAGTATATATAATCGTAGATGGCTTGACGATTGACCTCGGGTGTGTTCGCCGGGAAGGCGCTGATCGCATCGAGCGTGGACCCGAACACGAGCTTGTCGCCTGCCACGCTGTAGCAGAGCGGACGCGTGCCCATGCGATCGATCGCCAGCACAGCCTCGCCGCCGCGGCCGTCCAGGATGGCGAGCGCAAAGGCGCCCGCCAGGTTCGTGAGCACGTCGGTTCCCTTGCGGGCAAAGCCTTGCGCAAGCGCGTGCGCAATGCCGTGCTGTTGCGAGAATGCGGCGAGCTCAGCATCGGAAAAGCGCGCCTTGCCCCAGACCGCAACGAGCCGCTCGTCGTCCCGATAGATATTTGCGCTGGCGCCCGCCACTGCAACAGCGCCGAAACCGGTGGAAGCGCTGTGTACCGTGCTGCCATCGAAGCGACTGAGCGGCGCGCCCATCGTCGCAATCACTTGCGGGTCTACGGAGCCGGGACGCTCGCAGCTGAACCAGCCACACAATCCACTCATTGACTAAACCCGTTCCTGGGAATTATCCGCGTTCATCGGTGTCTATCGGCGGCTCATCTGCAGTTGACCTTCGGGCTTGGTCCTATCGGTGTGCATCTGTGTTTATTGGTGGAGGATATTTTCTGCGAACATCACACCAACACCTCCGCTGGCGCCGGGTGGCTGAGGAAAGCCGTCGGACTCGCAGTGAGTCCGTAGGCGCCTGACTGGAACACGGCGACAAGGTCGCCGACATCCGCCACCGCCATTTCCATGCCATCGGCGAGGAGATCGAGCGGGGTACATAGCGGGCCGACCACGTTCGCAACTTCGCGCTTGCTGCCGACTATACGGTTTCCTACGACTACGGGGTAGTTTTTCCGTATAACCTGACCAAAGTTGCCGGATGCCGCCAGATGGTGGTGCAGGCCGCCGTCGGTGATCAGGAATATCTGGCCGCGCGATATCTTGCGGTCAATGATCCGGCAGATGTATAGACCAGCCTCGCCAACCAGGTAGCGTCCGAGCTCGACCACGACCTGAGCCTGGGGCAGTTGATTCTTCAATCCGTCGAGCAACCGGGCGAGGTTGCCGCCGACTTCCGCAATGTCGAGCGGACGCTCGCCGGGAAAGTACGGAATTCCGAAACCACCGCCAATATTGAGAAGGCGCACCGGCGAAGGCGCGCTCCTGGCGAGCCTGAGCGCCAGTTCGATCGTCTTCTCCTGTGCTTCCTTGATGGCCTCGGCACGCAAGTTCTGGGAGCCGCTGAAAATGTGGAAGCCCTGAAAATCCAGGCCGAGCTGCCCGATTCTTGCGAGCATAGCCGGCACGCGTTCTGCATCCACGCCAAATTGCTTGGGTCCCCCGCCCATTTTCATCCCGGAGCTTTTCAGCTCGAAATCAGGATTGATCCGCACCGCAACGCGTGGACGCGCATTGCGGTTTCGGCCGAGTGCCGCGATGCGCTCCATCTCGCGCTCCGACTCGAGGTTGACGACGATACCCGCGGTCGTCGCCTCCACCAGCTCCGCGTCGGTCTTGCCCGGGCCGGCAAAGCTGATCACTCCTGGATTCCCGCCGGAAGCCAGAGCAATCCTGAGCTCTCCGGCGGAAGCCACGTCCAGGCCGTCCATCAGGGACGCTAGATGCTGCACGACCTCCGGCATCGGATTGGCCTTGATCGCGTAATGCAAGTGCACTGCTGCAGGGAGGTGCTTGCGCAACAGTTCGACGCGCTGCGTGATTAACCTGCGGTCATAGACATAGAAGGGCGTTTGGCCAATGCGCTGCGCAAGTTGAGTAAGCGGTATGCCGCCAACCTGGAGGCAGTCGTCCACGACCGGAAACTGCGTCATCGGGGCATGCGTAGGTTTCGCGCTGCTCATAAGATCAAATACGAATCATGGCCACAGATACCAGAGCATTCCCATAGACTTTCTCCAGGAATTCACTTCCCAGCGTGTTACCGACACAGTAAACACATGCGATGATCTTCTCGGTGAGTTGATTGATCTCCACCTGATTCGATTCTGATGACATCGATCCCTTGTCCCCCTGGATCTTATCCGGGTTTATCTGTGTTTATCTGTGGTTCAAAAAGTTCTTGCAGTTCCTGCGCCATCAGCTTACGGTCGATCTTGCCATTCGGATTTCGCGGAAGATTTCCCTCGCGCGCGATGACACGAGCAGGAACCATGAACGCGGGTAGCCGCTGCCGGCACTGCGCGAGAAGTTCGTCGGGATCGAGCCGCGCGCCGTCGCGCGCCGTCACGACCACAACGATCGCGTGCCCAAGCACCGGGTGGGGAATCCCAAACGCAGCGGCCTCGCCGACCAGCCCGATTGCGTATATCACTTCCTCGATTTCAGTGGGGCTAACGCGATAACCCGAGGTCTTGATCATCTCGTCGCGGCGGCTGATGAAATAGAGGAAACCGTCTTCGTCCTTGCGTACGGTGTCGCCCGACCACACCGCGATCTCCGGCATAGTTAGGCCTTCCGGCTGGCCCGGGGCCGGCTTGAAGCGTTCCGCGGTCTTCTCCGGATCGTTCCAGTAACCGAGCGAAACCAGGGCGCCGCGATGCACCAGCTCGCCCGGCTCGCCCGGCGCACAGGGCGTGCCGTTCTCTCGCACCACCAGCACTTCGGCATTTGGAATCGCCTTGCCGATCGAATCGGGGCGGCGATCCAGCTCCGCGGGCGGCAGGTAAGTGGAGCGGAATGACTCGGTCAAACCGTACATCAGGAACACAAGCGATTTCGGCAGCGCCGAGCGCAGTGCATCAAGTGTTGCTTTCGGCATCCGGCCGCCGGTATTGGCGATATAACGCAAACTGTTCCGCGTGGTTTCCGGCCACGTGATCTGCGCGAGCTGTATCCACAGCGGCGGCACGGCAGTGAGCCCTGTAATGCGCTCCCGCTCGACTGCAGTGATGATATCGCGTGGGAGCAGATAGTTGATCAGCGTTACGCAGGCGCCGGCATGAAAAGCGGTGGTGAGTTGGCTGAAGCCGGCGTCGAAACTGAGCGGCAGCGCCGATAGAATCCGGTCGCCAGGATGGTTTTCGAGATATTGCGCTACGCTTTTCGCCCCAGCGACCATGTTACGGTGGGACAACACAACCCCCTTGGGTTTTCCGGTGCTGCCAGAGGTGTATAGGATCGCAGTCATGTCAGTGTCAATCACTCGGTACGGCTGCTTGTTGCTGGCGCGTGAAAGCGCCTCGCCCCACGCCACGATGTCCGGTCCATCGCTTGCGGCGGTCCTTTCAGCCGTGCCCACGACGACGACCGCGTGCAGATCGTGGCATTCGGACAGCACTGGTCCGAGGAACGTTAACCGCTCGGCGGAGGTCACCAGAATGCGTACGTTGCAGTCCTTTAGGATGTAGGCGACCTGGTCAGGTTTGAGCAGCGGGTTAACCGGAACGAAAACGCCGCCCGCTGCAGCAGCGCCAAATAGTGCGATCACAGTCTCGGGGCGCTTTTCGAGATAGACCGCAACTCGTTCCGCGCGACCCAATCCTTGGCGAAGGAGTCCCGCAGCAAAAGCGAGCACCTGCTCCGAGAGCGCCTGGTAATCAAGTCGCACGTCCTGATAGACAAGCGCATCTTGATGGGAGTTTTTGTCAGCGTTTTGGAGTAGCAGATCGTGAAGCAGATCGGGCATGGATGTTTATTCTCTGGAATCGGATCTTTGGTCTACTTTGCATTCTTGCGCGGCCAACGACTGGTCGCCACGGCGTTGAATTATTTTCGCGATGGATGTCAACTCTCCAGATACACGAAGACGACCCATGCGCCCATGATCAACCAGGCGGAACTCAGAGCCATTCTCAGGGCAAACAGGTGTTTTCGCATCACATTTCGCAAGAGAAAGCAGACGGCGACTTCCTGAATTGCAAATATCGCGAGGAGGAGCAAGGTGACCTTGAGCCGATAGCGATATAGATCCCGGTACCTTTTTTTGAACTGAATCTCGACCGCCTCGAACGCAGACTTGATGACAGCTCTCTCTGCGGAAATGTCGGGCGTGCCGGCCAATGTGACGCGCACTATATCCTGTGCTCCAGCGCTCTCCCGTACAAGGACCTCACTATCAATGCGCTGGAGAACGACATCTCCTCGACGCAATGGAATACTCAGCTTCCACCGGTCACTACTTATCCATTCCAGCATCTGCGGTGGCGCGGAAACGGCGCCGGCGTCGCCTCCTTTCTCCGGTAACCAGAGCGCCAACGCCCAGGAATTCTTCGACGGCTGCTCGATCCTGATAGCGGTCGCGGGCGTTGGCTGTCCGGTCACCACCCAACCCGCAAAAGGCAGCCGGCTCCCACTGAAAGTCTTGATTTCGGTCCCCTCCGAGGCCAGGAAATGAGCTGACATGATCGCGCCATTACCTCGGGATTTTAGGCGATACGCGTTTTCAGAAGGCTCTTGGACGACCGCGAGCGTGGGGTCAACTGTCCACAGGGTAATACTTCTCCTTGGCGTCTTGTCCTGTATCTGGTCGAGTACCAGCCATAGTTCGGAGCCGAGTTGCACGAGCTGCCGGCGCGCCGCATAGCCGGCGGGACCCTGCCGGCGAAGATCAAGTACCGTCACCCGCCCATTGTCTCCGTAACCGAGAAGCTCGGCCGTCCTCGCGCTGTTCCTGGATTCTCCAGATAAATGTGGTGCATTCGCTCCTTCCCACCCTACGGCGTGTTCCCTGCCCCAAACCCCGTACGGCCAGTAGCCCGTGTTTGTTACCCATGATTGACCGCCACTCCACAACACGATGCTCATCTCGTCGGCGAGCTTGTGTCCGTGACCCGGAAAGTTTGCCCATGTAACTACCGTTTGCGTTAGATCACCCACGTCCGGCCATTTTTCCAGACCTCTCCACCATAACGCGTGCCCGGCTATGGGGAACAGACTGAACGACCTGTCGGGGCGCCAATCTCGAGCGCGCCGCAAGGTAGCGATGCGGCCGGTTGCATCGGGCGCCGCCGCGAGTGGATCGCTAACACCACTTCCGGTATCCCCATAAATCGGCAAGGTACCGTCCGGACGGCGCAAGTTGCCGTAATAGGCGCGGGCCTTCCAGTACTTGTCTGCCCAGTCGAGGGGTATCTTACGGTCCAGCAGCGTCAAGCATCGTAGGCTCATGCCGAGCAATTCCATCCCGAACGCCTGGTAGCCGGCCGAGTGCTCGAGAACCACGCCCTCCACATTTATGAAAAATCTCATTTGTTCGGAAAGGCGATCAAGTGCCGTGTTACACCAGTCCTGTACTCCGGGAATTTCGGGGAAAGCGATGCACAAGTGCAGCAACCCCACATTTTGCATTACTCCGTGATTGGTACGGAACGTGTAATGGGATGGCTTGGCCAGCATCTGGCCGCTCCGCGTCAGCAGCTGCAGCACGAGCCGGGCAAGGTCGGGATCGAAATCGGGCCGCATCCGGTACAGGCGCCAGAACTTGATAAGGACAGAAATTCTCGCCGCAATCGCGTGGTCGTCCCAGAGGGAACCATCCGGTAGCCACGCTGCGCTTTCATGTCTGGCAAGTCCTGTGATGACATCTCTCGCCATGGAGAAGAACTCCTGTTTGCCCGTTAGCACGTGCGCATCCAGCAGGATTTCAGGGACGATCATGCCGGAAAACTGCAATGGTTCGGGTGCCGTGTTGAGGTCCCTGGCGGAAAACGGAATGGTTAACTTCCAGGGAACGCGGTCGGGAAGTTTGAACTCGCCCTTGAGCAGGTGTTCGGCTGCGGCAATCAATTCTCGATCACTCCCGAATCCCGTTGGACCCCAAAAGCGCATGTCCTCCAGCTCGTGAAGGACCGAATCTGCCGGTGCGGCACGGGATCGCATGACAACATCGTCAGCTACCCGGGCGCCCGGAACGTAATAGTGTGAAAACTCCGGGACCCAAATCGTGGACAAAACGAACAGCGGAATCAAATACCAAAGCGCGCCTGAATATCGTGAAAGCATCGTTACCGCTTCAATTGTCCGGCTAGCTCTGCAGAATAGGCAAAGCGTGTCTATATGCCTGCTTGATTGCCTTGCGGCCCTGGTTTGTCGTCACTGCCAGCATTCTGTGCGGCGCGAACACCCTGCCCGCTGCGGAGGCATTGAACATCGCGATCACGGTCTCGGACCGTTATTCCATTTATGCCGCAATACGTTTGCCACGACCTGGACAAAGACCGCCTAGCCCGCCGGCAACGGCGGTTTCGTTTTCAAGATGCGCGATATCATATTGCTGCGTATGGTAAATTAATCCTCGCGCGTTTGGCGTGCGCACCGCACATTCAAGTATCTGTTCGTGCAGTATGTGGACCATTGGTATTGCTTCGGTGCAGATGTTCGAAGGGTGGGATGTTACGTAACTTTTGCCAGATGTGCCATCGGAATTCCCCGAAACCCACTACCATGGTCTGGTCTATTTCTCGAATGAACGCTGTGAGGTGGGAGTTGTACCCGGCCACCGGTCTTGACCTGGCGCTGGGTAGGATTGCATTGCGGATCAATACGCATAAAATACGTGCACTGTTAATGTAATCGGGAGCAGTCAATGTCAACCGCCAGCGATGTGAAAAAGGTGCTGGCTGACGTACTTCAGGTTGGTTTCCGCGCCGAGAAATGGGACAGTTCAACTTCTCTGCTAGGCAGCATTCCGGAATTGGATTCAATGGCGGTGGTCGGCGTAATAGGCGCATTGGAGGAGCATTTCGGGATCTCGGTTGCCGACGATGAAATTACCGCAGAGACTTTTTCCACTCTCGGTAGCCTGACCGCCTTCATCGAGCAGAAGTTGCATTCGTGATTTGAGTTTCTCCAAAGTGACCTATGGAAAAACTGGGATTCGTGTGATTGGTGCGACTGAACCGCGGTTTCGCGATGCATAGCTTTGGCCGGCTAAAATCGGTCATTGCCGATCTCGGCTGGATCACCGGAACAATGTTCGCTTTTGCTGAAGTGTTGCGCCGATTCTGTCCTTTTTTTTCGATCGCAAAGTATTACGTTGTCGCACAGCCGATCACCGAACAGAGACTATTGCCAGCGAATCGGGGCAAGGATATCGAGGTTCTGCAGATCGACCACGATCACCCGCTGATCTCACAATTGCCGCGGCCGCGCGACGAGATCGTCCGGCGGTTTTCCGGGGGAGCGCGATGTTTCCTGGCAACCCGCCGGGATCGAATAATCGGGCATCTTTGGATTACGCGATCTCCGTACCGGGAAATGGTCCATCGCTGTGAATTTGCACCGCAGTCGCCTGATCGAACCGCCTGGGATTTCGACATGTGGATCGCCCCTGATGAGCGACTGGGCCTTGCTTTTGCCAAGCTATGGGATCAGTGCAACAGCTATCTTCGGGAACGCGGCGTGGCGTGGACTTGCAGCCGCGTATCGGCATTCAATCTGGCGTCGCTGAAGGCTCATGGGCGGCTGGGCATGAGGGTGATGCATACCATGATCTATCTGGGTGCGGGTTCGATCGAATTGCTGATTGCGGACGTGGCTCCGTTTTGCTCCCTGTCATTTTCGCCACGGACGGTCCCGGTAATCGAAGTGACGGCGCCCGCGGGTAATTGAGCGACATGGGCCAGACAGTTTAACGTTGCTAGAGAAAACACGCGCCAGCCGATCCGGCGATCCATCAAGGCCTATGAGAAATCTGGCAGTCAGAGCGTATCAGTCGAAACTTCTAGAGCAGCCGCTATCGAATAGGCCAGGGCTGGTATGTCGCTACCTGGCAATCATGTATGACCTCAGGACGGACAATTGCATCTACGACTTCCTGGCGGGGGCGCCGCGATGCAAGCAAGTCGTGGCACGGTAGACGTGAATATGGTTTGGTTTTCACTTCAGAAGCTGCGCCTGGCGTTTGCAGTTGAACGATTGCTCTAGCGCGTGAAACGTGTGATACGTCCCAATGACGCGCGTTCTGCGGCTTAAAACCTGCGCGCCCCTGGCGAGCGCCGCGCGGACCACGGTGTGCGTGCGATCATGGTGAAGCGGGTGTTGATGGTGGCTTTTCACTTTCCGCCACTAAACGTGAGCAGCGGTATCCATCGTACGCTTCGATTTGCGCAATACCTGCCGGATTTCAACTGGGAGCCCGCGGTCTTGACCGCCCACCCACGCGCATATTCCGGCGTGTCAACGGCAAGTCTGGCCGAGATACCGCCGCAACTGCATGTGCGACGCGCTTTCGCGCTCGATACTGCCAGGCACCTTTCGCTGCGGGGTGTGTATCCGCAGTGGCTGGCGCTTCCCGACCGGTGGTGGACGTGGTGGCTGGGCGCGGTTCCGGCGGGGCTGTCGCTGATAAGGACGCTGAAACCAGACGCCCTCTGGTCCACCTACCCGATCGCGACCGCTCATCTTATCGCCTACACGATGCACCGCCTTACCGGCATCCGTTGGATAGCTGATTTTCGCGACCCGATGTCAGAGGCGGACTATCCGGACAATCTGCTTGAGCGCCGGACCGTCGAATGGATCGAGTACCAGACTTTGAAACATTGTGAGCGGGCAGTGTTTACCACGCCAGGGACGTTACGGCTCTACGCAGAGCGCTATCCGAACATACTGAAGTCACGCCTCTCGATCATAGAGAACGGCTATGACGAACCGTCTTTCGCTGAGGCGGAGCGGTCAGGGGATCCTGGGCGTTCAGGTCACGGACCGCTGGTGCTCGTACACAGTGGCGCCGTGTACCCTTCCTATCGCGACCCGCGGCTCTTTTTTGCAGCGCTGTCCGAGCTGTTCGGAAATGGGAGCATAAAGCGCGGCGAGCTGAGGGTAGTACTGCGAGCAACGGGTTACGACGAATTTCTGCGGGAGCTTATCGCGCATTATGGTATCGACGGTATTGTCACGCTCGAGCCGGCGTTACCCTACCGGGCAGCGCTCGCCGAGATGCTCGCCGCCGACGGGCTGCTGCTGCTCCAGGCGGCCATCTGCAATCACCAGGTGCCCGCGAAGCTTTACGAGTACCTGCGCGCGAGGCGCCCCATACTCGCGTTGACGGACCCCGCCGGGGACACCGCAGCGGTGCTGAGAAACGCGGACATCGACACCATAGCGCGGCTCGATTCACAGGAAGAGATCACGCGGCTGCTGGTGCGCTTCCTCGATCTGCTGCGGCAGCAGCGTGCGCCGGTGGCGGCAGAGGCAGCAGTCGTCGCGGCCTCTCGCAGATCTAGGACCATCGAGCTGGCGAGGTTGCTCGATGCCGTCGCGGGTTGATGGGCCTGGGAATTTGTCGATGGCCAGCGGCCGTCATTCTGAATGCATCGTGCATTTGGTCGGTGTCGGCAGTCCTCCGGAATCTAGCTGCGGCCGTTACAGACAGGCTTCCTTGGAGAGGTTTTCAGTCCGTTGAGGATTGTGATGGTATGTCTTGGTTCCGCCGGAACCTGACATTGAGCCAGTGCAGTGCTGACCAAATGGCGGGAGGTACATGAGCACGAAGCCATTCCTTGCCTGCAGCAGCGCCATTCACAAAGCGCAGATAGGCACCGCCGCGACTGAAGCGCCTGGCAAAGTGGAGATTCGTATAGGAAAGAACCTCCGCGGTCCACCGATCTTTGCTTTCACTTTTCCCGGCAAGAAAATCATAGTGGGTAGCCCCCTCGGCGATCAATTGTTGCAGGGCATAACCCCTCAATACAAAACCCACACTTTCACCGGAATATGCCGGATCAAACCCTTCCTGCAATGCAAATACTCGATTCCGGTGACGAAACGCAAATTGGGCTGCCACAGTCTTTCCATCCAGATCGAGTAGCCAGAATTCGAGCCAGTTCCGTGCCAGGAAATTTCGCGTCACTTGTTCATAGAATTGTCGGCGAGCCGACGTGGCAAACACACCTGCCTTCCCTCGCAGTTGCCATCGCTTCCGGTGCAACTGAAAAAGGGCATCGAGACATGGTGATATTTCACTCTCTTGGGTGCACTTGTAGTAGCGGGGGCGATAGCGTTTCTCGATACGCCGAGAGTAATAGCGAAGCTTGTCTTTCTCCTTCTTGGAGATCTGGTCCAAGTACTTTTCCCAACTGTCCGGCAGCCGAACCGTTGAGCACGGCTGATTATCGGTGACAAACGTCCAACCGGTTTCCCTCGTCAGTTTATGTAACGCATTTCCTGCAGCGGAATCAGATGGCAGCGTGTTCAGCTGGCACAGATCCCACTGAAGGTCCTGTTGATCTAGATAGTCGAGGAACGAAGCGGCGAATTCGGTTTCAAACCCCCGTCTTACCGGCAGGTCCAGGTTGTCGGAATCTCCGCTCCCGTCACCGAGCAGCCGCAGAAGGCGCAGGTTCAACACGCCCCCCACTTTCAGCATCGTTTGAGACATCGGAGCTAATGCAACCAGTCTTGTGTCCGATTCAAAAAATCCCAATACCACGAGATCCTGTCCCTCGCCGAAAGCATGCCACCACGGCAGGAGCCATTCCCAGGTGGAAAATATCGTTGCGGTCGCAGAGTTATCAAGCAGATCCTTCCAGGCAGGCCGGAGACTTTCGATCTCGTTCGGAGTCCGATACACCTGAATTTGGAGACTGTGGCTCACGTTAGTTCCTGTTGCTCCCGCACTACGTTTTGCCGTCCGTGCGAAGCGCAGGACTGAGTTGTCCCCGCCGCTTGGCGGACGCGCTAATCATAGTGCTGTATCGAGAAAGGATGAAAATCCAGATCTCAAGACGATCGGGCGCGAACAGATGCGGTAGGCTGACATCCTCGGATGCAGGCAGCGGCACCACAACCACAGACAGGAAATTCAATCCAGCCTTGATACCGGTTCGCTGGGCCCGCGCGCCAGGAGCGAGTGCGGAAGAGATAGCCGTATCGGTAAAACGGTCCTCATATTCATGCCTGCTGCTTCTTCCCCGGGAGTGGACCGCGATCCGAGCGGGCATCGAGCGGATTTGTCGACCAACTATCGCGCAATCTATTCCAACCGCCAACGCGTGGCAAGCCAATTCCCGCAACTTGGCTGCTCCGAGGCGTATCTTCCGTACTACAGGCGAGTCGATGTCGGAAACGGATGGTTGCACAGCGGCAGGCTGGCGTGCCGGGGGCCGGGTCGCGTTATCGAATGGGGGAACCCTTTCCTTGACCCGCGGCGCCCATAGCCGGAGGTGCTCAAAGATGCGCCGGATGACTCCCGGATCCTCGAGCAAGGCGATGACCCGTATCGGCCCCTTGCACCTACGGTGCTCCAGTGGATCGGCCTCATAGACATTGCCGATCAGCCGCGCCCACGCGGCCCTTGCGCGAGCCGGAAATTCAGTCGCCGGCTCTTCGCTCATCTAAGGCAAGTCGACGCCGGCTGAGCGGCGGGCCGCATGCTCTCACTCCTGGTCTCGAAGCACTTGGTGTTGCATGCGCAGTCGTTTACCCGATTCGGCGTTTCGCCGCAGTAAGAAAGGAGCCTTTTTCGCGTGCCCGTGTAGATAATTTTTCTGCAGTATGCTGGAACCCGCACCCATTGCGTTGATGGCCTTGAAAATCCTGGCGTTGGTTGTCGCCTGCCTCCGCATCGC
>Ga0137432_1000635_pt1 | contig 15773 bp, 12 predicted proteins | sample EasRivERMZT820_2_FD_102337 | JGI IMG/M metagenome (GOLD analysis project Ga0137432, IMG submission 102337) | Soil microbial communities from meander-bound floodplain in the East River, Colorado, USA - East River MetaG ERMZT820_2 | ecosystem: Environmental > Terrestrial > Soil > Floodplain ...
CCGCGACGTCTATCCCGACGGCTACGCCGCGCGCTCCAACCGCGAGCCGCTGACCTATTTCGAGCCCGGCACGCACTACGAAAAAACCATCGAGGCGCTCGACGGCTACGGCGAAACCGTCAAGGTCGCGGCCGAGCTCCCCGCCGCCCTCGACCGTGCGCTCAATCAGGTCGCCCAGGGCAGGCAAGCTTTGCTTAACGTCGTTTCTAGCGCGGGCTAGACCGCTGGACTTTTTTGGGTTCCCTGACCGGCCGATCTCGGGTTAGGCTAAAGGCGTAGGTGGGCAGTGCAGACACGGAGACCAACGATGGCACGCAAATACATCGACTGCCGTGAAATTCCGAGCGAGACGCCGTGCTCGGTCGCCATCAGCGCCGACAGCGAACACGAAGTTCTGGAGGCCGCGGTGCAGCATGCCGTCGCCGTTCATCGCCACTACAACACGCCCGAGCTGCGCCAGCTGATCAAGCGCGGCATCAAGGACGGCTCGCCCTCCGACGCGCCCAAGCGCGCGCTGTGGGTCGGCAGGCGGCCAGGCGAGTCCGCCACCGTCCGCTAGGCTTCCGCCACGTCGATGTGAACGCCTTCGATATCGGTCAGGTGGAAGCAGCCGAGCGGGCACTTCTGGAATAATTTCAGCCGGGCCTCGCCCTCGGACCCATACCCGAGGGCCCGCCCCCTCATATGGGGGTTCTCCCCTATGAGGAACACCATATCTTGTTTCACCTGCTCGACCGATTCCACCTCGAACCCGATATGGTCGAGCCCCGTCCGCGCCGGGTCCTGCGCGTAGTAGTCCACGATCCGCCACGGGATGATCATCAACGTCATGCGCCCGTCGGTCAGGTAGTGGTTGTCGTCCTTCGGCCGCTCCAGCCGCTTCAGCCCGAACACCTCGACATAGAACTCCGCACACCGCTCCGCATGCCGCGTCCTGAGCGCGATATGCGAGATCCGCCGCTTCTGGCTCCAGTTGTTCTCGGCATACACATCCTTCTTGTCCATGCTCGGCGCCGACAGATCGAAGATGTTGGTGTCCGGATCATGCGCGCTATACGCCGCAAACGGCCGTATCGGCGGCCGCTTCACCGCGCTCAGCGACGGATCGAACCGCTTGATCCGCGCGATCGTGTCCTCGACGTCCTCCACCTCGACGCCGAAATGATCGAGCCCGGAATAGCGCCCGTCGCGCCGGGGGATGCAGTTCATCCCGACATAGCCGTCGCCGAGCACGACCGACCGCGCCGGCCGCGGCTTGCTCGACGGCTTCATGCCGAACAGCGACTCGTAGAACCGGCCGTTCAGCGCGTACTGGTCGCTCGCGATGGCGACATGATTGAGCCTCACCGGCATCAATTCGCCTCGCCGTTCGCGACATCGATGTAGACGCCCTCGATGTCGGTGAAATGGTGGCAGCCGAGCGGGCACTTCCTGAACAGGTTCAGCCGCGCCTCGCCCTCCGAGCCGTAACCCAGCGCCCGGCCTCTCATATGCGGGTTCTCGCCGATCAGGAACTCCAGGTCCTTCTTCACCTGATCGACCGATTCCACCTTGAAGCCGATATGGTCGAGCCCGGTCCGCGCCGGGTCCATGCCGTAATAGTCCTCGATCTTCCACGGGATCACGACCAGCGTCATGCGCCCGTCCGACAGGTAGTAGTTCTCATCGCTCGGCTTATTCAGCAGCGGCAATCCGAACACCTCGGCATAGAAATGCGCGCACCGTTCCGCATTGCGCGTCCGGAGCGCAATATGGCTCAGCGTGCGCGGCTGCACGCGGTCGGTTTCGCTGTTGTCGGCGTAGACGTCCTTCTGGAAGCCGATGTTCCGCTGCGACAGGTCGAAGATGTTGGTGTCGGGATCGTGCGCGCTGAAAGCGGCGTAGGGCCGGATCGGCGGCCGTTTCAGCGCCTGGAGCTCGGGATCGAATTTCTGCATCCGCGCGATCGTATCCTCGATGTCGTCGACCTCGATGCCGAAATGGTCGAGGCCCGACGTGCGCCCGTCGCGGCGCGGGATATGCGTCATGCCGACATAGCCGTCGCCGACCGAAATCGCGCGGGCGGGCGACAGCGTCTTCTTGCCGGTCTTCATGCCGAACAGCGCCTCATAGAAGCGCGCGTTCATGGCGTAGAGGTCACTGGTGATGGCGACGTGATTGATGCGCGCGGACATGCGTTCCTCTCTTGGATCAGCGTCCGTTGGTGACGACGTCGAGCAGCGCGGGTTCGCCGCGCTTCACCACGGCGATAGCGCGTTTCAGCGCCGGCGCCAAATCCTTAGGGTTCTCGATCGGGCCTTCGGAATAGACGCCCATCCCCTTGGCGATGGTCGCGTAGTCGATCAGCGGGTTGGTCAGCGTCGTCCCGATATGGGCGCGGTCGACGCCGCGCAACCGCCGGTTCGCCATCTTCTGCAGTCCCATCACTTCCTGGTGATAGCCGCGGTTGTTGTGCATCACATAGAGGATCGGAATCTGGTGATGCGCCGCGGTCCACAGGATGCCCGGCCCCATCATGAAATCGCCGTCGGGCTGGATCGTCACCGTGAAGCGCCCGTGCTTCTTGTTGGCGAGCGCCACGCCCGCCGCCGCGGCAGCGCCGAAGCCGATGCCGTTGCCCCCCGAATCGCCGGTGTAGTGATAGTACTTGCTCATGTCCCAGAGCTGCTGCGGCCAGTCGCTGACGCCCGACGGCTTGGTGCAGGCGAGCGACCAGTCCTCGCCGCGGATCAGCTCGAACAACTCGGCCGAGAGCCGCGCCGTGCTGATCGGGCTTCCCTCCCAGCCGTATGTCGCTTCCAGGTGCACCTGCTTGAGCGACGCCCTGTGCGCTTCGGCCAGTTTTGCGCCGCGCGCGGCGAACCTCGCCTTGTGATCCGCAGTCAAGCGCCGCTTCACCGCTTCGATCAGGTGCGGCAGCGTGGTTTCCGCATCGGCCGCGATCGCGAGATCGACTTCCTGGTAGCGCTGGAAATCCTGGAAGTTGGATTTGATGTAGAGATCGCCCGAGCTGATGCTGATGATTTTGGCGCCGGGCTTTGTCGTCGGCGTCGAGCTGGTGATGATCTGGTCGTGGAACTGGTGCGTTACGCCCCAGAAATCCACCACTTCGAGGCCGAGGATCACATCGGCTTGCCCAACGGTCGCGCGCGTCCCGCGATAGGTCTGGTTGAGTGGATGGCGCGTCGGGAAGTTCATCCGCGAATACGAGTCGATCACGCCGCATTGCAGGACATCCGCAAGCTCGACCAAACGATCGACCGCCTGCTGGGTGCGCCCAAGAGAGTCCGCCACGAGCAGCGGACTTTCCGCCTCCACCAGCATCCGCGCGGCTTCTTCGACCGAGTTCGCATCGCCGCTCGGCAACGCGACCTGGGGGAGTTTCGGAATCCTCAGCTTGGCGCCCGGCGGGATCGGCCCTTCCTGCATCACCGTGTCGACGGAGAGCATCACCGGCGCCATTGGTGGTGTCATCGCGATCTTGTAGGCGCGCACGGCGGACTCCGCGAAATGCTGGAGCGAGGCGGGCCGGTCGTCCCATTTGACGAAGTCGCGCACCATCGCAGCGTCGTCTTGCGAGGAATGCACCCAGATGATCTGGCTGCGCCGCTCATCGGCATCGAACGTGTTGCCGGCGAAGATGAACACCGGCACGCGGTCGCAGAACGCGTCGTAGATCGCCATCGACGCGTGCTGCAATCCGACCGTTCCGTGGACGCAGGTGAGCAGCGGCTTGTTCTCGATCTTGGCGTAGCCGTGGGCGAGCGCGACCGAGGTCTCTTCATGCGTGGTGGTCAGATATTCCGGCGCGACATTGTTGCCGTAATTCACCACCGACTCGTGCAGCCCCTTGAAGCTCGACGCACAGGTCGCGGCGAGATACTCGAACCCCAGGCTCTTGAACACATCGAGCATGAAGTCGGAGCCCGACGTGGTTTGCGTGATCGGACTGCCGTTGACCGTGTAAGTCTCGTCCGGCCGCGGCGGCGATGTCGTGCGCGCCGGACCCGCTGCCGGTTGCGGCTGCGCCGCGACGGGAAGCGGCGCGGTTGCAGCGGCCGCACCCGCGAGCGCTGCGCCTTTGATCAGACCGCGCCTTGTAAGGTGCGATTGGGCCTTGGCTTTCGCCATCTCTCCCCTCCCGAAGCGGACGTGTTTGAGCGAGCCTATGCCTGTGAGGCTGCGCCGCCAAGACGAGGCGTCATGACCGCAACCCTTGCGTTATTTGACCGGTCGGACGATCTATGCCACACAAAAACCCGTTGCGTTTCAAGCGCTTTAGGCGTTTTCACGCGCCCTTCGGGGCTGCGGGAACATTGGGTCGGACAGTGTCAGGACGAACTCTCCCATTGCTGTTGGATGACGCGGGCAGGGGGCTCCGCCACGACAATGTTTCCGTCGATCATGCCGTGATCGCCGGCTGGACCGGCCGCGACGCGGCCGCCGTCGAGAAGCACATCAAGGAGCTCGAGGTCCTGGGCGTGAAGCGCCCGGCGACGACGCCGATCTTCTATCGCGTCGCCGCGTCCCGGCTCACCACCGATGACTCGATCGAGGTCATGGGCGGCGCGTCCAGCGGCGAAGTCGAATTCGTGCTGCTGCAATTTCAGGGACGGCTTTGGGTGGGCACGGGGTCGGATCACACCGACCGCGAAGTCGAGGCTTACGGCGTCACGGTGTCAAAGCAGATGTGCGAGAAGCCGGTCGCGGCGCAGATGTGGGCGTTCGACGACGTCGCGGCGCACTGGGACCGGCTTGTGCTTCGTTCTCATGCGACGATCGCGGGCAAGCGCGTGCTTTATCAAGAAGGTTCGGTCGCCGCGATGCGCCATCCCGAAGACCTGATCGCGCGCTATGCCAAAGGCGGCCTCAACGAGGGCACGCTGATGTTCTGCGGCACGCTGGCCGTTCACGGCGGCCTTCGTCCCGCGGAGCGGTTCGAGTTTGAACTGGAAGACCCCGTGCGGGGACGCAAGATCCATCACGCCTATTCGGTCGTAAGTCTTCCCAATCTCGGATAGGAGAGCCGCGATGCCGATGAACAAACCGCATTTGGAGTTCGAACGGCTCGACATGGGTTCGGGCTGGGCGACACCGGACGGTTATCCCACCGGAATCAAGCAGAAGATCCTCGCCAGCGACATTGACGAGCGAGAGAAGAGCGGGAGCCGCACGCGGCTCCTGCGCTTCGATGCGGGCACATATACGACGGCGCCGTTCGTTCACGATCACTGGGAGGAAGTCTATCTTCTCTCAGGCGATTTGATCGTCGGCAACGACACAGAAGGCAAGGGCGGCGAGCCGTTCCTGAGCCCGACTTATGCATGCCGTCCGCCCGGCGTTTTGCATGGCCCATTCAAATCCGAGAAGGGCTGCCTCTTGTTCGAGATCCACTACTACGATGAAAGCGGAAAGTAGAACGCCGCGCGGCATGCGGCCCTATGATCGGGCGCGCGCCGTGTTCCCCACGGGGCGCGATGCGCCGAACGACTATCTCGAACGCTGCCTTGCGACGATCGCCGAGCTGGAGCCCCAGGTCGGAGCGTTCGTTCATCTGAACGAGCCCGGCGCACGCGAAGCAGCTTCGCGCTCGGCCGCGCGCTGGAGCGTCTTCGATCCGCTGTCGCTCATCGACGGCATGCCGGTCGGCATCAAGGACATCGTCGAGACCATCGACATGCCCACGGAAATGGGTTCGCCGCTCTATGCCGGCTGGCAGTCGGGGCGCGACGCTGCAACGGTGGCGGCGCTGCGCGAGGCAGGCGCGGTCATCCTCGGCAAGACGGTCACGACCGAGTTCGCGGCGACGCATCCCGCCGGTACGCGCAATCCGTGGGACCCAAGCCGCACGCCGGGCGGATCGAGCAGCGGCTCGGCGGCGGCGGTCGCTGCGGGAATGCTGCCCGCGGCGTTGGGAACACAGGTCGTGGGCTCTATCATTCGTCCCGCGAGCTATTGCGGCTGTTACGGCTTCAAACCGAGCCTAGGCGCGATCAATCGCGGCGGCAGTCACGACGGACTGAGCCAGAGCTGCCACGGCGCGCTGTCCGCGAGCCTCGAAGATGCCTGGAATCTGTGCTGGGCCATCGCCGCGCGCGTGGGCGGAGATCCGGGCTATCCGGGCCTCGCCGGACCCGAAGTGATGCCGGCCGCCAAGACACCGCGTTCGCTCGTCCTGCTCGAAACGCCCGGCTGGAAGATCGCTTCCGACGAAGCGAAGCAGACCTTCGCGTCCGCGCTGGCGCGAATCCGCGAGGCCGATGTGGTCGTGATCGACCGTCAGTCGAACACGCTCGTTGCCGATATCGAGGTGGCGCTGGAAGCCGCTCTGCTGCTGTCGCGGCGGATCAACGCGTTCGAATCGCGCTGGCCCCTCAACACCTACCGGGAGAAGAACCGCAACGGGTTGAGCCGCGCCATGCTCGAACGCCTCGCCGAGGCGGAAGCGATGACGCTTGACGACTACCGCGCCGATGTCAGCAGGCGCGCGCAAATCCGGGAGCTGTTCGCGCAGCTCGGCGGGCTGACCGACGGCGCGATCACGCTGTCGGCGACGGGCCCCGCGCCGGTCGGTCTGCACTCGACCGGCGATCCGATCTTCGCCGTGCCGGGCTCGCTGTTGGGTGTTCCCGCGATCTCGCTTCCGGTGCTCCGCGCCGAGACCTTGCCGCTGGGCCTGCAAGTGCTGGGGTTCGAACAGCAGGACGCGGCGCTCTTCTCGCTTGCGGCTTGGCTGCGCGAGCTGTTCGAGGATTCGCTGCCGCGAGGAGTAAAGTGAAGCTCGCCGTTCCGGACCTGATCTCGAATTCCTATTTTCCGGCGGTGGCGGCGGTCGAGCTCGGCTTCTTCAAGCGCGAGGGTCTCGATGTCTCGCTCGAGATGATCTTTCCTGTGAGCAAGGCTTATGAAGCGCTACGCGACGGAGCGGTCGATTTCGTCGGCGGCTCGGCGCACTCCGCGCTCGCGGCGTTCCCCGAGTGGGAGGGCGTGAAGCTCCTCTGCGCGCAAGGGCAGGGGATGTATTGGTTTCTCGTGATGCACGCCGATCTCAAGGCCACGCGCGGCGACGTCTCGATCGTCAAAGGCCGCAGCATCGGTGCGGCACCGTGGGTCGATATGGGCCTGCGCGGTTTGCTCGTCGCGTCGGGGATCGATCTCGAACGCGATCGTGTGCGCATCGCGCCGGTGCCGGGTGCCATGGGCGCCGGCGTAAATTTCGGCGTGACCGCGGCAAAGGCGCTGGAAGAGCGCAAGATCGACGGCTTCTGGGCGAACGGCATGGGCGCCGAGGTCGCAGTGCGGGGCGGCGTCGGCACCGTCGTCATCGATGTGCGGCGCGGCGACGGTCCGAAAGAGTGCTTCAACTACACGATGGCCTCGGTCGCCGCGGCCGATCGCTTGATCGCTGAGAAACCCGATGTCGCGGCCGCTTCCGTTCGCGCGATCGTCAAGACCCAGGCCGCGCTCAAAGCCGATCCGTCACGCGCGACAGAAGTGGGCAAAAAGCTCTTCCCGCCCTCGGAGGCCGAGTTGATCGCCGAACTGATCCGCCGTGATCTGCCGTTCTACGATGCCTCGATCTCGCAAGAATTCGTCACCGGCATGAACCAATTCTGCCGCGCTGCCGGAATCCTCAAGGGCGATCCGGTTTATGAGAAAGTCGTGGCGACCTAAGCCGCGACAACGGTGATACGACCCGCCGCCTGCTTCTGCGACTTCTTGCGAATGTGAATCTCAACGTCCCTGTCGAGGGCCGTCAGCAATGTCATCAACCGTTCCACAGAGAAGCCGCCAAGCTTGTATCGTCGCAGGGCCGAAACCTTTGGCTGATTGATACCCAAGATTGCCGCTGCGGCTGACTGAGTGAGACGACGTTGGTCTATGATCCGATTGATCGCATAGGCCAATCTCAACTGTGTCTGGCGTTCTTCAGCATCAGGATAGCCCAGGTCCGCGAACACATTTGTGCTGCCGTAGGTAACTCTCTCTTGTCTTTGTTCATGCTTCTTTGCCATAGCGCGCCTCGTAATCTTCTCGTGCTGCCTTTAACCGCTGTTGGACGCGATCAATATCCCGACCCGACGTCTTGATTCCCTTGGATGACTTCTTTTGAAAAGCGTGGAGTACGTAGATCACTTCTCGGAACTTTACGGTGTAGATTGCTCGATAGGCATTGCCGTCGTAAGCCTCTACGAGTTCGAACACTCCCGAACCCTGGCCCTTCCACGGCTTTGCGGACGGATGCATTCCTCCAAATTGCGCGATTCCAAGAGCATTACCCATCTCATCTTTGACTTTGTCCGGAAACTCGAGAAAGTCCCGTTTCGCCGAACCGACCCAAGCGACTGGTTTTTCGCCTCCAACTGACTGTCGCGCCATGATTATCCCAGTTCTAGGATAAAATCAATAAAGCCAATCCTTGAAAGGCGGCCGGGATACTTCGGCCTCAGCTAACCCCAAACGGTGGAGGCTGAATGGGCGGATATGCTTTCAGACACATTTTCTGGACGCTTAGACAACTTCCAGCCAATGGATGCTGAACAGGCGGTCGGGATCGCACCACACCGCGCGCGGCGTGAATCCCGCCTGGGCGGCGAGGCCGCGGAAATCCTCGACGGTGTATTTGTGCGACCATTCGGTGTGGATCGCCTCGCCTTCGGCGAACGCGATCGGACGGCCGCAGACTCTGACGAGCTGTGACGCCGTACTCACGAGATACATCTCAACACGCTGCTCCTCGACATTGTAGGGCGCGTAGTGCGCAAACCGCGTGAGATCGAAATTTGCGCCTGCGTCGCGATTGGCGCGCGCCAGCAGGTTGCGATTGAACGCAGCGGTGATACCGGCGGCGTCATTGTAGGCCGCGTGGAGGATCGTTGGATCCTTGACGAGATCGACGCCGATCAGCAGCCCGCCGCCCTTGAGCAGCCGCGCTGCACCGGCGAGGAAGTCCCGCGCCTCTTGGCGGGAGAAGTTACCGATTGTCGAACCCGGGAAGAAGCCGACGCGCCGCGCACCCGGCGAAAAGAGGGCCGAAGGGAGGGGCGCCGTGAAGTCTGCGAGGAGCGGCCGCACCTCCAGCTGCGGATGCTCGGCGCGGATGCGGGCGACAAGACCGATCAACGACGCGTCCGATATTTCCACCGGCACATAGCCCTTCAGCCGTTCGAGGCCTGCGAGGAGGATGCCGATCTTCTCGGCCGAGCCGGCGCCGAACTCGGCGATCTCGGCGTCCGGACCGATCAGCTTCGCGAAATCGCCGGCGTGACGGCGCAGCAGCGAGAGCTCGGTTCGCGTGAGATAGTATTCGGGCAGGGTACAGATTTTCTGGAACAGGTCCGCGCCCGCAGCGTCGTAGAAATACTTGCACGCGATCTGCTTTGGCGCGGCGGACAATCCGGCGACCAGCATATCGGGAAAGTCGATGTCGGCCGGAATTGGGCGTTTGGCGGCAATGAAGCTGCGGCTTGGGATGTTCATGCGTCCTCGGCCAATCGGATGCCGGAAAACTGCCAGCGTGCGGCGGGCGGAAAGAAGTTCCGGTAGGTCGGGCGGACATGCCCCTTCGGCGTCGCCGCCGAACCGCCGCGCAGCACCATCTGTCCGCACATGAATTTGCCGTTGTATTCGGCGGCAGCACCCTTGAACGGCTGGAACCCGGGATAGGGCTCATAGGACGAACGGGTCCACTCCCAAGCGTCGCCGTAGAGTTGCGCGATGCCGCTGCCTGCAGCGGCGGGCTTGGGGTGTGGACGAAGCGGATCGAGAAAGTTCCCGGCGACCGGCTGCGCCATGGCGGCTGCTTCCCATTCGAACTCCGTGGGGAGCCGCTTGCCCGCCCATGCGGCGTAGGCCGCCGCCTCGTAGAAGCTGACATGCACGACAGGTTCGTCGTGCCTCAGCGGTTGTAGGCCGTTCAACGTGAACGCCTGCCAGCCTTCGCCCGCGCTCGACCAATAGAGCGGTGCTGTCCATGCCTCGCTTTGTGCAAGAGCCCAGCCGTCCGACAGCCAGAATTCGGGACGGCTGTATCCGGCGTCCGCCATGAAATCGAGATATTCGCCTGAGGTGATGAGACGCGACGCCAAACGATAGGGCCGCAGAAGCACGAGATGCCGCGGGCCTTCGTTGTCGAAGGCGAAGCTGTCTTTCGAATGCCCGATCGGAATGATGCCACCGGCATAGTCGATCCAATTCTGGGGCCGCGCCTCGGCGGGCGTCGCAACCATCGGCGGCGCGTAGACGGGCAATAAGGGATTGCAGGAAAACGCGTGCTTGATGTCGGTGAGGATCAGTTCCTGGTGCTGCTGCTCGTGGTGCAGCCCAAGCTCCGCCATGTCCTCGAACTGCGCGCGCTCGGTTCTGCTCGCGGTCCGGAACAAGCGCACGATAGCCTCATCGACATGTCGCCGATAGGCGAGAATCTCTGCAACCGTCGGCCGCGTCAGCAGCCCCCTCTGCGGCCGCGGATGTCGCGCGCCGAGAGCCTCATAGTAGGAATTGAAGAGGCGGGAATAGGCCGCGTCGTAAGGCGCATAACCGGGAGCATGAGGGCCGAGCACGAGCGTTTCGAAGAACCATGCGGTGTGCGCGAGGTGCCACTTGGTGGGGCTCGCATCGGGCATCGACTGCACGCATTGGTCCTCGGCGCCGAGCGGTGCGGCCAACTGCTCGCTCAGCGCGCGGATGGCCGCGTAGCGAGTGAGGAAAATCGGCTGGTCGCTCAGGCCGTCGGCAAGCTCCCGGTACATGTGTTGAGTTCCCTAGCGGTGGCAATCTCTCGCCAGCCTGAAACGCAGTGCGACCGGCTTCGTGCCCCGGTCGGCTCACGCGCAGGCCAGTTCCCGGCACTTTAGGCCGACTTCGAAGGGGAACGGAAGCCAAGGAAACGCGTTCCCCCTTGAACGTTGCCTGACACTCCGGGCACCGGCCCAATCACTCGCGGGTTCTTACCTGTGCAAGCGGCGGGAACTCGTCTCTTGCAGGGTATGGATTTTGAGGTCTTCGATCTTACGCGTTCTGCGGGGTCAAGGAGGAGCATCCTCCTTGACGTCGGACGAGCCGATCCGCGCGGAACTTTTCAGCGTGGAGCGGCTCGAGCAGCACGCGGAAAGTTTAGCGGCTGCGCAACGCGTCACCGATCGTCCCGAGGCCGGACGGGGGATGACGGCGCGCCTCCACGACAATGCTCGAGTCCTGGTCGCTGCCTATCGTGCTCTCGCCGACGATACGCGCGGCGATCGTCCGATATCCCCGGCGGCCGAATGGCTGCTCGACAATTTTCACATCGTCGGGGAGCAGATCCGCGAGGTCAAGGAGGACTTGCCGCCCGCCTACTACCGCGAGCTGCCCAAACTTGCCGACGGTCACTTGAAGGGGTACCCGCGCGTCTTCGGCGCTGCCTGGGCGTTCGTCGCGCATACCGACAGCCGGTTCGATGCCTCGGCGCTCATCCGTTTCGTCAATGCCTATCAGCGCGTGCAGCCGCTCAACATCGGCGAATTGTGGGCGATCGCAATCACGCTGCGGATCACGCTGGTGGAGAATTTGCGGCGTATTGCCGAAGGCCTCGCGCGCAACCGCCAGGCGAGGCTCGACGCCGACATCCTGGCCGACCGCCTGCTGGGCGTGTCCGGGAAAAAGCCCGAGCCGGTCCTCTCCGTCCTGCACAGCCTCGAGGGCCGCGACCTCGACCCGGCCTTCGCGGTTCAACTGGATCACCGGCTGCGCGATCAGGACGCCGCCTTCGCTCCGGTGCTCAGCTGGCTCGACACGGCCTTGGCGGAGAAGGGCACGCACCGCGATCAAACGGTGCAGGACGAACTGCGCATTCAGGGCGCGATGAACGTCACGGTACGGAACATCATCACCAGCATGCGCCAAATCTCGATGATCGACTGGGCGGAGGTCTTCGAGCGCATCAGCCTGGTCGATGCCGTGCTGGCGACGGACAGCGAGTTCACCGGCATGGATTTTACCACGCGCGATTCCTACCGCCGTGCGATCGAGAAGCTGGCGCGTGGCTCGGATCGCCCGGAGCTCGATGTGGCGATGAGGGCGGTCGATGCCGCGAAACGCGCGGCGCAGCGCACGCCCGGCGGCAGGCTGTCGGACCGCGAACGCGACCCCGGCTACTACCTGATCGCGAAGGGCCGGACCGCGTTTGAACAGGACATCGGTTTCCGCCCGCCGCGAGACGAGTGGCTCTCACGCCTCAGCCCGGGGGCGCGCAGCGCCTTCTATCTCGGCCTGATCGCATTCGCGACGGTCGCAATTGCGGTTTTGGCGACGGCAGCGGTCGGCGCCACGGGTGTGCGCGGCTGGCCCCTGTTCGTGCTCGGGCTGCTCGGCATCACTCCGGCATCCGAAGCGGCGGTCGCTCTCGTCAACCGCTTCGTCGCGAGCCGATTTGGCCCCGCCATCCTCCCCACCATGGACTTGAGCAGTGGCGTGCCGTCCCACCTGCGAACGCTGGTGGCGATGCCCGTCTTGCTCACGACGCGGGCTCAGGTGGAGCAACTGGTCGCTCAGCTCGAAGTCCATTACCTCGCGAGCACGGATGGCGATCTCTATTTCGCGCTGCTGTCGGATTGGACCGATGCCGATGAAGAAACCGCGCCGGACGACACAGAGCTTCTGGGCGCCGCGAGGGACGGCATCGAAGCGCTCAACCGTCGCCATGGCACCGCGTCCTCCGGCAACCGCTTTATCCTCCTGCACCGCCGGCGCGTCTGGAATGAAGGCGAGCGCAAATGGATCGGCTGGGAACGCAAGCGCGGCAAGCTCCACGAGTTGAACCGCCTGTTGCGCGGCTCCTCGGAAACGACGTTCCTTAACGACGACGGCCATCCGCCGGTTGTCCCGCCGGGCGTGCGCTTTGTCATTACGCTCGATGCCGACACGCGGCTGCCGCGGGAGGCGGCGCGGAAACTCATCGGAAAGATGGCGCATCCGCTCAATCGTCCGATCTTCGACCGCATGGCCGGGCGTGTCGTCGAGGGGCACGCCATCCTTCAGCCGAGGGTGACGCCGTCGATGCCGGTCGGGCGCGAGGGCTCGCTGCTCCAGCATCTCTTCTCGGCGCCGCGCGGATTGGATCCCTACGCGTTCGCCGTCTCCGACGTCTATCAGGATCTGTTCCAGGAAGGATCCTATTGCGGCAAGGGCATCTACGACGTCGATGTCTTCGAGCTGGCGCTCGACGGCCGGATCCCGGACCGCTCGGTGCTCAGTCACGATCTCCTGGAAGGCACCCTTGCCCGTGCGGGTCTCGCGTCCGACGTCGAAGTCGTGGAGGAATTTCCCTCGCGCTATGAGGTCGCCACCGCGCGGCAGCATCGTTGGGTTCGCGGCGACTGGCAGCTTTTGCCGTGGATATTCGGCTGGGGACGGGACCGTCGCGGACGGCCCCTCGGTGCTCTCCACGCCATCGGCCGCTGGAAGATGGTGGACAATCTGCGGCGCTCCCTTCTGCCGCCCACCGCACTCGCTGCTCTGGTTGCGGGATGGCTGCTGCCGCTCGAGGCGGCGCAGGTCTGGACCGTCTTCATCGTTGCCGCATTCGCGCTGCCGAGCCTGCTGCCGTGGTTCGCCGGCTTGATTCCGCGCCGGACCGGGATTTCGAAGCGCAGCCACTTTCGCGAACTGGCCAAGGATCTGGTCGTCGCGATCGCGCAGGTTGCATTTCAGCTCACCTTCCTTGCGCACCAGGCCTATATGATGGGCGATGCGATCGTGCGCACGCTGTATCGGTTGCTGATCTCGCGGCGCCGTTTGCTGGAGTGGGTGACCGCGGCGCAGACATCGAGATTGCTGCGTGACGACTCGCGGCGGTTCCGATGGCAGTTGGCGTGCAGCGCGATGTTCGCGCTGGCGCTTTTCATCGTGCTGCGCGCAGGTGGCAGCGGCGGCGACATGGTCGCGCTTCCCTTCCTGATGCTGTGGACATTCTCGCCGCTCGTGGCCCGGTGGGTGAGCTACTCGCCGCCGCAGAGCGGCAATCTGCCGGTGTCGGAGCGCGATGCGCGCGATCTGCGCTTCATCGCGCGCCGCGACTGGCGCTTCTTCGAAACCTATGTGACGGCGGCCGATCACATGCTGCCGCCCGACAATTTTCAGGAGGAGCCGCGGGCGGTCGCCCGGCGAACCTCGCCCACGAATATCGGGCTTTACCTCCTCTCGATCATCTCGGCCCGCGATTTCGGCTGGACTGGAACGCTGGATGCGGTCTCCCGTCTTGAAGCGACGATCAAGACCATGAAGGTCTTGGACCGTTATCGCGGGCATTTCTACAATTGGTACGCCACGGAGGATCTGCGTCCGCTTCACCCCCGTTACGTTTCGACCGTCGACAGCGGCAATCTGGCGGGCCACCTGCTCGTGCTGAAGCAGGCGTGCCGGGAAATGGCGCGGCTTCCGGCAGCGCCGTCCCGGCGGCTGGCCGGCATCCGCGATACCGTGGATATCGCCGCCGAAACGTTGACCGAACTGAGCCATGATCTGTCGCGGCCGCCCGCCGGCGTGAAGCGGCTGACGGCGGCACTCGATGACATTCGCACGATGCTGGATGTCCCGGAGGCCGATCCATCGGAGTTTCCAACACGGCTGGTGGCGCTGCAACGCGCGGCGGAAGGCGCTGCGGCCATCGCCCGCGCCTTGGCCGACGACGTGAGGGCACCCAAGGGCCGCGAGCTGCTCGCCTGGATGGATGCCTTGGCTGGATGTCTCGCCAGTCACGCGCGTGATTTCGAAGTGGCGGCGCCGCGCCTGCTCGCGCAGGGGTCGAATCCGGATGCCGGCGGCATCGCCGCGCTCGACGTCATGGAGCGGGCTGTCGGGGGACGCGGTGGCGCGGTTCACGTGCTGGCACGCCGCCGGGACGCTGCTGCACCTGTGCTGGAGATGGCGGTTTCCGACGATCCGGCCGCGATGCTGGCATCGCGGCTCGATGCCATCGCCCAGACCGCGGAAGACATGTTCAACGCCATGGCGTTCGCCTTCCTGTATGAGGCCGAGCGCCAGCTGTTCGCGATCGGGTTTCGGGTGGAGGATTCCGCGCTCGATCCCAATTGTTACGATCTGCTCGCGTCGGAGGCGCGGCTCGCGAGTTTTGTCGCCATCGCCAAAGAAGACGTGCCGGCCAAGCACTGGTTCAAGCTCGGGCGCACGTTGGCGCCGATCGGGCGCGGCTCCGCGCTCATCTCGTGGTCGGGCTCGATGTTCGAGTACCTCATGCCGTCGCTCGTGATGCGCGAGCCGGCGGGAAGCATCATCGAACGGACCAACGAGCTGTGTGTCCGTCGACAGATCAAATACGGAACCGAACTGGGTGTTCCGTGGGGCATCTCCGAATCGCAATTCAACGCCCGCGATATCGAGGGCACCTATCAATATTCCAGCTTCGGTGTGCCCGAGCTCGGCTACAAGCGGGGCCTCGGTGCAGACATCGTCATCGCGCCTTATGCGACGGCCCTGGCGGCGATGGTCGATCCCGCCGCCGCCGCGGACAATTTCCGCCGCATGACCAAGGAAGGCGCGTGCGGACCCTATGGCTGGTACGAGGCGCTGGATTATACGCCCGGCCGGGTTCCCGAAGGCGCCAAGGTCGGCATCGTCCGCGCCTATATGGCGCACCATGGGGCGATGAGCATCGTTGCGATCTCGAATGCGCTGACGGGCGGGATCATGCGCAGGCGGTTTCATGCCGAACCGATGATCCGCGCGACCGAGCTGCTGCTGCAGGAACGCATGCCGCGCGACATCGCCGTGGCCCG
>Ga0137432_1000640_pt1 | contig 15716 bp, 22 predicted proteins | sample EasRivERMZT820_2_FD_102337 | JGI IMG/M metagenome (GOLD analysis project Ga0137432, IMG submission 102337) | Soil microbial communities from meander-bound floodplain in the East River, Colorado, USA - East River MetaG ERMZT820_2 | ecosystem: Environmental > Terrestrial > Soil > Floodplain ...
CCAAAATATAAAAGTTGGATTCAAAGATATTCCTTGGCAATCTGTAAAGAAATTTTGGGGGAAACACGAGGAAAATTTGAAATTTTACCTGGTCCGGGGGGAGGAACCAAGTTGAACGGAGATAAGCTTATAGAGAGGGCACAACAAGATAAAAATAATCTTAAAGATGAATTAATGAATGACATTGCTGAACCTGCAATGATCTCAATGTTCTAATGAAAAAACAATTACGAGTTACAACAAAAGTTCCTGCATTGGATACTCTAGATCCTGAGGATAATCTTCTCGGATTGTATGATCCAACAAATCCAGATATCAATTTGTTTAACTTGATAGATGACGAAATTATAAAACTAGGTGGATCAAAACTTTATTACTTCAAGTATTACAATCAGGGTAACCAATATGATGATGTATACATGGAAGAAAGAAACAAATCCATCGCAAGAGAACCAATTATCTTGTTTGGACATTATGATCCTAAGATTGTCGAGGAACCTCTTACTCACTTCGGAATTGAGGCCGGAAACGATCAAATTTTTACTTTCAACAAGAGTTATGTGGATAGGAAAATCTCTAGAACTCCCATCCCAGGAGACATAATTAAACCATTTTTTCAAAATCAAAGATATGAAATTTTTGAAGTAAATGAAGATAGTTTCCAAGTTTATGGAGTTTATCACTATCGCTGTATAGCAAAAATTCTCAGAGATACTGAAGAAGTTCAAGATACAAATTTATCTGATGTTAATAATCTAGGAGGATTTTTAGATGGCACAAATAGACCAAACATATCTTAATGTAACTGGATGTGATTTTACAGATACTAGAGGTAAGAATGCTCTACTTCAAAGATCCATAAGAGAAAAAATGACTGAGATGGCTGGGAATCATCATTATACTCCTCAGGTATACAGAGAAACTCTTAGATCTCTTTTAGATATCTTTGGTCGATATACTTACCTTGACGGAGAAAATACTATCAAATCTATAAAATGTATTCATGCTAATCCAGAAAGAGCTATTTCTAAAGCCAAAGAGGAATTAGGAAATCTTATCCTTCCTATTATTTCTGTTTCTCAAATTATGACTGAAAACAATGATGAAATTAGAAAATATCAACCTGTTTTAGTTCATGATAAGTATTGGGATGAGAAAGCAGCTAGAGCAGTAAGAATTCTTTCTTTCATTCCTAGACCTATTTCTATTCTTTATAATGTAGGAATTTGGACAAAATATAGAAATGATATGGATCAAATTCTTGAGCAAATAAGATTTTCTTTCAATCCTTCCATGGAGATTCCTACTAGTTTTAGTACTTTTACTAAGGGAAATTTAATGGATGAAAGTGACTCCTCTGCTACAGATGTTGCTGATGGAGAAGATAGATTACTTAGAAAACTTTTAGAAATTCAAGTTCAGACATATATTCAAGGTCCAAAATTCTTGATTACCTCTTCAGGTAAAATTGAAAGATTTAATGTTGAGACTGATGTTTGCTCCTAAAAATAATTTGGAAATCTTGATAATATAGTTTCTACATAATTACATGAGATTTGTAAAAATAAAAAATGTTACACTCCAGACACTGGAGTTATATGAAACAACTCCAAAAGGACCAAAGGTGCATTATGTACCTCCATCTCAAATGATTACTATTCCAGAAAGTGGAGTAACTAAACAAATTAGAACTTTGGTCACACGTAGAATGTTAAAAATTAACTAAGGAACATAGTAAATGGTAAATTTTGTCTCGCCGGGAACTTTTATTATCGAGAAGGATGTAAGTGAATATGCTCCTACAGTAGATTCATCTATAGTTGGTATATTAGGTTTTGCAACTAAAGGTCCGGTAAACGAAGCTACTCTGATTACTAATACAGAACAATTAGTAAACACTTTCGGAGAACCATCTGAAACTATTACTGGTCAAGGTCTTGAGGGAGCAATAGAGATTCTTGAAGCTACTAATCAAATTTATTATGTTCGTGCTGCGTCTTCAACTGCTGTAGAAGCATCAAGTTATATAAATTTTGGTGCCAGTCCGGCAATGATTATTTCAGCAAATGGATTCGGAGTAACATCAAATCTTTATCTCCAAGTTCAAGTCTACAATCATGCTGGAGTAGCTCAATTTGCAGAACCTCAAGTATTCTCAATTCCTTCTGGAACTATAGATCAAAGTCTATCTGCTCCTTATCAAGCAGTAGCCCTTAGAAAAGTTATTGGTGGATCTATTGACTCAGATAAAGTAGGAATTTTCTGGGATGCGGATACTTCTAATCAGCTTTCTGGTTATTTAGTAGGTTCGTGGGCGGGTTCTGGAGCTTCTATATCTGTATCCTCCGCATCGGGAACTGATTTTACTTCTCAAGCAATTTCTGCTTTAGTTAATATAAATACTGCGGGGGATGCATCTGCCACTGCCGTTTCGCACCTTAGAGTATTTGGATATTCATTCGATACTGCTGCCGCAACAACTTCTTCTATAGAATATTTTGCAGAAACTTTGTATCCCGGTGCAGGATATAATCTTGGAACAAAAACAGATGGATCAACTTCAGGAGTATCTATTGAAATAGATTCTCTAGGAGGAGCTAATTTTTCTGTAATTATTAATGATAAAGGCGTAGCTGCTGAATCGTTTAAAGTTTCATTTTTGGAAAATCAGAATCATATTGAAGATGCTATTGTAGACGATCTTACTAATGCAACTTCTGATTTTATTCTTGGATCTATAACTTTTTCTGGCGCCGCTGCTTCTCCAAGTAAATTAACATCCTTTACTAATAAAATTTCTACTTTTGGAACTGATGTAAATCCAAAAGCATCTAGTAGAAATTCTACTACTGATGGATCTATCGGAGTTGCAGTTACAGGCAATTATACTCCTAGATTTATTAAACTTATAGAAGGAACTTATGGCTTAGCTAATGGAACTAATGGTATTCCAAGTAATAATGCAGGATTAGCAACAGTTCTTATCGGAACTACTCAAGGATCTACTAAGACTGGTATGAATCTTCTTGATAACGATTTATTAGGAATTTCTATAGCTGCTGTTCCTGGAATTACAATTCAAGAAGTTCAGAATGCTCTGATTACTTTAGCTGAAACTACACAAGAATTTCTTGCTGTAGTTTCTCCGCCAATAGGACTTGATACAGTTCAAGAAGCAATAAATTGGTCTAATGGACAATCACAAACTAGAACTGCTGCTATAAATAGTAATTTTGCTGCTGTATTCTGGCCGGAAGTCAAGGTCTTCTCTGTCTTTGACGGAATAGATCGTTGGTATGATCCTTCAATTTTTGCTGTAAGACAAATGTGTGTTACAGATAATTTGGCAGAACCATGGTTTGCTCCTGCTGGATTCCGTAGAGGAAGAGTAACTAAACCTACTCAAGTAGCTGTTCCATTGTCTCAAGGGGATAGAGACTCTATGTATTCCGGCGGAAACATCATAAATCCAATTGTTAATTTCCCCCAACAGGGAATAGTAATTTTTGGACAGAGAACTGCTCAAAGATTACCTAGTGCTCTTGATAGAATCAATGTTCGTAGATTGATGATTTTTGTTAGAAAGATTCTAATTCAGACTACAAGACCATTTATCTTTGAACCTAATGATGAATTCCTGTGGCAGCAAATTGAAGAAACTCTTAATCCATTCCTTGATGATATCAAGAGAAGAAGAGGATTGATTGATTTCAGAACTGTCGTAGATAGTACTACAAACACTCCAGCTAGAGTTGATAGAAATGAATTGTGGGCTAAAATTATTTTACAGCCGACAAAAGCAGCGGAAATATTAATTATGGAAGTAAATTTAACAAATACTGGAGAAAAATTAGGACTATAATGGGATTAATTTATAAAATTACTAATTTAGTTAATGGAAAAATTTATATAGGTAGAACAGAAACATCTATAAATAGAAGAATGATTTGTCATAAATTTGAATCAAATCATTTTAGATCATTCATGGCTATTCATAAAGCTATGAGAAAATATGGAATCCAAAATTTTTCTACTGAAATTTTAGAGTCTTCAAATAATTGCTCAGAAAGAGAGAAATTTTATATTCAACAATATAATTCAATGGATAAAAAAATTGGGTATAATCAAACTCCTGGCGGAGAGGGTAATCAAATTTTTGGGGAGAAAAATCCTAATAGTAAGTTAACTTGGGATTTAGTAAATGAAATTAGAGAATTTTATAAAAACACAGAATCCTTTAAACAACTAAAATTAAAATATCCTATGGTGACTAAAGGTAATTTTTATAATATTCTTCATAATAAAACATGGAATGATTCAAAATATACTATTCCTATGTTTAGGGGAAATAGAATTTTAACTGATGCTCAAGTAATAGCTATCAGGAAACTTTTAGCTACAGGTGCATACTCTAGGAAATGCTTGGAGCAACATTATGGGATTTCTAAAACAGTATTAGCCCATATAGCCCAGAATAGAACGTATAAAAATATTTAACTAGATACAATTAGGAATATACAATAATGGCAAATAGTTTTTTTCAACAGAGATTTGGACGAAGATTTAATAAGGGAAAAGGTCTTCCTCGCATCTCAACAGAACTTGATTCAGTAAGAGCATATCAATGGGAAGTCCACTTCTTTGGTTTGCCAAGTGAAGTAGCTGGGGAACAAACAGATCTTACTATTGCTGCTAAACAAATATCTCCTGTTGGATATGCTACTCAAGATATTGAAGTTAATAGAATCAATGATGTGGTTTACTATCCCGGTAAACCCGCCGTAGAAGAAGTTACAATTACCTTTGATAATCTTTATCTTAGAAAGACAGCTACAGCATTATGGAAGTGGTTTAAAAACACTTACGATCCCCTAACAGGAGAGATGACTAAGTTTGCTGCTCCAGGCGGGAATGCAAATCTTTCTTTTAAGGCCAATAAAATGGAACTTATTCTTCTTGGAAATACTCTTACTCCAATTAGAGTAATAGAACTTTATGGTACTTATCCAAAGTCATGGAAAGCTTCTGAATTAAATTATTCAACTAATGAATTTCATACTATTGAAATGATTTTCCGCTACGACTTTATGGACATGTTTGATCTAGATTCAGTTAATCAATAATTGAGCTATCATATGATATGCAGTATTTTGAAGATCTCATTGCGAATTTCAACGATATAAAGAAACGCAAATTCAAATTAACAGAAATATCAGATCCCCTAGAGCAGCAAAATATTTTTACTCCTGGACAAGAAGTAGATCCTATCCAGATTACCTTCCAGAGTAATTATAAAAATATTCTTCCTCAGTACAGACTTGATCAGATGATCTATGATCAATTCTTTATGAAATTTCAGATGTTAATGCTTCATTACGCTGGGAAGACAGAGGATGGAGTACTTAATGGACAAGTCTTTGATCTTTCTCAAGAAGAATTTTTTATTGATGCTATACAGAACCAACTAAGAGTATTTCTTACGTTCCTGGGAAGAGAGAAGGTATCAACATATGAAAAAGAACTTCTTAAATCCTCATTTTCTTTTATAGGAGAAAACTATTTTTGTATATCTCTTTATGGATCAGATGATCTTTCTTTTGTATTTAAAGATGAAAATAATGTTCTAAGATCTATATTTAATTCTTTATCAGAAAAATATAAAATTCAATTTAATTCTTATGATTTAAAGAAAGTACTGAATTTTTATTCTAATAACTTCTTCAAGAATTTATCCGTAGGAACTGAATTAACTACTAGTAAAATAGTTTCTCTTTATCAAGGAATCATGCAAAATTTCCTTATGGGATCTCCTATTCATATAAGTGATTTATTTTACGTAGATCTGATTCAATTGATAGGATCAAAATACTCTATAGATTTGATTACCGGATATTCAGAAGGTCTTCTGAGTCTCAAGAATAGACTAGGAGCTTCTACTATTCTAAACGATCCTTCGTACCCTGGTAGATTCATAGCCCAAATAGGTAATGAAAAGGTTTTAGAGAATTATTTTCCTCCTAAAGAAATAGAAGATTTTAATCTTTTTGAACAAGCTGAAACTAATTCAGTAGTAAGATTTAAGAATAGTACATATTTAGATCTGGATAAAGTATCTCTAGGCTCTAAAACTTATTTTTCTTTTTATTCATTCTTAAAAGGAAACTTTACTACTGTAGAAGATGTACAATCTAATTTAGTAGTACGAAATCTTCTAAATATAGATCCTACTATACTGAATAGATTAGTAGGAACTATAAATGATTTTTGTGATTCAATAAATAGAATTTTTTATCTTCCTTTTAAAGCTTCTATTCATAAAGATGATGGTACAACCATCATAGAATATCCTCTTAAAGATATAATAAGAAATGTTCTTCTTACTATGAAGAAGACTTGTACATACTCAGAAATCTACGAGAACACATATAAGTCAAAAGTGATCTCTTTACTAGAGAGAATCATGGAACAAAAAGATTTATCTCCTGCTTTAGAAAATTTTATTCGTTCTAAGTTATGTGAAGTATTATTCATAGCTAAACTAGCAGAAACTATAACGAAAGATAAATTCTCTGGTAAGTTCCTTATTTGTCTTCTAATTATATTTTTATCAGGATCTGCTGATCAAGGAGAACTTACAGCTATAAGTACTGTACTTGGTAAAGATTTTGTTCTCTTCCGTACAAATGATTTAATCAATTCTATCATCAAACCTTTAGTTAAGGGAGATCCCTCAGTAACTCTAGAAGTAGTAGATAACCAAATTATAGTACGTACGTTTAATACTTCTGTACATATTAACCTTTCAATATCAGATCTTATGTACCTAAAATTTTCTTTATATGTACCAAAGACTACTATAGAAAAATATAATAGGACTAAAACTAGTACTTTTTATCCTATAGGACTTGGTAAAGAAAAGAAAAAAACTGAACAAAAAAAGAAAAGAAACCTGCCGGACACTTCTAAGACAGCAGATTCCGAGATTCAATAGTCTAAGTTTGCTGACCTTCAAAATATCTACAGAGAAACGCTATAGCACATAAATAAAAAAAGAATATTACCACAGCCCAATCTATTCCTTTTGTCCTTTCTACTCCGTCCCTATCAGTGTAAATTTTCATGTTGCTATAAAAAAAGAATCTTCAAACTTGAGTAGGTCTTCCAACGTGAGACATACGTATTGACGAACCTGGAGCGTTTCTAGATGGGTTACGATGCCGATTAGATCTCTCTTGATGAATGCTAGTGCAGGTCTACGATCCTGGCAAATAATAAAAATAAAAGGTTTTCTACTTACTTTTTCAACTCTCTCACATTCTTCTAACATTTCTCCAAGTTGACTAGTTTTATTCAGGAGATCGTGGAGAAAAAAATTGTTGTAGCCTTTTTTGGTCTCCACTGTCCAGAGAAAGTTTTTCGGGCAGATGAGATCACCATAAATTTTTAAGTACTCTGGTAATTTGTGAGTCGTGGCATATGCTCCTGACCCAGGTGTGCGAGAAAATTCTTCAGTCTTGAATCTTTCGTTCAGGAGCTTACATACCTTATTCTCGAAGTTGAGACCTTTTCGACGAGAATTTTTTCTTTTAGGGGTCTCACTTTTTAGTTTTTCTAGATACTCGTTGACTTTCATAACTTATTATAGTTGAGAACAAAATCATGAGAAGACTTACAATTCAAAGAAGTAAATGGTTGCGCGGGGCAAAAGACGGTTCTTGTCTTCTGAATGACGAAGGAAGGATGTGTTGCCTTGGTTTTTCTGCAAGATATAATTTTAAGTGGGCAAAAGATGATATTTTAGGGGTTGCTACACCTGATGGGTACAGTAAGAAAAGAGAAATTTACAAAGATTGTTCTCTTCTTAAGGAATCTAAAAGTGGACTTATTGTGGATAGTGAGTTTGCAAGTTCTGCCATCAATATAAATGATTCAAGTTTAATTAGAGGTAAAATTAGAGAGCAGAAACTAATTAAACTTTTTAAGGAAAATGGAATTAATTTAAAATTCGTAGATTAACATGAAAAAGAAAAGTAATCCAGCGGATAAAAATTCAGTAATAATTCAAATTGAATTTGGGAAAGAATTAGCTCAAGGCATAGAAAACTTTAAGACCGCTTTCAAACCAGAAACTCATATTGTAGACGGTAAAACAGTAGAATTCACTGAAAACGATTTCTGGAAACAACTTATCCTTTTAGGAGCAGAGACTCTTCAACAAGAATTGAGATTCATGGCAGAAGAATTGAAAAAGAAAACAGAAGAGGAAGTTAAAAACAATCCTTTACCAGAAACAGTAGATCAAAACGAAAGTAAAAATGATAACTCAAATAACTGACAGTTCTAAATTTTACAATAACCTCAACACCCGTGACCCTGGAGAAACTTTTTATATTTTTTATCATACTCCTTGGGACGATCAGTCTGTTAAGATGTACGACTACATCAGACAGAATTTTGCGGAAACTAAGCATAATTTCTTTATTGCTGATATTTGGGAGTTGCCTGATTCTTATACTGTTATGAAGCCTAAGAGGATTCCTTCTCTTTTTATTGTATCTGAGACTATTAAGGAACAGTCAATCGTGTCTATGATTTGGAGAACTTTTGAATCAATGAATAAGAAAGTAAATATAGCATGACAACAGAAACAATATTAATCTTAATAGGAGCTACTATTTTTATGTTTTCAGTTTTATTTAATCTCCTAATGGTTTCAGGGAGATTAGATATGATGCAAATTGAAATATCTGCTTTGAGATATGAAATAAATCATTTATGGGAAGCTTTTGATCCGGAGGAGTATAAAAATGATAGCGATAGCGACGAATAAGAAAGTGAATGTAGTATGTTAGAGTTTATAATTTGGGGAGCGACAGTAGTAGTAGTACTATTTGTTGCAGTTAACTATCTTTTTATAAAAGGGGATTTAGAAATTCTAAAAGATAGATGTTTTCTTCTGGAAGATGATGTAAGACGTTTAAAACATGCAGTGTTTCCTCAAGATTATGATGATGAGGATGATGAAGATATAGATTACTCAGAAGGTATTAGTCATCTTGATGAGGATCAATCAACTCCTCAAGTCTAGAGTAATATTTTTTATCCTTAGTATAGAGTAATCTCAGATTATTCAGAATTATCGTGGTAAAGTAGTTAAATGCTTTACCCTTAGAGGGATTAAAGTTTCTTAATGTCTTTAATAACAATACAAAGCAATCTTGTTTAGCATCTTCTATTGAGATTGAAAATGCAAAACTTTTAAATATGTTTTGAATTAACAAATCAAGAATTGAAAATACTTCGTATTCTATTTCTGCTGTTGCTGAGATACAATACGAAGTAACTAAAATTTCAAATTTTTTATTGTCTATGTAATTAGTAGATTTCTTTTTCATGAAATGTGATACATCAAGATGTACAGGATGTAATATCCTAGATACCCATAAATATTTTCATGGGGTAATGGATCATGAAGGTATTCAAAAGTGTGATATATTATTCCTATCTGATTCATTAAAGTTAGATCAGCAAACATTATCTCTAAATTCTTTTAGTGATAGGGAGTTAGAGTTAATTACTAGATGTTTAAGAAAGAAAAATGGACAATATGATAGGTTAAAAGTAGAATTTTCTGCTTCCGTGAAGTGTCCCGACGTAAAAGAAAACGATTTGAAGCCTTCTGATAGGGAGATTTGTAGACAATATCTCTATGAGACGGTTGAAAGGGCAGATCCGAAATTAATTTTCTGCTGTGGAAATCTTCCCTTGGTAATGCTACTGAAAAAGAGCGGAATTACCGAAAAGAGGGGAACTTCCTTCATTTTTGAACATAAAGGAAAGGAATATAAAGTAGTTCCACTTTTCCATCCTTTCTCAGTGATTCTAGAGCCAAAGAACAAGAGATTGTTTATGATGGACATAGACAATGCTATTAATAAATATGTTTTGGGAATCAAAGATACTTATTTCACATATGAAGTTCTGGAAGACATAAAGGATTTAAAGAAATTTAAGTATCTCGAAACAACGGATAAAACTATAGCAATTGATACGGAAGCAGAAGGGTTAGACTTTACTATACACAAAGTAACTACGGTGTCTATAGTAGATGCGGATGAAAATGTTTTAGTTTTTGCTATTGACCACAAGGAAAATCCTCATTCCGAATATAAAGATGAAGTTCTCTCGTTTTTAAAGAAAGTTCTGGAAAATCCTAGAAATAGGAAAGTGTATCATCATGCTAAATATGACCTCAAAATGTTAAAAAGATATAAAATATATCCTATAAATATATGGGATACTGAATTGATGTATCATTTGATAGATGAAGATTCTCCTAAAAGATTGATAGATTTAGTGAAGAGATTCTTTCCTGAAACGATAGAAGAGTTATGAAAGATAGAGATATAATTCAGACTCCTGTATTCTGGATATTTTATATCATTTTTATGATTTTTTGTTTAATTGTAATCCACTGGAAAATAATTAATGCTAACAGTTAAAAATCCTGAAAAGTTCGATTGGGCATCTATACCATTAGATGAATGTCTTCATGGTAACGCTATGGATACAAGGATGACCATGAAGATCTATAAAGAACTTTTAGAACTTCTTAAGGAAACTGACAGAGAAAATCTTTTTTCTAAACTTCTATCTCCCGCATTAGAATATTTTGCTGATTTTGAGTACAAAGGTGTAGACATAGATGAGCAAGCTTTACAAACTCAAGACAAGGATATTCTTAATCGTTTGGATGAAATAGAGAAAGAATTTAAATTCTTATCCAAAGATGAAAAAATTAATATTGCTTCTGGAAGACAACTGATAAATCTTTTTTTTGAAGATCCAGAGGGATTACAATTATTTCCAATCCGTAAAACAGATAAGGGATCTCCGTGTCTTAATGCTGAGACTTTAACAGAAATGCTAACTGAAATTACAATTGAAATTTTGAACAGAAATGAAAGTACCAAATCTATTAGTAATTGAGGATTTCTACAGCGATCCTTTCAGGATAAGAGAATTAGCTGAAAGAGTGGAATATTTCCATGATCACGACAGTGGATATTTTCATCGTTCGAAATCTTATTTGACATTTGAAGTTCTTGCTAAACTGGAAAATCTTTTAGGAAACGAAGTAATAATTGATGAAAATTGGGACAAGGAAACTACTTATAATGGATCGTTTTATGTTGTATCGCCGGATAAACCTCTTCCACAGCATGTTCACCACGATCAACAGGATGTCATAGGAATCCTAAGTTTATCTACAACGCCATCTGAGGAGAACCTAGGAGACGGTACATGCTTCTGGAAACATAGAAGAACAGGAAGGATAGCCGCTAAGGATGTAAAAGAAATAGATCCATTGTCTGACGACGGAAACAGACTAGATAAGTGGGTGATGACAGATTTTGTAGGTCATAGGTTCAACACGATTATACTATATCCTGGAGCAAGATTTCACTCGGCTCGGATAGGAAAGTTGGATAGACTAAATCAACTATTTACTTTTAATGTGAAAGTATGAAGAGAAAATCTAAAAAAGATCAAGAAATTTTTAGTTGGGTTGTAAAAAATCAAAAATCAGAAGATCTTCTTAGAGCACAAAAAACGATAAAATCTCTTTTAGCTTATAGACGTTTAGAAACTCTTCATACAAGATACATAGAAGGTATCAAGAAAGCTGTAGTAAATAATCAAGAAAAGAAATGTTATTTTGATTTTAAATTTGGATCTACAGTAACAGGAAGATTATCCTGTGCAAGATATTCTGCGGGAAAAAATAAACCCAAAGGAGTTTCGTTTCATACACTTCCTAGAGAAACTGAATTTAATATTAGAAGTATTTTTGTAGCTCCTCCTGGATACGATTTTATCGTAGCTGACCTTAAGACTATGGAGTTACGAATGTTAGCTCATTTATCTCAAGATAAGGAGATGTTAAATGCTTTTAGAAATAATGTCGATATTCATTCTCTTACTGCTCGTGGGATATTTGGACGTGAAAGTATCACGAAAGAAGAACGACAAATAGGAAAGACAGTAAATTTTACGGTAGTTTTCGGTGGAAATGAATATACGATATCGGAGAAAAATAATTTACCTTTAGCTAAGGGTAAAGAAATTCTTACTAGATTTTTCTCTCTCTATGGTAGAGTATTTGAATTCTTTCAGGAAAGTGAACAATTTATAAGAAAGAATGGATATATTGATACAATATTCGGAAGAAGACGACATCTTCCAAATGTCTTTAGTCCGGCTAAGCCTATCCAAGAAGGAGCAGTAAGACAGGGAAACAATTTTATAGTTCAAAGTCCATCATCTGATTTCCTTCTAGGAGCGGCTGTTGGATCTGTAAAAGAATTTAAAAAACTTGAACTAGACGGATGGTTTGTTGCTTCTGTACACGATTCCTTGGAAGGTATTGTAAGAAAAGAATTTACACAACAAGCTAATAAAATTATACAAAATCAAATGGTAAATTATCCTTATATCAAGAATGAATTAGGAATGAATTTTAGTGTTCCTTTTGAAGTAGAGATTTCTGTTGGTCCTTCCTTCGGGATAGGAGAAGAAGTAGATTTAACTAAACTTGGAGAAATTGTATGAGAGCTGTACATCATTGTTATGATTCACAAGGTCGTCAATGCACGATCATGATAGATTACGATAGCGATTTAGGGGGAAATAAGGATTTCGATTTAGGGGGAAAAAAGATTTTCTATGTAGCAGTTGCTGCTGTATCCCATAAAAAAGGAAAAAATGGAAAATTTGATAATTTTTCTAGAAAGAAGGGACGGAGTATCTGTTCTATTAGGATAAATCAGATGAAAAATTATTCTGATAAGTATGTTAAGGGCGGATGGAGATTTGCTTCTCGGGTTGATGTATTTTATTTCCTTCACGGTGAAAATTATGTATTTAATGTTATAGCCGAAAGAGAAAATTTTATTGAGTCTCTGTTGGATGAGGCTATGGGAATCAAAAAGAAAAGTAATAAAACAAATCGTAAGTGGACTAAAAATAATGAGACTGTTGTATGACGATTATGATAATAGGAGATTTACATCTTAATTCCTATTCTCATGAATTTTTAAGAAGTCAAATACAACTCCTAGATAATATAATAAATGAAACTGCTAGTTATCATATTATATTTCTAGGAGATATTTTTCACTATAGAAATCCTAAGTCCTTAGAAGTTATAGAGTTTCATAAATTACTTGAGAAATATCCCCATAAGCAATTCATTATTCTAAGGGGAAATCATGATACATTAGAAAGGTCAGACTCTAATAGAACAATTTTAGAAGTCTTAGCTAAGACTAATGTAAAAATTATTACTGAAGCTCAAGAGTTGTTGGGATTTTATTTTATTCCTCATTATGAATCTGAGGAAACAATTCTAAGTTTTTTAGAAGAGGCTGAGAAATTTAATCCAATAGGAATCATAGGTCATTTTGGATACAAAGGACTTATGTCCCCTGAGGGATTTGATTATGAAGGAATAACTACAAATTCATTCAAACGTCCTACTATTTTGGGACATATTCACTCACACAGACAAGATGGAACAATTACAGTAGCTGGAGTTCCGTATTCCACTTCATTTGCAGAGAGTAACGCAAAACATTATTTTTTGCAAACGGATAGATGGGGAGCTTTTCTTCAAGTAAAGGAAATTTCTAAACACTTTGGTGGTCCGGCTCATTATATTATCTCAGAAGAAGAAGTAGATCAATTTGATCCTCATCCCAATCAATTAAATTTTGTTAGAGTTTTATCTAGGACTATGGATACAACAAAAATATCTAAAGCACTTATCAACAAGCCTATACGACATTTTGACATACTTCCTGTTGAGTCTAAAACTAAACACTCTTCTTATTGGAAAGGGGAAGTAAAAGATCTTTCTAAGTATGTCGATGAATGTGATACAGAATTAGATAAAAATAGACTTAAATTAGTCATTGATGAGCATATTAAGTTACTATGAGACTTATAAGTCTTCAAGCTAACAATTTCTTATCGTATAAGGAGATAGATTTACAGTTCTCTAAAGACAAAAACATTACTTTTCTAATTGGAAAAAATGGAGTTGGAAAAAGTTCTTTAGTAGAAGCTATTCTTTGGGGAATATTTGGAAAAACTAATAGAAATTCCTTAGAAAAATTTATTCCTAATATTCAAGATCCTAAGAAAGCAAAAGTTTCTTTAGCTTTTGGGGGCAATGAACTTTTAATAGAAAGACAGAAGAATCCTCCACTTTTTTCCTACATAAGTAAAAATGAAAAGATTAGATTACAAACGATTACTGAGACCCAAGAATCCCTTGATATATATCTTCATCATTCTTATAAGCTTTTTCTTGCTACTAGCTTTTTTGATGACATTTTAAAGAATGCTTTTCTAGAGCTTTCATCTGAGGATAAAAGACAAGTTGTAGGACAGTATTTTGAACTAGACGATTTCTTTAAATTAAGAAAATTGATCAGATCAAGTTCAGATGATCTTAAAAATATTATAAAACATCATGAATATTTTGAAAAAGTTTTTAACTTTACAACTACTAATTTTGCATTAAAAAGTTCTATTATAGAAAAGCAATATTTAGATTTTTGGGTAGAAGCCCTTTCTGATAATGGAATAATAAAAAATGTTTTATCTCCAACTTTTCAACAGTTGACGAATAAAATAAACTTCTATTTAAAGTTATTGTTCGATGAAAATATCTTCTTCTCTTTAACTCCCGATTATGAGAGCTATCTTAGGATAGATGGAATGGAGCTTGGTATAAAAAGTATTTCCTCCTCCCAAAAGAAAAGAGTAAATCTTTCTATCATGTTGGGGTTGAGAGAACTTCTTACTGAACTAAAAAATCCTAAACTAGGAAATTTGATGATATTCGACGAATTTTCTGGTTTAGATCCCTTTTCCAAAACGAAATTATGTAATTTGATCACTCATTTAGGAAAAACAAATCAAATATTTTTAATCACACACGACATGGACTTCTTGTCTTTGATAGATTCTAACGTGTTGGAAGTTACATTCGAAGACGGATTTTCTAAATGCAAATTCAAGTAAATTGCTGAGATTTCAATTCTTGAAAGATAACTAATTTACATAAATTAGGAGAACATGGTGATAAAACAATTAGAGGGATTAGGGGAGACAGTTTTTCTACAAAGATACGCCTATGCGGGGGAGACTAAATGGTCACAAAGAGCAAAAGTTATAGCTAGACATATAGCTTCCGCAGAAAAAGATGAAGATAAAGAAAAGTGGGAAGCAAAATTCTTCGAAGTTATCGGCGCAAGTGACTTTATCCCGGGAGGAAGAATTATCTTTGGAGCAGGAAGAAGTAATCAGAATTTGTTAAATTGTTACGGATTAACTCCTAAAGATTCAGTTATTTCCATAGCTAAGACTATTTCTGATATGTACAAGATTAGCTGTGGTGGAGGAGGAGTGGGATTCAATTTCTCTAATATCCGTCCCAAGGGAGACGATATACAAAATATAAAGTTCTCTGCTCCTGGCAGCGTTAGCAATCTTAAGATGATTAATGAAATAGGAAACCATGTACGAGCCGGAGCCGCAAGAAGAACTGCTCTTATTGGTATACTTAATGTAGATCATCCTGATTTATTAGAATTTCTTCATGTTAAGCTTGATAAAAAAGAATTGAATAATTTTAATATTTCTGTTGG
>Ga0137432_1000642_pt1 | contig 15654 bp, 16 predicted proteins | sample EasRivERMZT820_2_FD_102337 | JGI IMG/M metagenome (GOLD analysis project Ga0137432, IMG submission 102337) | Soil microbial communities from meander-bound floodplain in the East River, Colorado, USA - East River MetaG ERMZT820_2 | ecosystem: Environmental > Terrestrial > Soil > Floodplain ...
AGTTCACCGTGACCGGATGCCCGGTGCGCGCGACGATGATCGGCCCCGGGGTCGCCGGCGGGTTCACGCCGTCGCTGTAGGCCCACACGCGCGTGAGCGGCAGGTCCTGGTGCAGGCGTTGGTTGATCTCGACCATCGACATGTTGTACGTGGCGGTATCGCCGGGCGAGCCGGCGCTGGGCACGGCCACCGCAGGTATCGGCAGCGGGTCGAGGTACGGTGTCAGTACGACGGGGCAGGTGACCGTGCCGCACGTGGAACCATCACCCTGATACGTCCCGCCGTCGTTGAAGCAGTCGGTCTGCGTCACCTCGCTGCACATGGCGCTGTCCGCGCAGCAGGCGCCCGTGACCACGACGCACGGGTTGGGCGAGCAGGATGTTCCGTTCCCCTGGAAGACGCCTCCGACCGACGCGCAGCTGGCGCTCGTCACGACGCCGCACACGGCCCCCTGGCAGCAGCCACCGGTGGCGGTGATGGGCGTGTAACTGACCAGCAGGCTCGGCCTCGACGCAACGGTCGCGTTCTCGCGGGTGCCGAAACGTTTCGCCGTCTGGGTCGTGGATTCGTCGCCGACGAGGATCCATCCGAAGTTCTGCGACGGCGCGTTCAGCCACGCCTGCACGTCGGCCACCATGCCCGACGTGGAGCCCCACGTGTAGGAGCCGATGTTGCCGACCATGCGTGTCGCGCTGATCGTCCCGGAGTAGTCACCTCCCAGGGTCGTCCAGAACTGGTTTGGATAGAACGTGTGTCGCCATGTGGCGTCCCCCGGGGTGGCGGGCTCGCCGCGCCCTTGCCGCGAGTTGCCTGTGTCGGAGGTCCCTTCACCCCAGTCGGAAGTCAGGCGCCGCAGGACCATGCTCCTGGAGGTCGTCGCGGCGACCTTGTCACAGTAGAGCGTGAGCTGTACGCCGTCGATCGTGGCTCCGGCCGGGATGTTCCCCGCGATGTCGAAGGCGAGCACCGCGCGGCGCACGGCCACACGCGTTCCCGGCCCCGGGTCGGCGTCAGCATCCTTCACGCGCCCGGCGAACATCGTCGGCCCGATGCCGTCGCTCATGTCGGCGAACGCGTCCTGGACGACCGGCTCGTAGAGGGTATTGTCCTTGATGGGCTGAAGCGTGACCGTGTCCGCCAGCAGCGGGGTCATTCCCGCGCAGATGGTCACGAATCCCGCGGCGAGGATCATGCGCGCTCGTATCATGTGTCCCCCTCCTGCGTGTTATCACCCAGATTGGGGTATCACGCGCAGTGAAAGTCGCTATTTCGCAGCTCGAGGGCCGCTCGACCGTTCCTTCTGCAAACAGGGGGCCACACCGCCGCCGATCGGTCTTGATTTCGTGGCGGTCCAGAGGGTCAGCGTCCCTGGATGACGATGCTGCCGCGGCTCGGAGGCGAGTGAGTCATTGCCGCGCGCGGACGGGGGGGATTCGTCGCAAGGGTACAACTGCGCGCAGCGGGCACAGAGGTCGTGGCCGGGGTTCCAGTCCGCCCACACGCGCGGAGAGCCCCGACCGCGCGTGGCGGGCTCCGGGTATCATCAGCCCCATCAACTCGGGGCATCGAGTGCGCGACGCGGTCGCCTTCGATCAGTTCTCCTGATCGTAGATGTATCGCGGCGGCCCGCCGCCAGGGGGAAGCGAACCGGCCTCACAGACGCCGTACCGCACGGCGCGACACTCGAGCGCGGAGATCGCAAAGCCCGCGATCATTCCGTGACAATCGGCGGTCAGCGCGGATCCTCCAGGAGGTGTCGTGATACCGATATCGCTCCTCATGTTGAGGTCGATCTCGGCGCCATGCACGGCGAGGAGACCATCCGTGCTTCCCGTGATCGACACGGAACTCCGGATGCTAGCGTTGCAGCCGCCGGCGTGTATGCCGCTCGCGGCATTGTCTGCGAGGGTCAGGGTCTCCTGCAGACCATCGAATCCGAACGTCACCCATCCCCCTTCGCACGAGACACCGTGCCTCAGGTTGCTTTCGATGATGCCCCCGCTGATCAGCGTCTCCGATCCGCCGAGGAAGATCCCGTCCCGGTTGCCGGAGAGCGTCACGGACCGGATCTGGCCACCGGTCGAGAGGAGCACTCGGATGCCTGCTTCGGCGAACCCCTCGACGGTCAGGTTCTCGATGACGATGTTCGACGAGCGGATCACGGTGATCCCGTTCTCCTGTCCTACCGGTCCCGAGATGACGGTCCACTCACGCTCGCCAGTCAGGACGACGCGGGAGTCGTTCGGGGAGGTTCTCCCGGCGATCAGGATCCCTCCTTCGTACGTCCCCCCGGCGATGTGCACCGTGACGTTCCGGTCGAACGCCATCGGGATGCTGTCGATAGCTGCCTGAATCGTCAGGCATGCGTGGTTCCAATCCAGCCCGCACCCTGACGCGTCGACGCCTCTCGCGGCATCGACGTACATGTCGGCGTGGATCTGCACGGGGTTACCCTTCACGGGGGTGGTGTCGTACGGGTCCATCTGGATTCTGTCCACCGGTCTGCTGGCGCCCCCCATCGCCACCCCTGCAGCGATGACTGAAACTCCAATCAAAACGACAACGCACCTCAGAGGCTTCATGGTGTCGTCCTCCTCCAGTTATCACGCCCTCCCAGGCGTACCACAATACGCATCACCCTCCGCAGTGCAAGGGTCGTGCCGTTTGCTGCTTACGCTGTCGCCGTGAAACCGGCATGGTGACGGGTTCTTTCCCGGAGCGTCGAAACGCACACTCCGACCCTGTGTCATAGCACGCATGCCGAGCGGAATAGCGCGCACGTTCTCGAGCGGAGCGACGGCGCCGCAGGGCAGCCTGTCACGGCATCTCCTCCCAACGGAGGAGCGACCGGCTGGGCCGACCAGGAGGGAGAGCGAGAGTGTTTCCCTCGGCGACACAACATGGTGGCCGCATCTTTTCTAGCCACTGGGTGGACACCCGATGTCACGCTAAAGACGCCATGTCCACGGGAGTGGACGGTGAGATTTCGCCACCGGGCGGCGGCGTGGAAGGCGGCCGCGTAAGGTGCTGGTTTCCCTGTCTTGAGATCCCGCCTCGGATCCGCTCTGTGCAGTGGTATCGTGTCGTTCGCCCTGTACTCTGGAGGCATCCTCATAATGCCGGGCATGCCCCTCGGAAGTGGCCGGAGGTCAGGCAGATCCGTGCTGCCAGGTGATCAGGGCGGTCTGGCAAGAGGGTAGCTCAGCGTGGGGTCCACAGTGAGTCTTACCATCGGAAGCGGCAGGATCCTCGCGGAATGGACGATCACAGCGGTGCGCGGAGAACCCGCGCTCGGGCGTCATCGGCTGTTCATGGACTTACGCCTTGCTCTCAAAGAGCGACCGGCAGATCAACAGGCCGTTGTGACGGAGTTGATTGCGTCAGTCACGGTGAGCGGTTCCGGAGGAACGGGGTTCCTGGATACTCTTCAGCCTGCCGATACGCCCATAGCCTTGGGAACGTCTCCACACTCGTCGAGTCATCAGGTTTCGATTGGCGTCGCGCTTGACGCCCGACAAGTAGAATCCGTGGAGAGGCTCAGGATGGGAGGCGATCTTGCCCTGATAGTGGATCTCCGTGGGCGGGTTCAGGTTCAGGGCGAGTCTGCTTTGGTCTCCGATAGACATGAACATAGGGTCCAACAAGGGGCGTGGGTGCGGGTGCTGGAGCAGATGGAGTATGGCCGGATGATCCTGCTCGAGGTGCCTGTTCCCAACGTTGAGAGTGCGCCACTCTTGGTCGAGCCCGTGCGACACCTCGAGAAAGCCCAGCAGGCGATGCTCCGCGGAGAGTGGCGGGAAGCGGTGGGCTGTTGCAGGGACGTGCTTGAGGCGCTCGCGGACGTTCTGCTGGACGCGCGTGTTCAGGATCCTGAAGTGAATGCATTGTTTGAGGGAACAAGATTCATGAACAAGGAGGCCCGACTTCGGACCCTCAGGCGGGCCCTCCTCGTGCTCTGCCATCCCGCTAGGCATGCTGATGAAGTGGCAAAGGACTTCGAATGGGAGCCACGCGATGCAAGGGCAGTCGTCGCAGCAGTCGCAGCCCTCGTGAGCCGATACGGTCCGCCAAATCAGTAGGAGCCGCACGGCCTGGGCGGCGAAGACTACCACCAACCGCGCATTCGGTTGACGGCAACGGCGGCGGGAGACCGCCGCCGTCACCCTTTGGGGGTGATCGCTCGAACCGTATGATCATCATTGAGGCCATTCATGATCATGCTGCCTTTGAAGGGAAAGCCGGTTCTTCACGCGATGACGGCAACTCCACCTCCTCTGCTTCATGGCAAGGCGCAGTTCTCACCGCTGGCCGGCTGCGAAAAGGATTCCGCTTCTGTTTCTAAGGGCATGAAACGGTGTCTCCAGTGCCAAGAAGATTCTCTCCCACTTCTGGCCACGCTGCATCACAACGGCGGGAGGATCTACTGCGCGGGGTGTTTCCTCGTAGCCATCCAGGCTCTTGAGGAAGTGCAGAGTGCCAAGAAGGCCGGTCGTGTACCGGCGTGGGTGCGCCGAGACATTCGAGAAGCTGGCATGCCTGCGCAGTGGTCTGAGGATTGGCGGACGTTCCACGCACATGGCCTTGAACTACTGCTGATGTCTGGTCGCTTCACGCCCGAGATGATTACAGGCTCAGGCGTGCTTCAAGTAGATTCACGATTCGGAAGTATCCCGGAGGGTTTGCCTTGGCGCTTCTCGGTTGTCAGCTACCTGTTGGCTGGAGTTGGGACAGAAATATTGCTCAAGGGACTCTACACTCTAAAGGGCTTCTCTTTGAGAAAACCCCTTCGGGGAAAGTCTCAGGTGGTGGCTCACCTAAACTCTCACGAGTCGAGATGGAACAGCCCACGTGAGTCCATATCCTTCTCGTCGCTGCTAAGGGTCGAAAACCTGAAGCGCGTATGCAGTGAGCCCCTCAACTTCACCTTTCTTGGTGTTGCTCAAGAGTGGCGAAATGACGCCGCTCATGTTCCACTCACTTCATCCGGAGACTTCGGGATCCACCTATTGAAACTTGTCATCCTGATTAGGATCATGCACAAGGAGTTCATGGACGCAGCGGATGAGGATCATAGGATGCAGGTCGACCTGATCATGCGGACTTGTCTTCCCATTTGGCGAGGGTGGGTCGAGGAGAACGAATGTCCTTGCCTCCAAGGTCTATGACAGCTTCTCCCATCGTCAAGCACGAACCGCCAAACTTCCGTGCTGCCAGCAGTAGCGGCTCCCCGCGGCCGCGTTCCTTCTGCACTGCGCTCCCTGCTTCGTGAACGCGGGGCATTGACCTGCCGGGGCCATTGCTCTGACGTAGCCCGTACCCAGCCGCTGATCGCGTTGCCGCTCGGCAGTTGATCGCGCTGCAGAAAGGCGCCTCGCCGCGCGACCTCTCGGTGTAAACTACCGCGGCTGATTGGGGGCGGTCATGCCGAAGCGCAAGCCGAACTGCTGGGTCTTCTCGAACAAGCCCGCGGGCACCTACCAGGGCAACATCTGGGATCACGGGACAACGCTCAAGTCGAAGCGCTACTACTTCCGCGAGGACGAGCGGAACCGGCACCGCGTCAAGCTGGGCGACACTGTCATTCTCCGCACCTTCGGGATTGCGTACGTCGGCAGGTTCGAGGTCGGCGAGTGGCATGCGGGCAGGAAGCTGAAGGTTGGCTACTTCAGCATGAAGCGCGTCGTCCTGTGGAAGCGCGAGCTGCCCCAAGCCCTAATAATCCGGGACCTCTCCAACCGCGATGTTCGCAGCCGCATCGTCCGGATTGCCGACGAGGACGCGTTCAGGATCGAGGCGGCGCAGCGCGTCTACGAGCGGCTCGGATTCGGGGTTGCCGACGGAGAGGTTATCCTATTAGAGAAGGGACTCGAGGAGGCCATCAAGCCGAACCTGGCCCAGCTCGGCTTGAAGCTCGCCGGAGAGGATATCTGTCAGCAGTTCTCGATGGGACCGGGCGTCGGACGGAGCGACCTCATCTGCGAGGGCGAAGGGGAACCTAGTTGTCCTTGAGCTCAAGCGTGGACGGTCTTCGGACGAGGTCATCGGGCAAGTGCTGCGGTACGTCGGCTACGTTCGCGAGAACGTCGCCAGGAAGGGACAGGCCGTCCACGGCTGCGTGCTCACCGGCGACTACGACGAGCACCTGCGGCTGGCGGCATCGGCGGCTGGGATCAAGCTGATGACGGTGAGGCTGCCATGACCTCTCGGGAGTCTGATCCTGGGGCAGTGTGAGGAGTAACCAATGGACGAGAATCATCATCCCGATAGGAAGGATGAGCTACTCCTCGTCTTGAAGGACACCGAGAAGGAAGCCGCCGAGATCGAACAGAAGGCGCAGGAAACAACGGAGACAGCAAGGTTCCTGAAAGATGTCGCCGAGAACTTCGCTGATGTGATTCGAGCGATTCCCGACACATCCCTCATTCCCGACCAGCGGTGGAAGCATCTAATCCAGAGTTGGCATACCTCTCATCGGATCGCGGTTGAGGTGAAAGCTGGCTTAGGATCTTCAGAACGATTCCATGCGTCTGCGATGGCCACAGGTGTGACCACGAGCACGGGTTTCTCGGCGTTGATTGACCCGTCGAGATTCGACACCACCCTAACGTTTCGGTCCGCAGCCGACCGCCTCGGTGCAGTGTTTCGGAGAGGGCAGCTTCTCGCTGATGTGAAGGCTCAGCTCAAAGCCCTGCGGCTCGACTCTCGACCTGGCGCGTTGCAGTCGCCTGTTGATCTGCTGGAGGACGCGCGACTTGCGCTCGACCGTCCGGGCCGAAATGAATCGTCCGCACTGGGCGCGTGGGTTGGTCTCCGAGAGGCGATCGGAGGGACGCTCAGCGAGCTGCTGCGACGTAGACCGACTCAGGAACCAGCTTCCAACTATCAAGACAAGGTAGAATCGCTTGGACGCCAATGTGGGAGGAAGGACCTATCCACAGAGCATTTCTCGGGTCTCGGAGTAGACCTGCAAACCCTTATGAACACGCTCTCCGAGGGCAAAGACAGGACCGTAGAGCGAGAACGACTGGCACGCATCTTCAATGATGGTCTGCTTTTCCTAGAAGCGTTTCTCGGGAGCCTCGATGCAGGTAGATTGCGCTTCTAGGTCGTGGCGAATCCAAAGAATTACTACTTGTACGGCAGGTCCGCAGGCCCTCACGGCGAGGTCGCCGAGTGCGTGGGGTTCCACGTCGCCTGCGGTGAGTGATCGGCAAGCAGTCCACAGAGTGCCGACTACGACGAGCACCTGCGGCTTGCGGCAAGGGAAGCGAAGATCAGGCTGATGAGAATGAGGTTGCCGTAGCGGGACATCCGCAGGGCCGGCAACTCTTCGCGGCTCTGGTGAGTTACATCAGTCTCGGGCCGCGTGCGCCCGCCCTTCTGTCGTAAAATCACCCTCGCGACCGATGAAGTGACTTCGGGGAGTAGTGCATGACCCCACAGGAATTCATCCGAAAGTGGACAGCTTCCGCCCTCAAGGAGCGCTCCGGATCCCAGGAGCACTTCATCGACCTATGCCGGCTACTCGGACAGCCCACACCCGCTGAGGCCGACCCAGAAGGGACCTGGTACACGTTCGAGAAGGGGGCCACCAAGTACGGCGGCGGGGACGGCTGGGCCGACGTCTGGAAGAAAGGGCATTTCGCCTGGGAGTACAAGGGGAAGCACAAGGACCTTGGCGCGGCATACGAGCAGCTCCTCCGCTACCGGGAATCCCTGGACAACCCGCCTCTGCTTGTCGTCTCCGACATGCAGAGCTTCGAGGTTCACACGAACTTCACCGGGACAAGGAAGGAGGTTCATCGGATCGCGCTCCCCGATCTGGAGCGCGATGGCCCACGCGGGATCCTAGAGGCCGTCTTCACAAGCCCAGAGAAACTACGGCCAGGGGTGCGTGTCGAAGAGGTCACTGAGCTGGCTGCGGCGGAGTTCGCCTCGCTCGCCGACGGCCTCCGCTCGCGCGGACACGATCCACAGAAGGTCGCCCATTTCCTGAACCGCATTCTGTTCTGCCTCTTCGCTGAGGACGTAGGTCTGCTCCCGGCGAAGTTGCTCCAGCGACTCATCAAAGCGGGAGAGCGAAACCCCGATGACCTGACCTCGATGCTCGGCGGCCTGTTCGGCGCGATGACAGACGGGGGACGGTTCGGTGTTGAGAGGATCGAACACTTCGACGGTGGGCTGTTCACCGACGCGGAGATTCTCCCGCTGAGACAGGCAGAGATCGGGATCCTGCGGCGGGCCTCAGCGCTGGACTGGGGACAGATCGAGCCAGCGATCTTCGGCACGCTGTTTGAGCGCGGCCTGGACCCGTCGAAGAGGAGTCAACTCGGAGCGCATTACACCGATCGCGGCTCCATCCTTCGGGTCGTCGAGCCCGTGTTGATGGAGCCTCTCCGCCGAGAGTGGCGCAAGACGCGCGAAACGGTCCTTGAGCTCCTCGAAAGGTCCGCGAAGGCCACCACATCTGCGGCCGAGACCCGCGCTCGAAAGCAGGCGCGGGGAGCCATCGCCGAGTTCAGGAAGGAACACCTCGATCCGACACGCGTCCTTGACCCGGCCTGCGGATCTGGAAACTTTCTCTACATCGCTCTCGAACTCCTCCACGAGTTCGAAAAAGAGATCCTCCTGCTGCTTGCCGATGTCGATGAGGGTCAGTTCTCGCTCGACATTCGAGTCGGACCGCAGATGCTGAAGGGGATCGAGATCAACCCGTTCGCGCAGGAGCTGGCTCAGGTCACGGTCTGGATCGGGCACCTCCAGTGGTTTCTGAGGAACGGATTCTCCTTCGAGCGCAACCCGGTGCTCAGGCCGATCGAGGCCATCGAGTGCCGGGACGCGATCCTCGATCTTGCTGACCCGGCAAATGCGAAGGAATCCGAGTGGCCCGAGGCTGATGTAGTGATCGGCAATCCTCCTTTCCTCGGGGGCAAGAGGCTCCGGAGTGTCCTGGGGGACGGGTACGTGGAGGCGATGTTCCGCGTCTACGACGGCCACGTACCCCGCGAGGCCGACCTTGTCACCTACTGGTTCGAGAAGGCTCGGGCCGCCCTTGAGGCGGGCAGACTGAAGCGGGCTGGCCTGCTGGCGACGAACTCAATCCGCGGTGGTGCCTCACGTAGAGTGCTCGATCGCATCCAGGAGACCGGTAGCATCTTCATGGCTTGGAGCGATGAGGCTTGGGTCGTCGAGGGCGCAGCGGTGCGAATCTCACTCATCGGCTTCGACGGCGGCCTCGAGAGGGAGCGCTCGCTCGACGGGCGGTCCGTGGAGGTGATCCACGCGGACCTCACAGGAAGTGTCGGAATTGCGGCTGCAGTCGATGTAACCAAGGCACGGCGATTGGCTGAAAACGTTGGCATTGCGTTCATGGGAGATACAAAGGGTGGCCCGTTCGACATCAACGGTGATCTGGCCAAGCGGTGGCTGGAGCTTCCGTCCAACCCCAACGGCAAGCCCAACTCTGATGTGCTGCGTCCTTGGGCCAACGCGATGGACCTGACTCGACGACCGCGTGGGATGTGGATAATCGACTTCGGCGTGGACAGACCTGAGAAGGAGTTCCGTTCCAGCATGTACTGAGGCACGTCAAGCCGCTTCGAGATCAAAACAACCGGGAAAGCTACCGTGACAAATGGTGGCTCCACGTCGAGCCACGCCCGGCCATGCGGCGGGCAATCGCTAACCTCAAGAGGTATCTGGCTACCCCCAGGGTGGCGCGGCATCGGAGTTTCGTGTGGCTGCCTGTGGAGATATTGGCAGATAGCCGGATCTTTGTTTTCGCGCGAGATGACGACTATACCTTCGGACTACTTCAGAGTCGGTTCCATGAGACATGGTCACTCCGCCTAGGAAGTTGGCATGGCGTTGGAAACGATCCCGTGTACAACACCACGACGTGTTTCGAGACGTTCCCGTTCCCAGAGCCGTCCGTCCGCCAACATAGGGCGATAGCTGACGCGGCTCAGGAGCTGGAGGTATCGCGGACGGCTTGGCTGCACCCCGAGAGCGCGTCGGCGGCTGAACTCAGCAGGCGGACGTTGACGAACCTCTACAACGAGCGCCCGACTTGGCTTGCGAACGCCCACGCAGCGCTGGATGCCACCGTCGCAGACGCCTATGGCTGGCCGACTGATATCTCCGAGGATGATGCCCTCGCGCGCCTGCTTGCGCTGAACCTGGAGCGAGAACCAGCCTGATGGGTCCTTGACTTCCTTCGCCACGAACGCCCTCCTTGTCTCGCCATGTTCCCTCGATTTCGCGCCCCCGAGACGATGACGGCCGCCGAGCAATCGGCCCTGCTCCGGGCGACGGCGGGGCATCCTGCGCCGAGGGACCACGTCCTGTACTCGATGGCCCTCGGGACTGGCCTGCGCCTCCGGGAGTTGCTCGGCCTCAACGTCGGCGACGTGTCCCCGGACGGCCGGGAGGTCCGGCGGCGCATCGTCCTCCAGGTGACGAAGGGTGGCCAACGAGGCGAGGTCTTCCTCCCGGCCCGACTCATCCCGAAGCTGCAGCGGTTCCTGGTGTGGAAGGGCGCCCACGGGGAGTCCCTCGAGCCGGACGCGCCCCTGTTCGTCTCCGGGCAGGGGCGGCGGCTTTCACCTCGAGCAGCCCAGTGGCGCTTCGCGTGGTGGCAGGAGCGGGCGGGGTTCGATCGGCGGTACAACTTCCACTGCCTGAGGCACAGCAGCGTCACCAACGTTTACCGAGCGACCCGGAACCTGTTCCTGGCGCAGAGGTTCGCGAGGCACGCGAGTCCGCTGACGACGATCGTCTACACGCATCCGGCGGATGAGGAACTCGCGGAAGGGGTCAGGGACCTGCCGTGCTAAGCGGACGGTGGACCAATCTCGGAACTGGGCCAGAATCTTGCCTGCGTGGAGGTTAAGAGTTGTAGTGCGCTGTTTTTTAGGTCAGTCGGAACGTCGTGTGAGCCAAGGCTATCAAAGAGAAACATATCGAATCGTTGGATGGTCTGTCGCTCTGCCTTCATGCGCAGCAGTTGTTCGAGGTCCAGCTTCCCCTGTTCCGCATGCGCGAGAAGCGCCTCGAGATCCGACACATGGAGCCACTGTGGTGGAGCCCAGAATGGCTCCGTCAACAGGCCGCAGCCGAACATCAGAGGCTGCAGGTACACGGATCGAACGTACGGATCGACAGGGACCGGAGCCAAGTGAGAGATCAGTATGAAAACTGTCTGAGGTTTCATCTCCATGACACGCATCGCCCTTGCCATCAGGGAGGGCCCAGCTAGGGACAGCTGCCATAGGCCACGCGTCAACAACCCGTCGTCGTTCTTACGACCTTCCCTCAGCGGGAGTGGACCTGAAGTTTGAGCCTTCGTTAGGAATTCCGCGTTCGGTCCCAGGACCCTTTCGCCGGGGCCACCGCGGAGGAAATCTGCAGGTGGGCGCTGAGCCTTATGCTCGAAGCAGATGGCAACGGAGCCGCGCTGCAAATACGAGTCCGTGAGTTCATTGCCGGATTCGTCCCTTGGGCTGTGCACAACATCCCACTTGCCCTCCACGTCAAGAACCGCGAGTCGACCGATGACGTTTGTCGCGTATTGCTCATACGCTCGTCCAAGAGCCTGATGAAACGTCTGAGGGTCATCGCCGATCTTAGCGAGATGGTCGGAGAGGATGTAGTATGGATCGTCCTCGATCTTCGCCAGCAGAAATGGAGCAACGGGACACACGAGCTGATCCGGTCGGGCTTCAATGAGTGGCGTTTCGCGCAAAGGAACATAGTCGTAGTCGGGGATGAAGGTCGATGTGGGTCGAACGGAGTTCCATTCGCTGACTCGGTCGCAGTATTCCTGCCGAGTTCTGGCCCAGCGGCGAAAAACTAATTGCTCGGCCGCTTCGTGGTGAACCTCCATTTCACCAAAGAGGGTCTTCTTCGACAGCCAATGCTTTCCCGGTCCGAGTCCTTCCATGAGATGGGTCACGAAGAGAGTTACCATCTCGAAGTAGTCAGCGACGGACAAACCATTGGTAGCTTCCTTGAAGACCGCCTCCACATCGAAGGCGGCTATTTTCGGCAGCAGATCCTGATAGAGCATCTTTTGTCGGGCAAGTCGTGTGAACGCTTCAACCGAGCCACCAACATAGCGATTGAACTGGAAGTGCCTCAGGTACTCAAGTGCCAACAGACGTCGTTCATTCAGAGTCGAGTGGTGTGTGAGTTTACGGCGACTCCTTGCGTCTCCGAGAACATCATTCGTCAGGAGGAGCAAGCGGCATACCCTGGTGATGAACTCATTGGGGAAACCAGCGCTCCCTCCTGATACGGCCGAATGAACCAGTGCTGCATTGGAAAGCCACGCCAAATTGTGTTCATGGATCAGGAGATGCCGATTCCCAGTCAGGGGAACGCGGCCGACCAGGTACATTTGCGATGCTCGCGGGAGCCGCGTCGGGAAATCATCGACGATCGCTCGGTTGAGGAATGGCCCCTGGTGTCTTGGATCGAAGAACTCGGCTCCCTTCTGGATGAGGTCGAGCGAGAGGGCAGCCAAGTATCCCAAAAGGGTGTCCAAGGGCCAGTTTGGGAGGTCTCTAACGATATCTCCTGCATCGAGAGGTGAACCGCCCAACTCCCGGAAGGTGACATACATCGCGTACCCGCGCTCGGACGACGGCATCAGGGTATTCTATCCCACGATTCGCGCATCGACTTCTCTGCCTCGGTGCTCGCCTGAGCCGTCCAAAATGACCCCGCGGGATCTGACGCAAGGATTTTGGCGTACGTCTCGATGGCGTCTTTCTCGGGCATTGCGTCCACGATCGATGCTTCACGCCAGCGATGGCGGCGCACTCGATGTTGTTTGACAATCTTTGCACGTTGGCTGGCGACCGCGCCGAAAGCTCCTGAGTCGCTCCCGCAAAGAGAAGTGACGAGCACACAGTAGGCGTCGGCACACTACACACACTCCCCCAGCGTGGCCGAGGAAGCGGCTTGAACACGCCTGACAGACTACTGGAAGTGCTGCGGCAAGCACGTGGAGTCACCCATGGGACAAACGTCCCCTTCGTGAGTCCCCGCCGCATAACCGTCGGCGGCCTCGGCCACCTCGTAGCCCTCGAGGGTCAGCGCCTCGCGGAGGATGGCACGCACGTCGGGGGAGTCGTCGATGAGGAGAATGATGAACAGGCTATCGGCCTTCGAGTTCATCGGGGTCAGACGGAGGCACAGCAGTATCTCCACCCGGTTGCTTCAACAGCAGGTCGAAATCGTGCCAGGAGTCAACCCACTTGTGAAGTTTGGCAAGCTGCTCGTACGCGTTGGCGACAGCCCCGGCACTCGTGTCGGAGAGCTCATAGCCGTGGAACAAGGGGTTGCGGATACCTGTGTAGAAGTCTTGGGTGGTCAGCCAGAGTTCCGGTTCGGTCCTCTGGAGCGTCACCTCATCTGACAGCAACCCCGGGAGACGATTGTATACGTTGTCAGCCGTTCCCCTGCCACCTAATCGAAATGGGTTGTGAATGCAATCCAAAACGTCCCTTGAGAGCCGTGCTCGCACACCAAGCTCGAAGAATACGGCGCCCGCCACGTAGGCTTCTATCCCCAAAATTGCGCGCTGAAGCAAGAGGGTGAGAAAAGCATCAGGCATCCCGTACCATGTCATGTACGGGGTGACGATCGGGGTCGAGCTTAGCGGGTGGAACTGGGCCCGGAACTCCGGCTTCGCGAGCAGGCACCGGTACGTGACGAATTCCCTCCGCAGGTTATCTAGCGGAATGTTGGCGAGCTTTAGTCCGAAGGCTCCGGGCAAGGTTCCCATGCTACCTCACGATGCACGCTAGTTCTCGGCATTGCCGGCCCGATCATACCTCCGATCAGTGTGGGCCGATCAGGGATCGGTGGACGTGAACCGCCTGAGGTTCTCTTCGGCCCCCTTGAGGGCCGGCTCCCGAGTCCCTTGAGGGACGCGCCGCTGTTCGTGTCCGCGCAAGGCCGGCGGCTTTCACCTCGAGCAGCCCAGTGGCGCTTCGCGTGGTGGCAGGAGAGGGCGGGGTTCGACCGGCACTACTCGTTCCATTCGCTTCGTCATGGAGCGATCACCAACGTGTACCGGGCCACGCGGAACCTATTCCTAGCGCAGCGATTCGCAAGGCACGCGAGCCCGCTGACGACGATCGTGTACACTCATCCCGCCGACGAGGAACTCTACGAGGGCGTGCGGGACCTGCCCTGCTGAACTAGAAAATGAGTGCACTTACGGATGTTGCCGCATGGTGGGGGGCTGTCGTCGCCACCCTTACACTGGGACTCAATCTGCTCCGATGGCAATCATCACGTCCTCACCTGATTATCAGACTCAAGCCGCAGATGGAAGGGCTCGTCCAGGTAACGATCATCAACACTGGAGAGCGGGATACTGATCTGATTGAAGGCTACTTCGTTTGCTTCAATAGCTGGACCAACAAGCTGAGGGGTTGCGCATCGGGCAGTGTAGATGTTAACCAGGGGACCGCTGTCGGCAACGACCGGCTGCCTCAGAGGATCCGCGCACATGGATCCTGGCAGGGCCGCTTCTTTACTCAGAGGTGGGTCACGAATCATCCGGCCGCTGTTCGAGTCGTCCTGCAGCTATACGAAGCGTCCCGACCCGACAAGCCGCATCTCGTGAAGGTCCCGAGGTTGATGGAGTTGGACGAGCTCGCCAAGGCTGTCCTCAAGAAGAGGTAGGATTTTAATCCGCGTCCAGCGCCGTCACGAACACGGGGCGACGTGTGCAGCGGTTCGCGACATGACGAGGAGAGCCTGTCGCACCAGCGTGTCTCCCAAGGACTTCAGGAGATCATGAACGACGCCGTGCCTCGAAGAACGAGGCGTATGGGCGTTGATTGTCGCTCATGCGATGAGCTCCATGTTCAGCCAGGTAGCCCCCGTTCCTTTGAGTGTCACGAGGATGACCAAATCGACATCGGAGGCCTCGCGCGGCTCCAAGAGGCGGTCAGTGGTTACTCCGATACTTGTCACAAGCGCATCGTCCTGCAGCAGACAGAAGAACGGATCCTCTTCGGGCCCCGGCCTCCAATCGCGTGGGATCTCGTCTGCATTCTGAGGCATCCGTAGTGCGTCGAGCAGCGTCTTGAGGCGGTTGTCGATGTCTCCGCCGTGCAAGATGATTGCGCCCGGCGGTTCAGGTCGAAGCATGAGGATGTCGAGCAATGCGACGACCTTCAACCGTGTCGTCACGAGCGGAGCGAACCAGAACTGATCAACCTGCTCAAGAACCGTTGTGAACTTGTTTGGGACCGGGGGTCGCGCGAGGATCGTATCCCCTTCCCGAGTGAGTCGGTTTAAGGGTGGCTGTTGCCAGAGCTGACGCAACTGGACATGGAACCACGTTCGGATTCGGTGCTTTCCGTCGACATTTCCGTTCGCCCTGAGTGGACCGCGGTAAGTAAGTCTGAACTGCATGATCTTAACCTAGCCCCCCTAAGGGACACCCCATCAGCGACGCCGCGTTCCTCCCCTGCAGCACCCCGCCCAGCGACGTCCGCCCCGCGCGCCACCGGGAGGGCTGCGAAGTGGATAGTACACTTGCGACTGATGGGGAAACAACTTCAACACTATGTTCCGCAGTTCTACCTTGAGGGGTTTCAGGACCCGGAGAATCCGAACTGCGTTTGGGTCTAT
>Ga0137432_1000652_pt1 | contig 15421 bp, 11 predicted proteins | sample EasRivERMZT820_2_FD_102337 | JGI IMG/M metagenome (GOLD analysis project Ga0137432, IMG submission 102337) | Soil microbial communities from meander-bound floodplain in the East River, Colorado, USA - East River MetaG ERMZT820_2 | ecosystem: Environmental > Terrestrial > Soil > Floodplain ...
ACGTACCTCGCGATCGACGTCGCGCGCGAGGAGGCCGACCCCGCCTACCGCCAGGGGAAGGAGGAGCACCGCGTCGCGCTGCGGCGCCACGGGTTCCACCTGGTCCTGAAGGAGGCGCGCCGGTACCGCAACGACGAGGGCGTCGAGGTCGTGAAGGCCAACGCCGACCTCGACCTCGCGGTCGACGCGCTGCTCCAGGCGGAGAACCTCGACTATGTCCTGCTCGGGACCGGCGACGGAGACTTCCTGCGGCTCGTGCGCGCGCTCCAGAGCAAGGGGAAGCGGGTCGATGTCCTCTCGTTCGGGCATACGAGCCACGACCTCCGGAAGGAGGCCGACTACCACTTCTCTGGCTTCCTGGTGCCGGACCTCCTGCCGGTCCGCGCCGGCGTCGAGAACGTCCGCATCGGCGTCATGCATCACGTCGACGAGCTGAAAGGCTACGGGTACCTGACCGTGCGCGAGGGGCTGCACGTGAACGACGTGCGCACGGACGTTTTCCTGCACATCAACGACTTCGCCGACCGCGGCCGCCCGGCGGACATGGAGACTTTCAAGGCGCTCAAGACCCGCGAGGCGCTGATCGAGTTCGAGATGGTGGAGGGACGGGAGGGGAAGCCGCGGGCGGCGCGGGCGGTCGAGTTCGTGTGGGGACCGGGAGAGTCGACCCGCTGAACCATGGCGGCACTCTCGCCGACGCCTGCGAACTTGGGCCCGAGGCCGAAATCCGTGGTGGTGAGGGGGGTGCGCCAGGACTCGCGTGCCGCGGACGGTGGGGGCGAAGTCAGACGCCCGGGACGCAGTCGAGCTCACGCGGGTCCCGCGATCAGGAACGAGGCCGCGACGAAGACGAACGGCAAGCAGAGCTCGATGAGCCCGTGCATGTCGCCCCTCACGCCGGGCGACTATCCGGGGCGCCGCGGCGGGGCGGGCGAGGGCGAGGAACGATGAGGTCTACCGGTGGACCTGGGAGCGCGGCCGCCGATGATTGCGGGGCCTCCGCGAACGGCGCGGACGCATCGCATGTAGAACTGCGATACCAGTTCCTGGAGCAAAGCCGTGGCGACTCTCGTGACCGTTGTAATCGGCGTGCTCATCTTTCTGATCGGACAGCTCATACTGCGAGTCATCATCGAGCCGATCGCGGAACAGCGCCGGGTCATCGCAGACACGGGGGATGAGCTTCTTGCTCGAGCTAATCTCTACTCGAATCCAATTGGAGGATGGGACGCGGCCCGACTTGAGACGGGCGACGTAATTCGTAAGTGCGCCGGACGCCTCGGATCAAGGGCCCTGCTCGTGCCTTACTACCGCGTGTGGCAGTGCATGGGTCTTCTGCGTCCGCGGAAGTCCATCACGGAGGCGCGAACGCTGCTCTTCAAGATCTACAACACGATGCCGGACAAGGGCACTGGGAACGACAACCACGAGAGGGCGGTGAGGGTCCGCGAGCTTCTCGGACTGCCGTCTCACCGGGAATAACGGTTCTCAGTTCATGTGCGGCGAGGCGGCTTCCGGCCGGCTGCCATTCGCGCCTCGATTAATCCCGCGGCGTAGTCTTCCGCAGCCCTCACTTGCGTGCCTCCGCCAGGAGCAGAGTGGCGCGCGCGCGCGATTGGCGTCAGGCCGACGTCGTCGCGTACATCGACTCGAACGGTTCTTCCCACGAGTCTCCGTATACGGTGCGAACGAGCGCGCGACGCTCGTCCGTGCACGTACCGAGCAGGCTGTCTAGGTATTGCGTGAACGCGCTCCATATGCTGACGGAGAAAACTCGAGTCGAGTATCCCAGGCGGCTACGCACAGGTTCTTCGACAAGCAGCGCGCGGCATTCGTTGTCGACGAACATCGCGTCGCAATACGGCAGGTAGCTGGAAATCGCTTGGACATCGTTGACGAAGCTCGCGCGCGGCGGCCGAAGTTGGCCAGAAGCCGCCTTTCGCGCGCGGGCCGCGTACAGCATCGAGTTGATCCGGATCGACGGCACGTTGTTGACGTCGTCGGACGCGATGAAGGCGAGTGCCCGTTCTTGCGCATTGTCCCTGCCGATGCCAAGGCTCATGATCGCGTGTCGAACTGACTCGATCGTACGATGCGCGATGTCGCCAAGATTCAACTCGGAGATGGGGCGCCGTCCCGAGAAGACGTCGCTCGCCCTCTCAAGAAACTGCTCGTAGTAGAACTTCAGCAATCTTCCGAACTCGCGCGATTCTTCTAGCACCCACTCGTCGAACGACAGTCTTTCCTGCAGCCACCGGGATTCATTGAGCTCATGCAGAAGCGCCTGAGTCCGATCCCGAGTGGCGCGAAGTCGACGGAGATCGGACACCGAGAATGGAAACTCGACGGAGAGTTGCAACTTCGGTGTCCAGCCGTGGAGGGAGCCGAGGACGACCTCCTCCGCAGTTCCGGTTGCATCGATCGGATCACCAAAGCTGCGGCGGACGCATCGGTCGAGCTGCAGCAGCCGAACGTCGACACTCGAGTGGAATCGAGCTCCACCGGAGAGCAGACTGGACATCCGCGCGAGGGCGTCGTGAAACGGTGAAACGGCCGACTCATGATCGCGGGTAGGGGACCCCGGACACACGAGCAACTGGAGCTTGACGAGTCGGTCGATGCGTCGAAACAACTCCCGCCACCGATCGAGCACGGGGCGACGATGCGACCTCGTCGCCGGATTGATCGCCTTCATCATCTCGCTGACGGCGTTCTGGTCGAGGTAGAGGATCGTCTTCCGGAGCGCCGGCAATGAAATGCTCGCCGTTTGGCGACACCAAACGCACCGACGAACATAGTGGCGAGGGTAGATGCTGACTACTGGGAACGCCGCAGGAGCGGCGCACGCTGGACAATCGGTTGGGGCAGCGGCGGGCATCGATGTCGATCTTGTTCGGCTTACGCGGCGGGTGGAGCGCGCGATTCCTCGGTGGCGCGTCCGGATTCGGAAACGTTACTCGAGTCTGGCGGCTCGGGAAGAAGGACGAGCGCCGGAAGAGCCTGGGTGACCCGCCCTCGTTCCTCGGCCCCGACGCGAGCCTCCTCTCCACCGCGAGCGGCGCCGCGCTAACCTCCTCGCCCCGTGGATCCGGAAGCACAGGCCCGCGAGAAGATCGACGCTGCCCTCGTCGAGTCCGGTTGGACCGTCCAGGACTACGCGGCGATGAACCTGTCTGCCGCGAACGCGATCGCGGTAGCTGAGTTCCCCCTCGCGCGCGGTCACGGCGACGCGGATTACCTCCTCTTCATCGACGGCCAGGCGATCGGCGTCCTCGAGGCGAAGAAGGAGGGCGCGACGCTGACGGGCGTCGAGGCGCAGGCCGAGAAGTACGCGACCGGGCTGCCTCCGGCGCTGCGGGTTCCGGTGCGGCCGCTCCCGTTCAACTTCCTCAGCAACGGCCGCCAGACGCTGTTCTTCAACCTCCTCGACCCGCGCCCGCGTAGCCGCCGGATCTCGCTCAACGACGAAGTCCCGCACATCCACCGGCCCGAGACCCTGGCCGCGTGGCTGCTAGCTCGCCCGCTGCGGGAATGGGGCTCCGCGGACCACGTCGCGGAACCCTCCGCACTGGCCGACGCGCCGGCGACGAATCGCCCCTCGACGCTTCGCGCCCGATTCCAGCACCTGCCGCCGCTGGTCGAATCGGGGCTCCGCAAGGCTTAGATCACGGCGCTCAAGAACCTCGAGTCCTTTCTGCGAGACGACCGTTTGCGCGCGCTGATCCAGATGGCGACCGGGTCGGGCAAGACGTTCGTCGCCGTGACCGAGGTCTACCGGATGCTGAAGTTCGCGGGCGCGAAGCGCGTGCTCTTCCTGGTCGACCGTGCGAACCTCGGCGAGCAGGCCGAAAAGGAGTTCCAGGGCTACGTCACGCCGGACACGAACCGGAAGTTCCCGGAGCTCTACAACGTCCAGCGCCTCACGTCGAACGTGATCGCGCCGGCCGCATCCGTGATCATCACGACGATCCAGCGGCTCTACTCGATCCTGCGCGGCGAGACGGAGTTCGTGGGCGACGAGGAGGGATCGGCGTTCAACGCCTCCGCGGCCCCGCCGACGCCTGCGCCCGTGCGCTACAACCCCGCGCTGCCGCCCGAGACGTTCGACGTGGTCTTCGTCGACGAATGCCACCGCAGTATCTACAGCCTCTGGCGCCAGGTACTGGAGTACTTCGATACATTCCTCGTGGGACTCACGGCCACGCCGTCGAAGCTCACCTACGGGTTCTTCCACGAGAACCTCGTGATGCGCTACGACCACCGCTGCGCCGTCGCGGACCAGGTGAACGTCGACTACCAGATCTGGCGCATCCACACGCAGGTGACCGAGAAGGGGGCGAAGATCGAGGCCGCGCCCGGCAAGCTCGTCCGCGCCGTCGACAAGCGCCGCCAGCGATTCCGCGACGTCGAGCTCGACGACGACGTCCAGTACGACGCCGACTCCCTCGACCGCCTGGCCGCGAACCCCAGCCAGATCCGGACGGTCGTGCGGGCGTTCCGGGACGCGCTCCCGACCCTATTCCCCGGCCGAAAGGAAGTGCCGAAGACGCTGGTCTTCTGCAAGGACGATGACCACGCTGAGCGCGTCGTCGCGATCCTGCGCGAGGAGTTCAATCAGGGGAACCAGTTCGCGCGCAAGATCACCTACAAGGCGCAGGGCAAGCCCGCCGAGCTGATCCAGGAGTTTCGAACGGCCTTCTGGCCGCGCGTCGCGGTGACCGTGGACATGATCGCGACAGGCACCGATATTCGACCGATCGAGGTCGTCCTCTTTCTGCGCGCCGTGAAGAGCCGGCTCCTCTTCGAGCAGATGAAGGGACGGGGCGTGCGAACGTGCGGCGAGACCGAGATGAAGAACGTCACGCCCGACGCCGGGGCGAAGGAGTACTTCGTGGTGGTCGACGCCGTCGGCGTGACCGAGCACGACTTCGTCGACTCGCCGCCCCTCGATCGCGCGCCGAGCGTGTCGCTGAAGGCACTGCTCGACCACGTGAAGGCGGGCGGCGCCGACCCCGACTACGTCTCCACCCTCGCCGCACGGCTCGTGCGCCTGAACCAGCACGTGACCCCGACCGACGCGGCGCGCATCCACGAGGCCGCCGGCGGCCGCTCGATCGAGTCCCTCGCGCAAGATCTCGTCGGCGCGCTCGACCCCGACCGGATCCTCGCGTGCGCGAGGGAGAAGGCGGCGGCCGCGGCCGGCACGGGCGCCGCCCCGCTCCCCAAGGACTGGCACCCGACCGAGGCGCAGGTCGGCGACGCCGCCTGGGAGCTCGGCCGCGCCGCCGTGAAGCCCTTCCACGACCCGGCGCTGCGGGAGGCGATCCTCGGCGCCCGTCGCCAGGACGAGATGCTCCTCGACGAGGAGAACCAAGATGTCCTGCTCTTCTCCGGCGCACCTGCGGCGCAGGAGCAGGCCGCGCGGACGTACGTCGAGGACTTCGAGCGGTACCTCGCGGCGCACCAGGCCGAGATCGACGCGCTGCGCTTCTACTACTCGATCCCGCAGGCGAAACGACCGGGGTACGAGGAGGTAAAGGCACTCGCGCAGGCGCTGCGCGACGCGCCCGAGCACTTCACGACGGATCGAGTCTGGCGCTGCTACGCGACAGTGCGCCCCAAGAAGGTCCGACCGCGCCGCGCGGAAGAGCAGCTCGCCGACGTCATCTCGCTCGTCCGATTCGCCGTGCAGCGCGACGACGAACTCGCGCCGTACGCCGATTGCGTGCGGGAGCGGTTCGATCGATGGCTCGCGGCGCAGCGAGGCGCGGGGCGGACGTTCACCGCGGAACAGACGAAGTGGCTTGGAGCCATCCGCGACCACGTCGCGACAAGCGTCGAGATCACGGCGGAAGACTTCGACACGACGCCGTTCGCGGAGCGGGGAGGGCTCGGGGCGGCGGCGAAGGCGTTCGGCGGGCAGATCGGGCCGCTGCTGCGCGAGTTGAATGAGGCGCTGGCCGCGTGACGCTCCCTGAGGGTTGGGTACGCGCAGAACTTTCGGACCTCGTCGGTCGCGATGGATTCATCGTGGACGGCGACTGGGTCGAATCAAGAGACCAGGACCCCAACGGCGAGGTTCGGCTCACGCAGCTTGCGGACGTCGGCGACGGGTGCTTTCGCGACCGATCGGCGCGATTCCTGACTCGCTCGAAGGCGGTCGAGCTGCGCTGCACCTACTTGGCGCCCGGCGACGTGTTGATTGCCCGGATGCCGGACCCGCTCGGCCGTGCCTGCGTGTTTCCGCAGATGCAACGGCCGTGTGTTTCCGTCGTCGACGTCTGCATCGTTCGCACTGGCGTGAACGGTGTCGACCCGCGATGGCTCATGTTCGCGATGAACGCTCCTGCGACGCGCCGCAGCATCGAGGCGCAGCAGCAAGGCACAACTCGCAAGCGCATTGCGAAGTCCCGTCTACTCGAGCTTGCGTTGCCGCTCCCGCCTCTCACTGAGCAGCGCCGCATCGTCGAATCCCTCGAGACGCACTTCACTCGGCTCGACGCCGCCGTCGCCACGCTGGAGCGGGTGCGGGCGAAACTCAAGCGATATCGTGCGGCCGTGCTTCAAGCAGCGTTCGAGGGGCGGTTGGGTGCGGCAGTTGGTACCAAGAAATGGGAGCAGGTCACTCTCGGGGACATCGCGGAAGTAAAGGGCGGGCTGACGAAGGGGAAAAGGCGTGGGCGCGGCGAACGTATTCGCACCGTTCCCTATCTTCGCGTCGCAAATGTACAACGCGGCCATCTCGACTTGTCCGAGATGAAGGTGATCGAAGCCACTGAAGCTGAGATCGGGCAACTTCGGCTTCGCGACGGCGATGTTCTCTTCAATGAGGGTGGCGACCGGGACAAGCTGGGACGGGGTTGGGTCTGGCGCGACCAGATCGCTGAGTGTATCCACCAGAATCACGTCTTCCGCGCGCGACTCATGCGGTCCGGCACTGATCCTCGGTTCATATCTTGGTACGGTAACTCAGTAGCGCAGGGTTACTTTCTGCGCGAGGGCAAGCAGACGACGAACCTCGCATCAATAAACCTCAGAGTTCTAAAGAGCCTTCCTATCCCCCTGCCGTCGCCCGCTGAACAACGGCGCGTTGTAGATGAGATCGATAGCGCACTGTCGATCTGCGATGCAGCCGAGACAATCGTCGACGCAGCTCGGCGACGCGCCGAGCGACTTCGCGAGTCCCTCCTTCGTGACGCCTTCGGCGGCCGCCTTGTTCCGCAGGACCCGCGCGACGAACCCGCGTCCGTCCTTCTCGACCGCATCCGCCGCGAGCGCGCCGCCGAGACCTCCGCCCCGAAGAAGAGGCCCGCCCGGAGCCGCCGATGACCGACACCTCTGCCCCGCAACTTGTCGCGAAGCTCTGGAGCTTCTGCCACGTCCTGCGCGACGACGGGCTCTCCTACCTCGACTACACCGAGCAGCTCACCTACCTCCTCTTCCTCAAGATGGCCGACGAGCGCGAGAGGCTTGGGCAGCCAGGGCCGGAGATCCCCGAACGCTACTCGTGGAAGCGCCTCGCCGCGGACGACATGGAGGGCGAGAAGCTCGAGGCGCACTACCGCGACACGCTCGCGGCGCTCGCGCGGAGCGGCGGGATGCTCGGCCTCATCTTCGCCAAAGCGCAGAACCGCATCCAGGATCCCGCGAAGCTCCGCCGCCTCATCGTCGAACTCATCGGGAAGCAGGACTGGGCGTCACTCTCCGCCGACGTAAAGGGGGACGCCTACGAGGGCCTGCTCGCGAAGAACGCGGAGGACGTGAAGGGCGGCGCGGGGCAGTACTTCACGCCGCGTCCGCTCATCTCCGCGATCGTTGACTGCGTGCGACCGAAACCCGGCGAGACGATCTGCGACCCGGCGTGCGGGACGGGCGGCTTTCTGCTCAAGGCGCACGAGTACCTCGTCCGCGAGCACGGCCAGCGGATGGACAAGGACCAGAAGACCGAGCTCCGGCTGCGGACGCTGCGCGGCGTCGAGCTGGTCGAGAGTGTGTCGCGCCTGTGCGCCATGAACCTGATCCTCCACGGGATCGGTCCGACGAATGGCAAGGGCGAGCCGCCGATCCGCACGGACGACGCGCTGCGCGAGGAGCCGAAGGACCACTTCGACGTTGTTCTCACGAATCCACCCTTCGGGAAGAAGTCGAGCGTCACGATCGTGAACGAGGAGGGCGACGAGGACCGCGTCGCGCTGACCTACAACCGCCCCGACTTCTGGACGACGACGTCGAACAAGCAGCTCAACTTCGTCCAGCACGTGCGGAGCCTGCTGAAGCAGGACGGGCGCGCGGCGGTCGTCGTGCCGGACAACGTCCTCTTCGAGGGCGGCGCCGGCGAGACGATCCGGCGGCGCCTGCTCGCCGACTGCGACGTGCACACGCTGCTGCGCCTGCCGACGGGGATCTTCTACGCCCAGGGGGTGAAGGCGAACGTCCTCTTCTTCGACCGCAAGCCCGGACGCGCGGAGCCGTGGACCACGAAGCTCTGGGTCTACGACCTGCGCACCAATCAGCATTTCACCCTGAAGCAGAACCAGATGGCGCGGGTCGACCTCGACGAGTTCGTGTCGCTCTACCTACCTGGTCGACCGCGGGCGGGGCGCCGTGCGTCTTGGGATGCCACCGCCGACAGTGGAAAGGGCGCCCCCGTCGCCGGCACGTCCGGCCGCTGGCGCGCCTACGACTACGCCGACCTCGTCGCCCGCGACAAGTGCAGCCTCGATCTCTTCTGGCTTCGGGACGAGTCGCTCGAAGACTCCGCGAACCTCCCTGAACCGGAAGTCATCGCCGAGGAGATCGCCGACGACTTGCGCAGCGCGCTCGAGCAGATCGAGGCGGTGCTCGGGGACCTGCGGCAGCGACCGCGGTAGCTTCGTCGCTCCGACCCGACGCCGCGCCCGAGGAGCTGCGGTTCATGCGCCGGTGGCGGCGTGACGGCAGGCGGGCGCGTGCGCGGCGCGAGCCGCGCCCGATGGCTCGAACGAGCGCGCCGTGAGCCGGCCGGGGCAAGCTGAGGGGCGCGGGCGGCGAGCCCTATCCCTTCGCCTTCGTCCTGAAGTAGGTCAGCGGCTTCCCACACGCCGCCGCGAGATCCTCCAGCTCGACGAAGTCGACGCGCCGCTCCCCGAGCTCGCACTTCGAGACCCAGGTCTGCGGGCGGCCGACCTTTGCGGCAACCTCGACCTGTGTCAGGCCGGCGTCCAGTCGAGTCCGCTTCAGGCGTTCCAGGAACGCCTGATACCGCCTCGCCGAGAGTGCCTTGAAGGAGATCATTGACGCCGGAATCCTGACCCCGCCCGTCGCGCTCCACTGCCATTACAAGGGACGCGACCTCGTCGCGCGGATCCACGCCGACGCGCAGGTCGAGTTCCAGGGGAAGCGGTACACCTCCCTCTCGCTCGCGGGGGCGGCGGCGCGAGCGACGGTCATCGGAGTTCGCGACGACGGTGAGCTTCCTTCCACGAACGGCTGGGCGTTCTGGAAGTACACTGACCCGGCCGGCGAGTCCAAGCAGATCGACGCCGCGCGAATCGCATACGCGGAGCGTACTCGGTCGCCCTCTGGAACTGGCCGGCAGCCGAAGGAACGTGCCGGCTGATCAGCGTCCGTCCTCAAGATGAACGTGATTGCTGCCCTCTCGCGTTACCGCTGTTTGCGATTACGAAATGACGTAACTTGGGACTCTGCGGAAAGCGGTATTCGGACTTCGGGCTCCGTTCGCGATCAGGACGGGACTTTCACGCCCACCATTTGTCTTCGATTCACTGGTGACCTAATGTAAGCGGTTGCAGGGATTTCCAGGAGTGCGAACAGTAATCGGCTCACGAGCAGCTTCATCTGAAACGGAATCGGCGAGGCAGTTCCAGGATTCTGGCCCGGATACACCTTGAACCCGAGTGGTTCATCAAAGAACAGCCCCTCATGAAGAGTATCGTTCCGGAAATCTGCGATGTTCGACGGGGATGCAGGATCTGCCCACGTAGGGACAGGCATTCCAAACGAGTCGCAAAGCTCCTTCACTCTAGATCTATGGCTACCCCCCTGGCCTGCGGTGCCGTTCTTCTTACGGAATACGAAATGGCACCCGTCAAGTGCGGTGTAGAGGTAGATGAATCTCTCAAACATGAATGCAGCCCTGTTATGAGCCAAGAACATGCAGTGGATGACGCCCGTCAATGCCTTCGCAATCCTCGGAGTCGAAGCATACTTGCGCCAGAACAGGTCCGCGCAGTTAAGTGCCTTCTGGCGACCTTCGTTGCCGATCCAGACAATGTCGTGAGCGAGCTTCCCGGTCTCAATAGGGGTCGCGTCAACGAATCCCGCCTCCGTATCGGTCAGCCGCATTCCAAGCAAGAACCCAAGGCACCAGATCAAGAAACGGAGGTGCTCGTCATTGATGGGGTTTGGATGTTCGATGGAATGGGTCTTCGGTAACGCGAACACACGTTGGGGCGGATTTTCGAAGTACCATCCATGTTGCACGTTGTCCGCGATCGAGACTGCGTGCACATGCTCGTCGAGATCTGGGAGTGTTGCGACTTTGATTCCAGACGACGTCTGAAAGTCGAGCTTCCTCGGATAGTAGCCGATCTGCAGCCTCATCGCCCATGCTCCGGTGTTCGTCAGCCACTCGGCGAGTCGAAAACTGACTGCATAGAAACTAGCGGGCAGAGCCAGTATTCTACGGTCGTCTGTGATTCCGTCGCGCAGCCAGGGACGTTGCTCGCTGGCCGTACCCCTCCCTTCATCAGGGGGATATCGCCTCCCAAACCGGCGGTCGGAACGCTGGACGCCTCGATCTCCTGGTGCGCACCTGGACCAGTCTCAACGAAGGACGACGGACGCGCGCCGACGTCGCCGACGGATCAAGTTCCCCGGGGCGCGTGGAGCGGCCGGATTCCCGTTCGGCAGGGCCAACTTCGACGGAACCGGCGAGGCATTCGTCGCGGCATGATGTCGGGCCGTCTGCACGGTCACCCTGACGCGATCGGACACGGAGTCCTTGCGCATCAGGGCGTCCCACCCGGGGAAGTGGGCACTCCGGCGTTTGATCGCGCGCGCGATGCGACGGTTCCTCGGATGTGACACGCATCCCGCAAGTTCATGCGACCACTCTCGAATCGTAGGGATACCAGTCATCCAATGGTGGGACTGATCGAGCCACTCGGACTCGCTGCCTGAGCCTCTTGATCGGACGACGAGCACGCAAGGGCGTGCGCGAATTGCGGTTGGCTCATGAGATAATGGACTCGGCGAAGCGAGTCCTGTCGCGCGCTCATTGCACCGCGAACGACTCGCTCGGGGGGGGGAAGCACATGAACGAGTCCGCGCGCTGGAAAGTGATCGAGCTCACCGTCGCCGAGTTGTCGGCGGGCCGCTGGGACTCGAATCCCCGGGTCATGCCGCCGCACGAGGCGGAGGCGTTGAAGGGGTCGATCGAGCGTTTCGGTGTCGTCGAGCCCCTGGTCTGGAACGAACGCACTCGGCGCCTGGTCGGTGGCCATCAGCGCCTGGACGCACTCCAGGCACTGGGCGAGCAGAAGGCTCCGGTCGTTGTCGTCGATTTCGACGAATGGGAGGAGAAAGCCCTCAATCTCGCGCTCAACAAGATCCACGGCGAGTGGGACTGGGAGCGCCTCTCGAAGGTCCTCGACGAACTCGCGTCCGCCCACCCCGAGCTTCCGTCCGTCGCCGGGTTCACAGACGAGGAGCTCGCGCGCATCGAGGCGGACGGCCACCTCCTGGGACTTCGCACGGAAGAGGCTCGCGAGGCGATCCGAGCGTACTCCGACGGCGCGTTCAGCGACCCGCAACTCGACGACATTCCCGAGCCACCCGAGTCCGCGACGACGCGCAAGGGCGACGTCTGGATCCTGGGACAGCACCGACTCCTGTGCGGCGACTCGGCCGCCGCGGCCGATCTCGATCGGCTGCTGGCGGGGGCGCCGATCCACCTCGTCAACACCGACCCACCCTACAACGTCAAAGTCGAGCCGCGCAGCAACAACGCTATCGCTGCAGGCCTTTCGTCGTTCACGCAGACGCATCATCAGAAGCTCGACGTCGTTTGGCACCCGGAGAAGTCGCAGCCGACGACGGCCCGCATGCGCGCGAAGGACCGTCCGCTCGAGAACGACTTCCTCGACGACGCCGAGTTCGAGGCGCTGCTCGGGAAGTGGTTCGGCAATCTCTCTCGCGTGCTGCTTCCCGGCCGCGGCTTCTACATCTGGGGCGGGTACTCGAACCTCGGCAACTACCCGCCTGCCCTAAAGGCCGCCGGTCTCTACTTCTCGCAGGCGATCGTCTGGGACAAGGGGCACCCGGTCCTTACCCGCAAGGACTTCATGGGCGCGTTCGAGCTCGCCTACTACGGTTGGCATGAAGGCGCGTCCCACGAGTTCTTCGGCCCGAACAACGTGTCGGACCTCTGGAGCGTGAAGAAGGTGGCGCCGCAGCAGATGTCCCATTTGACGGAGAAGCCGGTCGAGCTCGCGGGTCGCGCGATCCTCTATTCGTCGCGGCGCAAGGAAAACGTCCTCGACCTCTTCGGAGGAAGCGGGTCGACGCTCGTCGCCTGCGAGCAGACGCAACGGCACGCCTTCCTGATGGAGCTCGACGAGCTTTACTGCGACGTGATCGTCCTGCGCTGGAACCAGCTCACCGGCGAGAAGGCGATTCTCGACGGGGATGGCCGGACGTTCGAGGAGATCGGAGCCGTGCGCCGGAAGAAGAAAGCGTCGACACGTGCGCGAGCACGTCCGCGGCGCAAGACCCCGCGCGCCGGCCGCGCAGCTTCGGCGCCCGCCAGGGCCGATGCGCACGAGCATGCCGCCCGCTCCGCGCCGGTCGCCTGACGCTGACTTTGCGAGGCCCTCGTGCCAACGACGGAAACTCCCGCGCAGGAACTCCCCATCTCCGTCCGGGCGTACGCGCGCCGGCGTGAGGTCACCCACACCGCGGTGCAGCGCGCGATCGCCGATGGCCGTCTCGTGCGCGCGGTCGAAAAGCGGGACGGCCAGCCACCGCGCATCCTCGCGTCGATCGCCGACGTCGAGTGGAACGAGCGCACGAGCCCGGCGCACTCGCGCGCGGCGCCAGCGACGGGAAACGGTCACGACCGCTTCGGTGCCGCGGACGACTATCGCCGCTCGCTCGTGATCGAGAAGGTGGTCCGCACCAAGCTCGCGCAGGTCCGTCTCGACGAGCAGCAGGGGCGCCTCATCGACGCGGAGGAAGCGGGGCGCGCGCAGTTCGAGATCGCGCGTCTCGTACGCAACCAGATGTTCGAGCTGCCCGACCGGCTCGCCGATGAGCTCGCCCTGGAGAGCGACGCGCATCGGGTGCGCGAGATCCTGACGCGCGAGATCACGGACCTCATGCGCAAGCTCTCGGCGCGGCTGCGTGAGGGCGCTGCCACCCGCGAGGGCGCCAAGGACGCGGGCCGTGCGAACGGCCACTGAGCTGATTCAGGCGGAGTGGGCCGCGGGCCTCTTGCCGGACGACCCGGTCAGGATCTGCGACTGGATCGAGGAGAACATCATCCTCGACGGCGCCGAGACCAACGCGCCCGGTCCGTACCGATTTCGCCGCGCGCCGTACATGCGCGAGGTATTGGAGGCGCTCTCTCCGGAATCGCCGGTGCAGCGCGTCGTCGGCATGAAGGGCGGGCAGCTCGGCTGGACCATCGGCGGCGCGGCCTACATCGGCTTCCTCATCTGCCAAGCGCCGCGCACCGTGCTGTTCGTCTCGCCCACGGTCGACTTGGCGAAGCGCGCGTCGCGCCGCAAGGTCGGCCCGATCATCGAACGGACCGAGGCGCTTCGCACGCGCGTGCGCGATGCCATCAGTCGCCGCAGCGGCAACACGACGCTCATGAAGGAGTTTCCAGGCGGCGCGCTCATCTTCGCAGGCGCCAACTCCGGCGCCGGCCTGCGCCAAACCTCGGCCGCGGTCGCGATCCTCGACGAGGTCGACATCTATCCCGGCTCGCTTCCAGGGGAGGGCGACCCCGTGGTCCTCGCGGAGCGCGCAACGAAGACGTTCCCGCGCCGCAAGCACTTCTACGTCTCGACGCCAACCATCGCCGGCCGCTCGCGCATCGCCGAGCTCTACGACCAGTCGGACCAGAGCCGCTACTACGTGCCTTGCCCGGCGTGCGGCGAGCTGCAGCTGCTCTGGTTCACCGATCCGAAGACCGGACGTCGCGGACTGAAGTGGGAGGGCGAGCTCCCGAAGCTGCGGGTCTGGTACGAATGCGAGAAGTGCGCGGCCAAGATCGACGAGGGCAAGAAGGCGTGGATGCTCGAGCGCGGCGTATGGCGCGCGGCGGTGCCGGAGCTCTCGCAACACTTCCGCGGCTTTCACATCTCGTCGCTCTACGCGGCCCCGGGCACCTTTTCGTGGCGGGACGTCGTCGAGCAGTTCCTCGGCGCGAAGAAGGACCCCGAGAAGCTCCGCGTCTTCGTGAACCAGGTCTTCGGCGAATGCTGGGAAGAGCGCGGCGACGCGCCGCCGTGGGAGAGCCTCTACCGGCGCCGGGAGCTCTATGCGAAAGGGACCGTGCCGAAGGGAGGTCTGGTCCTCACGGCCGGTGCCGACGTGCAGCGCGACCGCATCGAAGTCGAGGTCGTCGCGTGGGGCGAGGGGCTTGAGTCCTGGTCCGTCGATTACATCGTGATCCCGGGCGACTCCGCGACCGAAGCGCCGTGGCGCGAGCTCGACCGAGTGCTCGCGCGCCCCTGGAAACACGCGGACGGCCTCGACCTGCGCATCCGCGGCCTCGCCGTCGACAGCGGTTTCGAAACGCAGGGGGTCTACAACTGGGTGCGCCGTCACCCCGCCGACATGGTCTTCGCGGTCAAGGGATCGGACGCGGTGCCGACGTTGGTCGGCCAGCCGACCTACGTCGACTTCACCTGGCGCGGACGGAAGGCGAATCGCGCCGTCCGCCTCTGGCACGTCGGCGTGAGCGTCGCCAAGCGCGAGCTCTACGGATGGCTGCGGCTCGAGCCGCCACTCCATCCCGAGAAGGGCGAACCGTGGCCGGCGGGCTTCGCGCACTTCCCGGAATACTCGGAGGAGCACTTCAAGCAGCTCACGGCCGAGCAGCTCGTCGCCCGCCAAAAGCGAGGCGGTCAGCTCGTCTACGTCTGGACGAAGAAGCACGAGCGCAACGATGCGCTCGATGCGCGAAATTATTCACGCGCCGCGGCTGCGATCATCGGGCTCGACCGCTACTCGGAGGCCGACTGGAAGAAGCTCGCCGCCGCGCTCGTGGCCCCGAAGGTCGAGCCGCCGCCGCCCATGCAGCGCGGCCGACCGAAGGACGGCTCCTTCTGGGAGCGATTTCGCGACCCGCGCCGCGACTGAAGGGCGCGGCCCACGTGCCAGCGAAGTTGCCACGCCGACGCGCGAGGCGCCG
>Ga0137432_1000655_pt1 | contig 15311 bp, 17 predicted proteins | sample EasRivERMZT820_2_FD_102337 | JGI IMG/M metagenome (GOLD analysis project Ga0137432, IMG submission 102337) | Soil microbial communities from meander-bound floodplain in the East River, Colorado, USA - East River MetaG ERMZT820_2 | ecosystem: Environmental > Terrestrial > Soil > Floodplain ...
ATGCACCAGCGCGAGAAGCTCGAGCGCGCCTGGGGGGTGATCTCTCCGGGGCGGCTGCCGCTGCGCGTCCCGCGCGAGCGGGTGCTTCTGGTCGCCGGACGCCACGACAGGATCATGCTGGCTTCTTCGGTGCAGCGTCTGTGGGAAGGGTGGGGGCGCCCGCCGATCCGCTGGGAGAACGAGGGACACTACTCGCTTCTGGCCGTGCCGGGACGTCTCGTCCGCCGTGCCCGTCCGCTTCTCGCGGCCTTCAGCCGGGAGGCATGATCCGATCGGCGCAGAGATGGCCGCTCCGGACGGCGGCCTCGATCGTCGCCGGCATGCCGCGCATCGTCCAGTCCCCCGCGAGGTGCAGGTTCGCGAGCGGCGTCGCCTGGCCGGGGCGCAGGCTCTCTGTCTCCACGGTGGGGGACATGGTCGCCGTGCGCTCCCGCACGACGACGCTGCGCGTGACGCGCGCCCCCCGGGCCGCCGGCAGGCAGGCGCGCACGTCGTCGGCCGCCATGCGCGCGAGGTCGTCGTTGCTTCTCTTCACATGATCATCGGCGGCGCTGATCACCGCGGCCAGATGGGTCGCGCGCCCTTCCAGGATGCGCTGCTTGTTGAAGAGCCACTGGACGTCGCGCCCGATCACCCCCGCGAAGTCGAAGTCGGCGAACGACGCGAGAGGACGGTCGTACCAGAGGTTGACCGAGAGGATGGGGGACGATTCGAAGCGCGCCAGCCCATCGACGGGGACGCCAAGGCGCGCCGCATCGTCGGGAGGGGCGGCGCAGACGACGGCATCCGCCTCGACGACCTCGCCGTCACGCAAAGTCACGCCGCGAACGGATGCTCCGTTGGTGACGAGCCCGCTCACGGGCGCTCCGCACCGCAAGACGCCGCCGCGGCTCTCGATGCATCGCCGCGACTGCTCGACGTAGAGGGCGGACAGCCCCACCGTCGCGTAGCCGAGCGCGGAGTCGCCCCGTCCGTGCAGGAAGGCCTCATCCAGCACGTGCGCGAGGAGCGATGCCGGCGCCCGGTCGGGAGAGGCGTTGAGCGCCGCGATCGCCAGGGGATGCCAGAGATAGCGGCGCAGGCGTTCCGTCTGCCCCATGTCGTCGAGCCACCGGGTGACAGTGATGCGTGAGAGGTCGTGGCCGTTGCTGTGCGCCAGGCGGCGCAGCGGCCCCGCAGCAGCAAGCAGCGCCTTGCGGTCGGCCATGGTCAGCCCCTTCATCATGAAGGTTCCTGCCAGCAGATGGAACGGCGCGGGGAGCGGGGGACATGACAGGCGCACGCGGCGCCCGGGCTCGAGCCAGGTGATCCCGAGTCTGCGCTGGAACTTCAGAAGGGGAAGCGATCCCAACCGCTTGAGGAACAGTCGCGTGTCGCGGTAGCACGCCATGAAGAGGTGCTGGCCGTTGTCGACGGTCTCGCCGGTCTCCGGATCCGGGAAGGAGCCGGCGCGGCCACCGGCGGTCCGGCGCGCCTCCAGCACTGTCACACGGGCTTCGCGAGCGGCCAGGGCGACGGCCGCGGCAAGACCCGCGAACCCGGCGCCGATGACGACGACGTGCGGCCTGGGGCTCATGCGAGGCCGACGCGGCTGCCGAGATAGACGCCGGCCGCCAGGGTCATCTTGCGCGGGCGCGACAGGGTCGTCCTCCCTTCGAGCACTCGCTCCACGCGCCGCGCGATCTTGTTCAGGATGGCCTCGTAGATCGAGCCCATGATCCGGGCCGCGCAGAGAGACTGCCGATCAGCGGGAGGAAGGAGCCTTCGCGCCTCGTCGAAGAGCCCCTGGGCCCGTTGCACCTGGAACGTCATGAGGTCCACGAACGCCGTCGTGGCGCGCGGGGCCATCAGGTCGGCATCCGCGCAGCCGAAGCGGGCCATCTCCGAACTCGGGAGATAGATGCGCCCGCGCTCGGCGTCGGCGCGCACGTCGCGCAGGATATTGGTCATCTGGAAGGCCAGGCCCAGCTTCACGGCGTAGTCGCGCGAGCGCGCGTCCTTGTAGCCGAAGATCTCGATGCACGCCAGCCCCACCGCCGAGGCGACGCGCCGGCAGTAGACTTGCAGCTCCTCCCACGTCTGGTAGCGGCCCGGCGCCACGTCCATCGCAACTCCCTCGATCACCTCCGACAGGTCTTCGCGCCTGATCGGATACGTTCGCACGTGGGTCGCCAGCGCCCGCGTCACGGGATGCTCGGCGCGCCCCGCGTAGCAGGCGTGAAGCTCCTCGCGCCAGAACTGCACGCGCCGCGCCGCTTCGGCTGCATCGCGCGCCGCGTCCACCGAGTCGTCCACCTCGCGGCAGAAGGCGTACAGAGCATGAATCGCCTCGCGCTGCGGCCGCGGCAGGAACAAGAAGGAGTAATAGAAGTTGCTCCCGCTTCCGCGGGTCAGGGCTGTGACGTGCGCCTGATCCTGGGCCCGCGCCCCTGTGGCGTTCATGGCGCCGGCGCTCATCGGGTGGGCGCCTCCGCTCCCGCCGGAGACGGCAACGCCGCGCGCATCAGGAGCCCTCCCCAGTCCGCGGCGCGCAGCTGCGGGCGGCGTTTGAAGACGTCGCATCCGGCCCGCTCGATCTTGTCCAGCACGCGCATCCCCCCGAGCCGCACGAGCCGCAGCTCGAAGCCGAGCCTCCCGCCGACCGTCAGTGGCAGGCGGCTGCCGCGAAGAAACAGCGCGCGCGTCCGTTCCACCTCGAAGCGCATCATCGCCACGAAGGCTGGTGTTGCCGCGCCCTCACGGATCGCCGCGTCGGTGCAGCCGAACTGCCGCATGTCTTCCTGCGGGATGTAGCAGCGCCCCTTGTCGCGGTCCACCGCCACGTCCTGCCAGAAGTTGGTGAGCTGCAAGGCGGTGCAGATGGCGTCCGATTGTTCCAGCAAACCCGGGCTGGTGCGCCCGAACAGATGCAGCACGAGCCGCCCGACCGGGTTGGCGGAAAGGCGGCAGTAGGCCAGCACGTCGGCGAAGGTCTCGTAGGCGGAGATACGCACGTCCTGCTCGAAGGCCGAGATCAGATCGTGCAGGAGCTGCACCGGGAGCTGGTGGCGCGCGATCGTGTCGGCGAGCGCGATGAAGATGGGATCGTCCGCCTCGCCCCGCGCCGCCCGTTCGAGGCGCGCGCGCCAGTCCGAGAGCAGCACCAGACGCCGGCCGTCGTGCCGGGCCTCATCGGCGAAGTCGTCCGCCTCGCGCGCGAAGGCGTAGATCGCCGCCACGCAGCGGCGCTTGTCTTTCGGCAGGAGCAGCGAGGCGACGGGGAAGTTCTCGTAGTGCTCGCGCGCGCGCGTCAAGCACGCGGCGTAGGATTCGTCGATTGTTCGGGGTGTGAAGGACATCCTGTGTGATAGCCTGCGCGAGCGCCCGCGGGGCCCACGCGGCGGCGACCCGGCACAGGATATCACCATCATGCAGTGGAACCCAGACGACATCCGGCGCTTCGGAGCGCGGGTGGCGGACATCGTGGCGGAGTACTACGCGGCCCTCGAGGCGGCGCCCATCGGCCCGCGGCGTCCCGACGATCTCCCCCGGCTCTTCGACGCCCCGCTCCCCGAGGAAGGGACCGACCCTTTCACCCTGCTGGCGGAGGTGAACGGAACGGTCATCCCCAACTCGCTCACGATCCCCTCGCCGCGCTACTTCGGGCTGTTCAATCCCACCCCCACCGTCATCGGCGTCTACGCGGACGCCATCGCCTCGCTGCTGAACCAGAACATGGCGGCCTGGAGCCACGGTCCGGCGGGAACCGAGATCGAGGCGGCGGTGATGCGCTGGCTCTGTGGCCTGCTGGGGCTTCCCGATGGCGCCTTCGGCACCCTCACCAGCGGTGGCACCATCGCGAACTACACCGGGCTGAAGGTGGCGCTCAACGAGAGCGTCCCCGGTCTCAAGGAGCGCGGCGTCGCCGCGGCCCCCGGGCATCCCATCCTCTATGTATCGACACAGGCGCACTACTCCATCGACCGGCTGGGGAATCTGCTCGGGATCGGAACCTCGGGGGTGCGCAAGATCCCCTGCGACGACCGCGCGCGCATCCGCATGGACCTGCTGCGCGAGAGGATCGCGGCGGACCGTTCCGAGGGGCGCTTCCCGTTCTGCGTCATCGGCATCGCCGGCACGACGACGAGCGGTGCTGTCGATCCGTTGGAAGAGCTGGCCGACCTGTGCGCGCAGGAGAAGCTCTGGTATCACGTGGACGCGGCGTGGGGCGGAGCCGCGCGCCTGTCGCGCAAGCTCTCGCCGCTTCTCTCGGGGATCGAGCGGGCGGATTCCGTGACCCTCGACCCGCACAAGTGGTTCTCGGTGCCGTTCGTGGCCGGGGCGATCGTGACGCGCGACGGGATGGCGCTCCGGCGTACCTTCGAAGTGTCTTCGCTCTACCTGAGCGACCGCTTCATGACGGCGCACGACAGCATGAACCTCTACCAATATGGAGTCGCGGGGTCGCGCCGTCTCGACGCGCTGAAGGTCTGGCTCTCGATGCGGCAGTATGGCCGCAAAGGATACGAAGAGGCGGTCGAGCGGCAGGTGGCGCTCGCCGAGCGCCTCGCCCGCCAGGTGTCAGACGCCCCCGACATGGAGCCCCTCGCGCCCTCGAGTCTCGGCTGCTTCCTCTTCCGTCACACGCCGGCGGGCTTCGCGGGGAGTCCGGCGGATCTGGACTCCCTCCATCTGGCGATCCAGGACGCCCTGATGCGCCGCAGCCGCATCTGGATCTCCACGTCGCTCCTGAACGGCCGCAGGGCTTTCCGCTTCTGCGCCACTTCATACCTGTCACGCGAGCAGCACGTGGACGAGGTGCTCCCCGAAGTCCGCGCCGCCGCGCGGGAAGTGTCCTAGTCTGTTATTGCTGCGATCCGAGCCTTCCACCGGACCAGGTAAGGAGAGACGCCGACAGGGAACAAGGATCTCAGTAGGTGGGGACACCATGATAGGCAGCGACGACTAGGAATCCTAACTCCGGGGCGAGTTCGAAAGGGGAGTCATCCGGCGCCTTCGCGCAGCGCCCGTTCCAGGAGATCTTGGACGCCAAGGGTTTGTGCACCCCGCAGCAGCCAGCTATCATCGAGCTTCTTCCCCTGCGTCCGCACGATACCAAGCACGTCACGCCACTGACGTTCCGAGACTTCATTACCGAGCCTGAACCAGCGGAGCTTCTGCAGCAGGATGTCCTCTGGCGTGTAGGTGTAGATGTATCGATCGGGCTCCGACGCGACCTTCACCTCAGAGATCGCTGATCGACGCGGTTTCGGGGTAGGCCTTGGCGGCGAGCTCGCGTCCTAGCTTGATGATGGCCAGTCGTAGAAAGCACTCGCGCTCCGAGGCTTCTGGATGCCTCATTCTGATGCCGGCCAGGCAGAGCCGCTGGACTGCCACCGTGAGCCCGCTCGCGAGCTCCAGTTTCTGAGCAGGGGTCATCGCGCGCCACAGTTCGATCTGCATGCGCGCGGCTTCCTCAGTCGTATCCGAGGCGACCTGCGACGGCATTTCGGGAGGGGAGTTCCCGTCGGAACCCGAGCGGCGCATGTGGCGATTATATCCTCGCCTCGGCGGGCAGGCGCTTCATGAATGCTGCGCTACTGGCAGATGCCGAAGAGATCGGCTCCGCACTGATCCGCGACGTTGCAGGTCAACCCGGCCGGACATGTGAACCCGGCGAAGCCGTTGCAGAGGCACTGGGGGAAGCAGCCAAATCCGCAGAGAGCCCCCTCGCAGAAGCACGCGGGTTGTGGCGGTCCGCAATCAGTCCAGTGTCCGCCGCCGCGCTCGCACCTGGCTCGCTCGCAGGACTTCACCTGCTGCGGGAAGCAGGCCTGCGCCGACGCCGGCCGCTCTTTGCCCAGGCTGTCGACACCATACGACCCCTCGCCGCTGTCGCTGCGCGGCACCACGAGGTAGTAGACGCTCTGGCCCGTGGCCGCAAGCGTCAGCGACGTCGCGCCGCCGGTGGTGCAGGCGACGGGGACATGACTGGTGTAGTTGCCGAGAACCCCTGCGTAGACGGTGTAGTCTCCATCGTCATCGTCGCAGGAATGTCCCCATGACAGCTCGATCATCCCGCCGCTCGTCTGCGCGAGCATCAGCGGAGAACCGGGCCGGGCGCCGCCGTCGGGAACGGCACCGGCGAGTGCGGAATCTGCAGTTTGGGGGGCGGCGGCCCCGGTGGTTAGGAAAGTGACCGTGAAAAAGAGGCTGATGATCCGTCCCGTTTGTTTCATGGGCGCGGCCCTCCATTCGTCTCCGTCGTGTGCTTCATCATACCGCCATGGGGCTGCTGCGACCACCGCCCGCCGCAAGCCGGCGCATCCGCGCGGGGTGTAAAATGCGCGCCACAGGAGGGCCTCCTTGAGCACGAGCGCGAGGCTGGGCATCTTCGGCTGGGGCGTGGTGGCGCCGCGGTCGGCGAACGTGGATGAGTTCCGGGCGAACCTCAGCTCCAACGAGACCTGGATGGAGCCGTTCGAGGGGTTCGGCCCCAGCAATTTCCTGGTCGGCATCCCGAAGTTCGACCTCGAGGCGTATCGCCCCTGGGTCGAGGAGCGCTTCAAGCCCGCACGCTTCGGTCAGCTCACCAAGCACACCAACGACACGGTGCGCTACGCGGTGGGGGCATTCATCCAGGCGCTCGGCCAGAATCCCGGGATCGAGAAGACCCTCCAGGATCTCGGACAGCAGACCCACATCTACATCGGCACGGGGGTCGGCGATCTCCCGACGATGTACGACGTGAGCATCGGCTACTACAAGGCCCAGCGCCGGTGGGACCGCTTCTGGGGTGCACCGGAGAGGTGCCGCCTACGACGCGAGTACGAGTCGGCGCCGCAGGCGCAGCGTGAGCGCCTGCGCGAGCAGCACGGCATGCCGGTCGAGCCCATGACAGTGGCCGACGCGCAGGAGCGCGAGATCGCCGAGGATGCGTGGGAGCGTTTCTGGTGCGGGCGCTCGGAGGCGCTGCGCGAGTATCTGGCCGAAGCGCGCCGCATCCAGTCAGAGGGTCTGTCGGGCGACCTGGACACGGTCAAGGACTCGGTCATCAAGCGCAAGATCACCGAGACGCGCCGGCTGAACCAGCGCTGGGCGTGTCCGCCTGAGCCCTGGTCCTCCGTGCATCCGAATCTGATCTGGAACATCCACAATGCCGCCGCGGCGCAGGTGTCGATGCTCGGGCGGATCCAGGGGCCCGCATGGGCCCCGGTGGGTGCCTGCTCATCGTTCGGCATCGCCCTGAAGCTGGCGCAGGACGCCATCCGCTCCGGCCAGGCGAAGGCGGTCGTCGTCGGCATGACCGATCCGCCGCCGCACCCGATCCTGGTGGGGGCGTTCTACCGCGCCAACGTCCTGTCGGCCGACGGCGAGCCTTCCAAGCCGCTCGACGGGTTGAAGGGGACGCACGTCGCCGGTGGGGCCACCGTCTGGATCGTGGCCGACGCCGATCACATGCGCTCACTTGGCTACCGGCCCGTGGGGATGGAGATCGTCGGCATCGGAGTCTCCTCCGACGCGCACCACATCATCACCCCGACCGCGCACGGCCCGCTCACCAGCATCCGCAAGGCGCTCGAAGACGCGGGGTTGTCGGCGTCCGACCTCGAGGCCTGGGACACGCACTGCACCGCCACGCCGGGAGACTACCTCGAGATCGTCACGGCCCGGGAGATACTCCCCGATATCCCGATGACGGCGCGCAAGGGGACCTTCGGTCACGGCATGTCGGTGGGTGGTGCGTGGGAGCTGACGGCGCAGCATCTCGGGGCGGAAGAGGGGGTGCTCTACCCGACGGTGCTGTCACGCGCGGAGCTGAATCAGTCCATCGCAAAGCTGCACGACAACTTCGTCTTCGACAAAGCGATTCCCTTCGACGGCCGCTGCTTCGGCAAGATCAACATGGGAGTCGGCGGCACCAACGCCTGCGTCATCAGCCGGAAGTGGTAGTCCGGGCAAGATGCGGGTACGCGGACCTCCGGTCCGCAAACCAGGCATGCGGGCCAGAGGCCCGCGCACCCAGGCCCCGCTCAGCGCCGGCGCTCGAAGATCTCACCGAGCCGCGCATAATCGTCGTCTCCGAGGCGCGCGATGGGTTGCAGCTTCGCCGCGTCGATCACCTGCGAGCCGGGGCTGACTTTCGACGCGACCATCAGGTCGTCGCGCACGTGCATCCAGACGACCTCCCCCACGATGATGGCGGTTCCGGCCACTTCGGTCACCTGCCTCAGCCTGCACTCCATGTTGACGGGGGAGGCCGCGATGCGCGGCGGCTTCACGCGCACGCTGGGGGCGGTCGTGAGACCGGCCAGATCGATCTCCGAGACGTCGGGGGGATGGTCGGTGCCGCCGATCACCACCCCGTCCATGATCTCCTCCACCACGACGTTCACCACGAACTCGCCGTTCTCCACGATGTTGCGGTGCGTGTCCTTGTGGCTGGTGGCGTCGCGGCGCCGCCCGGAGCAGATGAGCAGGCAGGGGGGAGTGGACGACACCCCGGTGAAGTAGGAGAACGGAGCGGCGTTGACGATGGCGTTGGGCCCGACGGTGGTGACGAAGGCGATCGGCCGCGGCACGATCGCCGAGATCATGAGGAAGTAGCCGTCGCGGTGCGAGAGCTTCGCAGGGTCGATCTGCATCGCCTGGAATCCGGTCTCAGGGAGCGGTGTCGAAACGGATGGCGAATGTACCACGATTCCGGGCGTCGGGCACGGGAAGGTCAGTTGAGCATCGCCGTGAGGCGGCGGATGCTCCTGATCTGGCGGCGCACCTTCTCGGCGTCGTCCGCACCGGGCGATAGGCGCACGTAGGTTTCGAGGTCGGACGCCGCGCTGCCGAGGTGGGCGAGCCTGAGGTGCACCACGCCGCGGTCGCGGATCGACTGCGGGTCGCCGGGCTTGAGCGCCAGCATCCTGTCGATCACGCGCAGCGTGCGCATGTGGTCGCGGCGCTTCCAGTAGATGTGCTTGAGGTTCCCCAGGACGCGCACGAGGATCTGGCGGGACGAGGCGGTCTGGAAATGGCGCTCCTCGAGCGGCATCGGCCGGCCGAAGGTTTCTTTGAGGCGCCGGCGGCAGTCATCCGGCAGCAGCACGGCCCCCGCGTGGAACGGGTCGATCAGGACCCGGCGCTCCCCGTCGGCGTAGCGGACCAGGAAGTGTCCCGGGAACCCGACCCCTTCGATGCGCACTCCGGCGCGCGCCGCCACCGCCATGTAGACGATCGACAGCGTGATGGGGATGCCTCTGCGGCTCTCAAGAACGTCGTTGAGATAGGAGTTGCGCGGGTCGAAGTAGTCGTCGGAGTTGCCGCGGAACCCCAGCTCGCGGAACAGGTACACGCCGAGCGCGTCGATGACGGCGAAGGGGTTGGTTCCCGCTGCCTCGATGCGCGGCCGGAGCTCGGCTCCCATGGCGTCGAGCTGCGCCCTGCAGGCCGGGATATCGAGCCCGGGGTACTCGTCGCGTGCGATCAGGAGAGCCCCCTCGGCCAGATCGATCGCGTCGTCCGGCCGTCCGGCCAGATGCTTGAAGGCGCGTCTCGCGGTGGTGAGCATTGCAGTCATTGTACCGCACAACGACGCGGCAGACCGCATCGATCAGGAGGTTGACGCGCGGTCCTGTGCTACGATTCGCATCGGACAAGCGAACAATCGGGAACATGAGCAACTTCGACTTCGAGACCGGCCGCCGCTACCTGGAGGAGGGAGACATCGTCGAGGCGATACGATGCCTTCTCGCCTCGCTCGACGTGGACCGCTCCCACGTGCCGACCTACATCGCGCTGTTCGAGGCCTACGAGGCCGCGTGGCACGACAGCGGCGACCCCGATGTCCTCGACCAGATGCGCAAGGTCGCCCTCGCCGGCCTGAAGCGGGGCCCCACCGAGGAGCAGCGGCGTTTCCTCGACGAGGGGCTCGATCGCACGGAGGAGTGCATCATCCACGTTCAGCGCGCGGAGCATGGTGAGGTCCGAGAGCACGGGGAGCACGAGGCCCACGGGGCCAAGGCACGCCCGAAGGGGGGGAGACACCTGCCGCTCATCGGCGATCTGGACGCTTCGCCCGTATCGGCCCCACCCCCGGGCCGCAACGACACAGAGGGGTCGTGAACCTCACCCTCCTCGCGGACATCCTCGCTTTCGTGGCGCACGTCGCCCTCACCCTCTGGTTCGGGAGCATTATCTGCCTGGCGTTCGTCACCGCCCCCGCGCTCTTCGGCAACCTGTCGCGTGTCGAGGCGGGGCGCGTCATGGCGATGATCTTCCCCGGCTACTACCGCTTCGGAGCCGCCTGCGGCGCGGCGATCGTGCTGTCGGCGGGGCTGCGCACGGTGGTCGGCGGCCCCTCGGCGCTGCAGGGTTCGGTGCTGGTGGTGGTATCGGCGATGCTCGCGCTCACCATCTACGCGTGGAAGAGCCTCCTGCCGAAGCTGGAGCAGGCCCGCCGCCGCGTCGAGACCGCGGACCCCACGGAAGTAACCTACGATCGCACCTACTTCCGGCAGCTCCACGGACATTCCATGCGCATCAACATCATGATCATGGTGCTGGGATTGCTGGGGCTGTGGGTCGCCTGGCTCTCAGGCTGACGCAGGAGTCTGCTCGAGAAGGGCGAGCAGCCGCTCGAGGATCGGCGCGTCCGCGGGGGGCATCGTCAGGGAGCGCACCTGCGCGGGAGCGAACCAGTCCAGGGCCGAGCACCCGAGTGGCTGAGGCTCTCCCATAAGACGTGTGCGGTAGGTGAGAAGAAGCACGCTGCGCTCGGGATAGACATGATGGTTGAAGGCGAAGGGCTCCTCCACGAGGGCGGTGACCCCCAGCTCCTCCCGCAGCTCGCGCTGCAGCGCCGCAACCGGGGTCTCTCCAGCCTCGACCTTCCCCCCCGGGAACTCCCAGTGCCCCGCCAGATGCGTCCCTTCATGGCGCTTCGTGAGGAGCACGCGCCCATGCCTCAGGACGACGGCGGCAACGACGAGCAGCGAGGGCTTTCTGTCGACGGGGGCGCTCATGGCCCGGTCATTTTAACGTTACCTGCCGCGCGTTGAATCGCCATCCGGGATTGGATAGGCTGAAGAGCATGCGGCCAGACGAGAAACTCGAGCTGGAGCGGGGAAGGAGCGAAGACGCCCCGCTGGCCCCTTACGCCATGCGGGCGTCACAGGGCCGGGGGCGGCGTTATCCCGAGCCGGAGCACCCTTTCCGCTCCCCCTTCGAGCGCGACCGCGACCGGATCATCCACTCGCGCGCCTTCCGGCGTCTGGAGTACAAGACGCAGGTCTTCGTCAATCACGAGGGAGACCACTTCCGCACGCGCCTCACGCACAGCATCGAAGTGTCGCAGGTGGCCCGTACGGTCGCGGCGGCGCTGGACTTGAACACGGTCATGGCCGAGGCGCTCGCCCTGAGTCACGACCTGGGGCATACCCCCTTCGGCCACCTCGGAGAAGAGGTCCTCGACGGGCTGATGAAAGACCACGGGGGCTTCAACCACAATCGCCAGTCGCTGCGGATCGTGGAGCACCTCGAGGACCGTTATCCCGACTTCGTGGGGCTGAACCTCACCTACGAGATCCGCGAGGGGATCGCCAAGCACTCGGGCCCGTGCGACCCGAGAATCGCCCCCGAGTACGCCGACTATCACCCCGAGGAGCGCCCTCCCCTCGAAGCGCAGATGATCGACATCGCCGACGAGATCGCCTACCAGCATCACGACGTGGACGACGGCATCGAGTCGGGGCTGCTCGACCCGAAGGTGCTGGCGCACGACATCCCGCTATGGGGGGGATGCTACGAAGAGGCGCTGCGGCGCTACCCGAAGGCCAGCCCGCGCCAGCAGGTCACCGCCGCGCTGCGCGGGATGATCGACCATCTCGTGACCGACCTGGTCGTGACCTCGCGCGCCGCCATCGAGAAGAGCGGCGTGACCTCGGTGGACGAGGTGCGCCGGCTCTCCGCTCCGATCACCGGCTTGAGCCCCGAGATGGCGCGTGTGAACCGCGAGCTGAAGCGCTACCTGATGAGGAATCTCTACCAGCACCATCACATCGAGCGGATGAAGGACAAGGCCCGGCGGATCATGTCGGCCCTGTTCGAGCGCTACCTCGACAACGAGCACCTGCTGCCGAAGGAGCACCGCGAGAAGATCGCGACGCTCGGACAGTACCGCGTCATCTGCGACTACATCGCCGGCATGACCGACCGCTACGCGATGGACGAGCACCGCCGCCTCTTCGAGCCGTACGAGCGCGTCTGACGAAAGTAAAGCGGCTGTGGGTCCGCGTGGCGGCATCTCTTTGGCGCGGCTAGGGTAGAGGTAAAGCCCCGCCAATCCTTCAAGGAGGTGCTCTCATGGGCCGTCCCGTCGTTCATTGGGAATTCTGGTCGAAGAATCCGGACAAGGTCGCGTCGTTCTACAAGAAGGTGTTCGACTGGGGAATCCGGGCCATGCCGGAGATGAAATACACGCTGGTCGAGACCGGCGGCGAAGGGGGGATCAACGGCGGCATCATGACCCCCAAGGAGGGGCCGTGGCCGGGGAACATGTCCCTCTACATCGACGTGGACGATCTGGATGCCTACGCCACGAAGGTCAAACAGGCCGGCGGGAAGATGCTCGTCGAGAAGATGGACGTGCAGGGAGTGGGACAGTTCTCCCTTTTCGAGGATCCAGACGGTCGCTGCATGGGGCTGTGGAAGCAGGTCAAGAAGCAGGGTTGAGCGTCTCGCGGCGAGACGGTCAGCGGGGAGGGAAGAGCCTCAGCGCGTTGTCCTGCATGATGCGCGTCTTGTCCGCGTCGGAGAGGTAGCTCGAAGGGAGCGCCAGCATCGCGTCGGCGTTCGCGCCGATGTCCTTCACCCCCGGGCTGGGCCAGTCGGTGCCGAACACGACGCGTTCGGCGACCTGGGCGAGACGGGGGAAGTACGCCGGAAGGTTCTTCGGCGGGATCCCCGAGAGATCCAGCCACACGTTGCGGTGGCGCCGCATCAGGAAGAAGCAGGTCTCCATCCAGATCGGCCGGCCGCCGTGCGCCATCACGATCGTCAGGTCCGGATGATCCACCGCCACGTCGTCGATGCCGATCGGATCCCCCAGACGACTGCGGGCCCCCGGGAAGATCGACGTCCCCGTGTGAATGATCACAGGAAGCCCTGCGTCCTGGGCGCCGCTGTAGATCGCCGTGAGCGCGTGCCCATGCGCGCTGCCGGCATCGAGATAATCCTCGGGCCTGATCCCCATGTGGGGCGGATGGATCTTGAGAGCCCGGATTCCCGCGTCGGCCAGGCGCGCCACCTCGCCTGATGGATCGGTCGCGAAGCGCGGGTGCACGCCGCCGATGGGGATCAGACGATCCGGCGCCGCGCGCGCGTAGCGCACGACGAACTCGTTGGTCTCGGCGCCGAAGCCCATGATGTCGGGGGCGGGGTAGTTGATCAGCGCCGCGCGCTCCACGCGAACGCTGTCGAGGTAGCGAAGGAAGGCCGCCGGGTCGCGGCTCATGCCGATGATGGCGTCGAAATCGGGGCGCCGCGCACGCATCGTCTGAAGCGTCTCGGGGCGGAAGGTCTCCCAGGGCTGCATGTGCACGTGGACGTCGGTGATCCGCAGCGCCGCGCGGTCCATCAGGAGGGCTTCTTGTCGTCCCAGCGGTGGAAGCCCTGGCCCGCTTTCTTGCCGAGACGCCCCTCGGCGACGAGCCGGCGCAGGATCTCGGGGGGACGGAACTGCTCCTGCCGCAGCTCGCGGTGGAGGATCTCCGCGATGCTGAGACGCACGTCGAGGCCAACGAGGTCGCTCACCTTCAAGGGCCCCATCGGATGGCCGTACCCCAGCTCCATCGCCAGGTCGATGTCTGCCGCCGAGGCGACGCCAGCCTCGACCATGCGCATGGCCTCCAGCCCGAGAGCGAGCCCCAGGCGCGATGTCGCGAACCCGGGGCTGTCCTTCACCACGATGGAGGTCTTGCCGATGAGCGCAACGAAGGCGCGCGTCGCGGCGAGGACTTCATCCGAGGTGCGCTCTCCTCTCACGACCTCCACCAGCTTCATGATGTGGGGGGGATTGAAGAAGTGCAGGCCGACCGCGCGCGACGGATCGGCCAGGGCCGACGCGATCGTTCCGATGGGGAGCGACGAGGTGTTGGTGGCCATGATGGCTGGCGATGGGCAGAGACGATCGAGCGCTTCGAAGGTCGCGCGCTTCAGCTCCAGCACCTCGGGCACCGCCTCGATCACGAGATCCGCGCCGGCAACGGCCGCCGCCATGTCGTCGCGCTCCGTGAGGAGGCCCCGCGCACGGTCCGCCTGATCCTGGGCGACCTTCCCCCGTTTCACCCCTTCCTCGATCTGGGACCGGATGCGCTCCACTCCGCGTCCGAGCGCCTCCGACGAAACGTCGTGCAGGCGCGCCTCGAGTCCCGCGAGGGCCACCACCTGGGCGATACCCGCCCCCATGGTCCCTGCTCCGATGACGGCGACGGTTCGGATCGCGTGCGGCATGGCGGCGATGTTATCATCACCGACGCAGCCCAAACCCGAGAGGTCGTTCCCATGCCCGATACGCCCCAGATGCTCATGCCGACGAAGGTCAAAGTGGAGCCCGGACGGCTCTTCATCAATGGTCAGTTCGTGGACGCCGTGGAGGGCGGGACCTTCAACACCATCAACCCGGCAACGGGCGAGGTGCTCACGCAGGTTGCCGACGGGCGGGAGCAGGACGTCGACAAGGCCGTCCGCGCCGCGCGCGAGGCCTTCGACAACGGCCCCTGGACGCGCAAGATGGCGGCCGCGGACCGCGCCCGGATCCTCTGGAAGGTGGGCGATCTCCTCCTGAAGCATGCCGAGGAGCTGGGGGAGCTGGAAACGCTCGACTCCGGCAAGCCGATCCGCGAGAACGTCGGGATCGATCTGCCGATGGCCGCCGACTGCTTCCACTACTTCGCCGGCTGGGCCACGAAGGCCACGGGGAGCACGATCCCGGTGCGCGGCCCCTACCTCAACTACACGCTGCGCGAGCCTGTCGGGGTGTGCGGCCTGATCACGCCGTGGAATTTCCCGCTCCTGATGGCCGCCTGGAAGATCGCTCCTGCGCTGGCCTTCGGCAACACCGCCGTTCTGAAGCCCGCGTCGTGGACGCCGCTGACGGCTCTGCGGCTGGCGGCGCTGTGCAAGGAAGCGGGTGTCCCCGACGGCGTGGTGAACGTCGTGACGGGGGGCGGGGCTCGCGCAGGCATGGCCCTGGTGCGCCATCCGATGGTCGACAAGATCGCGATGACCGGCTCCACTCCGGTGGGTCAGGAGATCATGCGTGAAGCGGCTGGCACCATGAA
>Ga0137432_1000658_pt1 | contig 15278 bp, 24 predicted proteins | sample EasRivERMZT820_2_FD_102337 | JGI IMG/M metagenome (GOLD analysis project Ga0137432, IMG submission 102337) | Soil microbial communities from meander-bound floodplain in the East River, Colorado, USA - East River MetaG ERMZT820_2 | ecosystem: Environmental > Terrestrial > Soil > Floodplain ...
CAATCGAAGCCAGTTCTTAGGCAAGCAGCGTTCATTTCTGGCTCCTGGGCGATTTGGTGATTTTACACCAGTCGATGACAGCGCCGATTCCAATGCCCACTTCACCATCTGGGAATGGCTCAACTTCAGAGAACTCGGCCTTCTTGATAGCATCAGCCCAGCGGCCAGTGTCCGCTATCCAAGCGGCCTCTGTGAGCACAATCCACTGAGAGGTGACGTACGCAACGCGGCCAGTGTCGATCATTGTGACCGTACGGATGCAATAGTAGTCTCCGACGATGAATGGCTGTCTTTCTGGGGGTTGGGGTTGATTGTTGGGTTGGAAAAGCCGGGAGATTTCCCGAGCTTCTTTGAGTGTGAGGGTTTCGATGTCGATCATAGATTTCCTTTTTAGTCTTAGGTTGTTTTTGTGTGCTTATTTGATGAGCGATCCGAGGTGGTTGAGTTTCATGGTTAGGAATGCGCGTAGCCATCCGGCTCGATCCCGATCCACAGTTCATTGAATCGGACCACGATGACTCCGGGCATACCGATGCAATGGCTGTTCATCTCGTCCGGCGGACGTTCGTACCGATGGATGAGGTTACACAGAGACGCCAGTTGTTCCTTTGACGGCGCCCATGCGTGAGCGTCCCTTGCGATGGCTCCGTGTCGTTCGATGACTTCGGCGATGGACTCCGCCGTGGGCAGCGGGATCGGATAACGGCTGAATCCGTTCGGCCCGTGGAGGATTTCCATTGCCGCGTCGTATGCGTGCTTGCTGGCGTTCATGGCAGTACCTTGTTCGCCTTTCGCTCCGCAATGTGGCAGTCGATCCATCGTCTGGCGGTTTTGATGTTCGCTGCCACTTCGCGCCAAGTTTCCCCCTCGGGCGTAGTGACCTTGTAGTTATCCCCGCAGCGCCGGATGGTGTAGTCCCGGTATTTCATGCCGCCTCCTTAGGTATCGCCGGCAACGTGATGATGTTCTGCGGCGTGATGTCCACGGACAGGAGCTTGCGTAGTTCCGCAACCTGCCCTCTCCTTCGCAACCGTCGGGAGAAGTAGCCGCGATGATCGCAGTGCAGGCAGCCGGAGCCGAGGCAGTTCCGGCAGGTGGAGAGTTCAAAGCGGGCGCTCACGAAGCACCTCCGTATTTGGCCTGAAGCCTGGAGAGTTCATTACGCTCGCTGGTTGCGATCTGTTCAGCGTGTGCCTGTTGGTACTTCTCCACGAGCTTTTGCTCGATGAGCCAGTCCTGAAGTTCGCGCTCGCAGTCGCAGAACGTGAATTCTGGCTGGCCGTAACACGGCCATTGCGAGCAAAGCTCTAGGAACCGAATCTTGTCCCGTGTGGTTGTGAAGAACGTCTCGTAGAATCCGCCCTGATTGTAATGCGCGATGTGGCCGAAGCAATTCGAGAGTCGGTTGTAAAACCATTTCGGGAAATGCTTCAACTCGAAGCCGGATTCGACGAACTTCTTGAACTGGTGGATGAACTTTTCCTTGTCCTCAGTGGTTGCCCATTGGGTTGGAGTGTAGCTCATGCTGCCCTCCTCTCCGGCTGTCCGTGGTTCAGTCTCCGAACCGCCGCCTCCTGTTGCCAGACGATGACGTTGTTCAGGACATGGTTCGGTACGGTGCCCTTGAACGCGGCTTTGTAGGCTGCGCGGGCGTTTGCGATGTAGGTGGGATCGTTCTCGCAGACCCCTTGTACCCACCTTGACGGCAGGTGTTTTGCACTCATGGTTTCTACCTTTGGTTGTGAACTGCGGTTTGCCGGGCAGTTCTCCGGCTTGGCCGTGCTGGCCGAAAGTCAGAGCGTTGGCGGCTTAGGGAAGTGCTTCCGAACGATGTCAGCGCATTGAGCCAGTTTCTTACTTCTGGCGTCGGCGGCGTCGGCGGCGTCGGCGGCGGCGGCGGCGGCGGCGGCGGCGGCGGCGTAGGCGGCGTCGGCGGCGGCGGCGGCGGCGGCGGCGGCGTCGGCGTCGGCGGCGTCGGCGGCGTAGGCGGCGGCGTCGGCGGCGTCGGCGGCGTCGGCGGCGGCTCTTAATGCCTTTACCGCCTTTGCCGCGTCAGCCTGTGATTTGTTGCCAGCAATCCAACCCCGCAAAACCAAGATATTCTCTTTGATTGCATTTGCCTGCGCCTTTGGCCTGAGATGCGCCACAAGATCGGCGCAGTCCAGACACGCGGCGAGCAGTGGTTTCCGGCCGGCGGTACACGGCGCACAGTCAATCGTTTTGCCAATGAGCCAGAGCATCCAGTCGCCGCGCTGGCATTTCGCCCATGCGGTTCTGGCGTTTGGTTGCGCCTCCGTCCATTTTACAGCATCCGAGCAGGCGTTGAGGGCTTTGAGTTTATCGACGTTCATGGTTCTACCTTTCACGGTCCAGGATGCAGGCTGAACCTCCTGTTGGGCGGGTTGCCCGGAAATTAGAGGATGCCCCACTGCCCGGCCATTGCGGCTGCGATGCCGGGTAGGGTGCGAGAGATCCCGAACATGTTACAGTTGCGGGCCAGCCGTCTAACAACTCGGCGCACGTCCCGCAGCCAGGCATCGGTGCGGTTTTCAAACCATTTCTGCCCGTCCAGTGTGAGCTTGATGTCCAGGCGATTGCCATTGAGTGTGACGCCGCCAAGATCGGTTTCGTCGCCGACCACGGCGAACGTCCGATGAATGAGCTTGAAGGTTCTCGTTGGTTTCATAAAAGTAAAAGGCGGATGCTGAATGCAGTTCTAGTACTGGCTTTCATGGCAAAACTCCAGCCGGGCCGTGTAGCTGACGGGAGGGAAGGAATTGGACACACTTTCGCTATCGTCACAATGCACGACCCGCCACGCTCCGGCCCGGCTCGCAAAGAGCAAGGTAGAGCCACACGGGAATGACCGGTGATGCGCCTGTAGTGAGCGGAGAGCAATCGGCGAACCTTTCCCTTGCACCTTTGACCCTTTGGTTTCCAACGCGCTGTACGGCAGCTTGGACTGCCGCAGGGAGCATTGCGGATGTGGCGACTGACTAGCAGGCTGGCGCCTGCTGTAGGGAAGTGATTCAAACCGGATTGGCGAGCGAATGAATCCACCTAGATTCAGCGCCAGCAAACCCCGAGTCACTATCGGACGATTCAATGTCGATGGGAGTTTCAACGCCAGATTGGAGCAACCGTAATGCGGTTAGAACGGAGCATGAGTTTCACGCGCAAGGCAACCAATCGCCAGCGTATCCCAATCCACCGACTGCCAAAGAGCAAAACCGTAGAATCCCCTTGTAAATCCGGTAGTATCTTGCTGTCAATAGTTCTCCTTGAGATTTCCATATAAAGTTGCGTTAACGTTACAGACTTAGACTCAAAGAGTTAGCTGGCATGGTGCTTGCTTGGCTACATTCGGCAGGAAGATATCGAACTAATGGGAGTATGGCAGGGGGATTTGCTTGTCGGCAGAGAGGGACAAGCATCGACTGAGCCGGGAGGATAGGACATTGGGTAGTGGGGTCTTTTCATTTTACTGTTGACACATTACCTAACAGTTGGGTATTGTAGCGTGCGTATGAAAAAAGTATTCATTTTGAACTACGGCGACGGGGGAATGCTCGGCATATACTCGTCGGTTAAAAAGGCCGTCTTTGCGGCACAAAACTCGTTCACCAGTCGCAACCTGACGATGAGCGGCAGCCAAGCTGCAAATCGCGATGACATCCCTTAGAGAGTCGCCGCATGGGACAGCGCGCCTGCAAGCACCACCTAATAATCCCCATGCCGTCACTCGGCGACTCGACGCAATTAAAGCCCTACGCCACGAGCACACACGCCAGTTCATGCGCGAAAACTGGGCATCCATGCAAACCGTCACGTCCAAGATCGTAAAGGCTTGGGCCGATTACCATTTCTCTGCCGATTGTGCGAAAGAAAAAGGCGTCTGCTTTAATTGCTGCAAACCAGCCAAGGACGAGTTCAAAGTCGCCGTAGATACCGCTGAGCGCACACTGCTGTTCTGCTCCACTGAATGCCGGATGGATTTTGGCGTTAGTATCGGATTAACCTAAGCCATGATTTTCCGCCGCCGCTACTGGAATGAAATCGTTGACGCTGACAGAAACCTCCGACGCATCGACATATACTGTCCCGGCTGCAACTGTTTTGAGTCCTCTTGTGTCTGCCCGCGTTGGCGTCAAAGTCTGCAAATCTGGAAGAGAAGATGGCTGCCCAAATGGCTGACCCTGCGCAGGTAACTTTCAACGGCCCGGCCGGCCCGGTATCATTTGATACTACCGGCCGGGCTTTTCACTTTCTTCCGAGCGCGTGGCGTCATAAGACGCGGCGTGTGCCAAATAAGGCAACCGTTCACAGCGGCCTGCTGACACGCTGCCGACGCGGATAGATGGAGTAAAACCATCGTGCTTAGTCGTTGGCTTGTAGGGCAAGATCCCTGCCGCGCTCACCCTAATCTTTACCGGAACGGCTTCCCCGGTAAATCTATTACGGAAGCCACAACCATAAGGAAACATGATAGCTGTTGAAGCTACCGATCAATACGATGCATCGAAAACCCTCCTGATTGCGAAATGGAGCGTTCTGTGAAGGTCTTGATCGTTACGCCAGTGCCGAAATGGCTCCCCCACGACATCGCAAAAGCTGCGCGGGCACTACGGCTCGCGCAGCAATGCGTCCGCAAGGTTCTCAAACTAGATAATAAGGAGCACGAGGCCCTTTTGAATATCGAGCGAAAGGCGGAACTAGAGGCTACTTGCGTTATCTTACAAAGGGCCGAGGCGCATATCTGGGGGAAGTTCCCGCGAAAATTGTGCGACGCCTCCCGTGATGGGTTAAGGCCGCCAGAATGAAATGCCCGCACTGTGGAAACGACATCAACATCGGCAGCTTGCTCGGCAGCCAAACGTCCAAGGCCAAGGCCAGGGCGTCACGCCGCAATGCCAAGCTCGGCGGCTGGCCAAAGGGCAAGAAGCGCGGCAAACGCCGCCCAAAGGACGCCAACGCGCTCGCGCACAGTGTTGTCTAAGGTGTATTACTGGGGTAGTAGTAAGGTTCCGATCATTGTGCGCAATAAATATCGGCCCGCCAAAAATGCGTGGAAATCCTACGTTAACGTTAACGCTCTCTGCATTGTTATGAAGCACTTAGAAGTCCAGTAGGTAGAACTAGCGCTGAGTCTGTTAGGCTTGATCGCTAGCCTAGACGAGCGTCTTACACGGAAGCCTAGCACAGAGCCTTAGACCGCCATGGGGGACACCGGGGGCACCCGCGGGTGTCGCTATGCTACATATACGTTTGCCTTCTCTACTCCAGCCCTTCATGTATGGCCAATCTTCCCGTAGGGCTTCTGCCAACAACTCTCTTTGGTTTCCTCCCTCCCCCGTACCCCCACCCACCTTCCGTGCTGAGCCAAAGGCTGTAGGATCGCCGTACACAGTAGGAGGTGTTGTTCCGCCAGTCGGCACTGTTCTTTTTGCTACCGAATTGGTGTCTTTGCAGGTGAGATCAACGCGACTGGCATTCCTTCTCCGCGTGTAATCGCACCTGCAAAAAGCCAGCACCTCCTTGGCGGCTTGTGTGTTCCCCTTTCCATAACTTCAAAGTAGAGGATTCAATTAAGCCGCCCGCAGGAGGCGAGCGAGCCGGAGGCCGACAGGCCGGAGGGTCGGTGCCTCCGAGGAGCGGAATCAGCTCCTACGCTGTTGACGGTCCGATCTCCCCCACTCCCCCTCTTTCTCCGTCTCCGTGCTTTTTGAGCCGTTATATTTGCGTGACACCGTTACATGTCACGCAAAAACACTTGACCGCAGAATCGGATTTTGTCACGGTGGCATCAATACGCAATCCTTGCAGCCATGTACGGTAAATTCTTCCGATCCTGCTTCCAGGGCTCTATGGTCGGGGCCGGGGCTCACGTCTTCTCGGTCTGGGCCTACGCCATCAGCCACGCGGTTAAATCCAGGGTAGAACTCAACCCGGAATATCTCTGGAGAATTATCGGCTCCACCAAGCAGGAAATGGTTGATGCCATTGAGTTCCTTTGTCGGCCAGATCCGGCAAGCAGGCACCCGGAATCAGAGGGGCGCCGATTGGTTAAAGAAGGTGCCTACCAATACTTCCTACCGCAGTTTGAGCGGTACCAGAAAATCAAGAATAACGACGATCTTCGAGAGCAAAACCGGATTCGTCAGGCTCGGCACAGGGCCAAGAAGGGCGGTTCCGCCCGCGAGCGCCAATTCGACAAAGCCCTAGGCGACGGCAACGCCACGGTCGCAGACGGCCTCTCTGACGCCATGCATGACAAACCTGTGGAACATCCTCCTACGGTGACCCCGGTCGAAAACCCATCTCCTCAGCCCACAGCCACTTAAGAATCCTTTCCAGCAAGCATCCCTGACCCGTGGAACATTTTCACGGCTTTCGACACCCCTCTGTATGCTCCCCGCCTCTGGATCCGCACCACCGGCAGAACTTGGAGTCCTTGGGCGGCCTTCCCGGCCCTCGCGGTTTCCACGGCTGGTAGCCCAACCTTCGTCTTTGGCGTTCCGCGTCGTAGGATCGACGCCCAGGAGCAGTGGTGGGCATCCTGGTGCGTGGTCTCTTGAACAACTGGGCCGGTTCCGGCTCCTCCTTCTCAGGTGGTTTGAACCTTATCAGCCCTTTGGCGATGAGGCGGGCGGCGATCTCCTTCAGCCCTTCCATAGGTTCAGGGTCTTCAGGAACGCTTCGGCGCGCTGAGCGGCCGCGGCGTGTAGAACTTTGAATGTTGAGATTTTTTCGTGAAGTTCTCCGCAAGAGGTATTTACCGCATCAAATAGTCGGGCATCGTAAGTTAACTGCTTGTTCTCAGGTAACACCTTCTCCATCTCGGCACAGGCGTTCAGGTCGTTGAGGTAGTCGGGCACCAAGTCGTCAATGACATCGACTGGCGCACTGCTTATGGTGGCTCCGTGTAGAATCCAATAATCGCGCTGCTGAGCGTCTCGCGGCTTGGTCAACTTGATGAGTCTCTTGCTTTCCGAGGTCCATCGCTCAAAACCACACGCCTCCGCAATCGCGATTCGTTGTTCTTCAGGTGTCATCGAAACACCCCCGGCCACAGCTGGCCCCAAAAAGAGATGTAGGAGTGAAGAGCGGTGGCGGCCAATACATCCCGAAAGGTCGCCTGCTCTGGCGAGTTTGGTTTGATCTGCATAATCACTTGCTCCACTCCATTTCCTTGGGCAGCAGGATGCCAGGGAAACCGACAGGGTGAGCCTTGACCTGCTCGTAGAGGTAGAACCGCCCCCCGGCGCCACGGCTTCGCTCAATAATCCCTTCCTTCCGGTGTTCCTCTATGTGGTCCCAGTAAGGGCTCCCGATCCTTAGCGCCACTTTGGTCCCGCAGACAAGGCAGCGTCCCTCGAAATTGAACCATCCGGCCAGTGGCCTGGCTTTTGGTAGAGGCTTGGCAGGCGAGGCGGGTAATTCTCCCGCTGTGTCGGGGCCTCTTGCTATTGGTGATCCCGATCCGGGCTCCGGTGATGGACAGTGTATCCCACCATCCCGCCTAAAAGTATCGTTCGCAGGCTCGCTCATTTCGGCAGTTTGGTTTCCTCCAACAATCTGTCAATCTCCTCGATGCAGGCGCGGTGGCGGCCCGCACAGTGAGACTTGTTGTCCAGTTCGTAGTCCTCCACATCCTCGTACAGCAGCACGCGCACGCGAAAGAGAAGATCCTGCACATCTTTGATGAGCTTCTCGTTCACGGGTGGCAGCCCCTTCATCTTCCGCACGATGATGGGATACCACGGCTCCCCGCCGTTCTCACCAGTCGAGTTCAGGAGTTCCGCGACCAGTTCACTGGCCGCTTTGTGGATGGCTTGGGTGCGGGCGTCGCTCATTTCTTTGCCTCCTTCACTTTCTGTTGCTCAAGTTTTTTGGCGGCGCGTTCGGCGCGGGCGTCATTGCGAGCAAGCTCGCGAATTTCTTGCAGCTTCGCCGCATCGTACTCTTTCTTTTCACTCTCCTCCTGACTTGGCCGAGGGTCCAGCGGCGTGCCCTTGGTAAGCAGCTCCACGTAAAAACTGCACATCTCTTGTCTTGTCGAGTCGTCGTTCCAGAAGCCAGGGTGTAGGATTTTGCGAGACAGTGAAATCGCTGCCTGCTCCATTTGTGTCCGTGAAGCGACTGCCGGAATCGGATCGACAAACCGCACCTTCGCCGGGTCTTTGGCGACAACAACGCAGATGCCGTTCTCGCGCAGGAGATCGATGTTCTCTTTGTCCATCACGTCCGGCGGCAGGATGATCATTGGCTTCATCGCGCGAAGCCTTAGCTGTAGTCACGAAGACTACAACTCAAAATTCCTACGCAGAAATACGGATTGACCCCGGTAGCTCAACGCCCCATTGTCCGCCCAAATGAAAAAACCACATCGCAAACTGAAGCGGAAGAAGGCGGCGAAGCGGAAGAGCTTTCGTGGGTACTGAACAATTGAACAATTCCAAAACACCAAAAGTCCGCGCACCGACTTCCAGCCGCGCGATTCACAGTAGGCGTTGTAGGCGATCTCTCCGAGTTGCTCGCTGGTCATAGAAGAAGTGTGGGGCTGTCTGCCGATCTCGGTGCGCGGCGAACCGCTGCCGCACTGGAAGCAGCAGGATGAAGCCCTGCGTGAGGCGTGGAGCAAGGCTGCTGACGCAGTGGCGTTCACGCTGCGAAATCTTGCGGCTCCTGGCTAAACTCCAGCAATCACTAACCCCGATGTTGACTTGCTCGCCGTCGTCAGCTCCGCGCTCTTGACCATATCGGCTGGGGCCTCGGCGGCGATGGGGTAGGTGAGCGAATCGAAGGGGTGTTTGTGAATGCTCTTCTTGATGTAGTCGCTTCCAGTGCCCTCCCTGAGATTTGCGATCATGGTGCGCGTTGCTGTGAGCTGGGCAGAGATGAACATCCGCCGTTCGTAGAGGAGTTGCCACGCAAGCTGCACCCGTTCCCTCTGGGAGTTCTTGTACTTCGGGGCGCCGGCTAAATCGATCTGCCCACCGGACGCCTCGTAGACGATGGAGGCCGTCGTGCGATCTGCTGCCGCGCGTTTCTCGAACGCATCGGTGTCACTCCAATGCCGCCACTTGATGACGACGTTGTGATGTTTGAGTTGCCAGTCGGTCCAGAACTTGATCTTGCGCAGAGCCTCCCAGGTGAATTCCTTGATCGACATGTAGGTGGCGATGATGACGAACTCATCGAGAGCGGCGAACGACACCAACCTTCGCATCTTTGCATCCTCACCAGCGATTTCATTGGTGATCTTTTCGACGATGTGGAACGAGTGATTCTTGGAGAGGCCAGCGTCCCAGCCGGAGAGAAGAACCCTGCAGGCGGGCGTTGGGACAATCGCTGAGCGTTCCTCTGGAGGTCCATCGCATTTACCGAGCACATGAATCCCCTCGTCGTAGACATCGGAGAAAAACCCGTCGGTGATGTCCTGCTCCCAGATGCCGAGGCAGAATCGGTTGAACAACGTGACCCTCTTTCGGTACCGGGCGTAGAGTTCATCCCTCTGCCTTGGATCCAACTGCGGGTTGTCCTCGATCATCACGAGGATCTTGTGGAGACCCTGCCTGAAAATCTTGTCGGACTCGGGTTCATCCTCCGGCGCTGGCGAGTCGAGGAACTTGAACCAGAGATCGTGCATCCAGTTGTTCGGCCCGGACTCCGGCGGGTTGCAGTCGCAGATGATCTGGTGGTGGTCGTATGGAACGCCCGGCATTCGCAGCGCGTCACAGAAGATGTCGAAGGCGTGACGGTCGCAGTACTGGTCGAACTCAGAGAGCCAGAAGCCCGAGTAGTAAGGCCCCTTGAACTTCGCCTCGACCTCGCTGGAGTGCTCAAGTGAGTGGCACTGAATCTCAGAGGTGGAGCCATGCCTGTTCCGAATCCGCACGAACGACATCTTGGTGTCGCCTGTAGTTTTCGGCCCCTCGACAATCTTGAAGCCGGGGCAGCCGTGGCGCCACATCTCCGGCATCCAGGACTCCCAGCGTTCAGGCGGAACCCCCTTCTCCCAGAAGGGCAGCATCACGTTTGTCAGGAGGCTCCAGACGCCGGATGCCTTGGCATTTTTGATCGTCTTGCAAACGATAGCGAACATCCCTCCATCCACATCGAAGGCGTGTCGTAAGACCTTGTGGACGATGCCGTAGGTCTTCGAGGACATGCGCGGGCCATGGACCAAAAGGTAGCGGTGGAAATCATTGAGAACAACGAACTGGCTCGGATTGACCGGCGGCAGCCACATTGGAGCCTTGGCATCGTCGTACACGAAGCCCCGCTCATTGGTCTTGATCATGTTTGGCGAGTTCGGCGATACACCACGTCAGTCCGGAGATCGCGGTGTCGGATTTGGTTTTGTAGGCCGCCTCAAACTTTTCGCAGCTCAAGACAGCTTCGGACCTGCGGACGTGCTGCTGCAAAAACTCAGCACGGTCGAACAGGGTCACTGGCAGCTTTCTGATTCCAGCCTCAAGGAGCATCCGCGCCACATCAGCCGTTCTGACTGGTCCGGGCTGGACGCAGTTATAGAAGCCGGGTTCTCCAGTGCCGGCCAATTGCCAGCTTCGCATCGCGAACTGGTCAAGCCACGTCACTGAGTTCAGTCCGTCGAGGATCTTTGGGTACTCGGCTAACTTGATGAGCCAGTTGCGCGGGTGTTGAACATGAGAGAAAGGCATCCGGATTCGGAAGATGAAAGCGTCGGCGCCGCTTTCCAAGACAGCCTCCTCCGCCTGAGCTTTGCAGATAGCGTAGAAGGATTGCTGGCCAGTGTAGTGCTTTAGATCGTCAGCCTCACTGAACGGTCCAGCTCCGTCAAAGATGCAGCCGGACGAGATGTGGATGAGGCGCATAGCGTTGGTCTTGCAGGTAATCGCAATGTCGCGCGCGAGCGTAACGTTCGCACGGTAGCACTGCTCCTTATCGCTCTCACAGCAATCGACCGACTTGCCAGTGAATCCGGCGGCGTTGATGACAAAGCCAGCGCCAAACGAGCTGATGCGCTCGCGCAGAATGGCTGAATTCGTGTAATCACACCACGATCTCGACAGCACCGCAGGGAAATATCCAAGTGTGTGCAGGACGCGCAAGTACGCCTGCGCCACGAAGCCCGTGCCGATCACGATGATCTTGTTGGCCTTGACCATTCCACAGAAGGGTGCATGACTTGCGCCAGAAATGCCAGTCTACAACGATAAAGCATGACGCCGGCCGAGCAGACTATTTTCGATTCCATCTACTTGCCGGACGGTGCGCTAGGTGGACAAGAAAGACTTGTACCGCGACCGAACAGCCAAGCGGAAACGCCAGAAGGCGCCTTGATGTCCAGCGGCTCAAAGTGTCCACGATGGAAAGGCGGAGTTGTCGTGCGAAACAATTACCGCTACATTTTCCTGCCGCAGCATCCACGAGTCGATAATAACGGCTACGTGCGCGAGCACATTCTGGTCGCAGAGCGCGCATTGGGAGAGTTCTTGAAGGATGACGAAGTGGTTCACCACTTAAACGAAGACACGCTCGACAATCGCCAGGAGAATCTGATGGTCTGCGAAAGTGAGGCGGTTCATCAAATTATTCATCGTAGAGCGCGCGCTTTTTATGCGTGCGGAAATCCTGACTGGCTACGTTGCATTCTCTGCAAAAAACACGACGATCCGGAGAAAATGTACGTACGAATTTATCGGGATGGACGATGTTGCTGGGGCCGCCACCGGAAGTGTCACGCTGAATCTGAAAAACAAAGATCGAAAGTAAAAGCACTATGTCTACACTTCAATTAGATCGAAGCGACAAGGCCGTCGATGAGATGGTTTCCGGATGGACCAATGGTGGCAGCTATTCCGTTCGACTTCGCATCCAGCAAATCGGCTCTGACCCGAAGATGGCGACGTTCCACGTTGCTGAGGTGACGAACGAAACTGAGGGCGAGGAAGCTCCGAACGCGGAAGCGGCCGTCGAGGCCGAAGAAGCTCCGGCACCAGCCAAGCCGGCGGTGAAGGTGAAATACTGAGCGGTAGGTATGGCTGTTCCCTACCAACGCCTCATTACTAAGCACGGGCTCGATCCGAAGAGCCTGAAGCCACTGTTCACGATTGAGGACGGCTTTGCTGAAAAGAAGCCGTCAGTGAAGAAGCTGTGCAACCAGATCCGGGATGCGTTGCGGGCAGGCATTGATCGGAACCGAAGGGACTACCGGCTCTTCCGTGCGCTGGACTGGGCAAGGGACACGGACTTCTACCAGATTTCGTTTACGCAGTTGCGTGGGCTCCTCTCCTCAAAGCCCGACGACAAGGCGGTGTTGGATACGGTGAACTCGTGGGGGCTGGCACACATGCTGCCAGACGAGCTGGATGCAAACGGGAATGTTTGCTGCGGTGCCAACGGGAAGCCGAAGAAGCTCATCAACCTGCCGGTGTTCACCAACATTTTCATCCCACTCGTCATCGCCTATGTAACGATTCGGTGGGCGAAGCTTTTCAATGAGCGGGATCTTGTTCCACTGCTCAAGTACGAGCCAGTGCAGTTCACGAAGGAGAACCGGGCGCGCTGTGAGATATTAACGCAGCTCGTCCAGCGGCAGTCCACGCAGTTCGACTACAAGGCTGACCTGCGGCAGCACATCCTCCAGACGTTGCACTACGGTTTCTGCATCGAGTTCCCGAGGGAGGCATGGTTCGTCGAGAACCAGGAGGATGAATCAGGCAAAGAGAAGATCGTCCGTGAGGGCCTTCGATTTAATCTCCCGCACCCGAGCCGGGTCTACTACGACCTGTACCATCGGCTCTCGACGCTGAACTCGAACACGGGTTGCGAGTACGCGGGCTACTGGGAACTCTGCCGGTACGGATCGATCAAGGACCACCCGCTCTACTGGAACAAAGATAAGATCTCGTTCGGCTCCATGGGTTGGTTCGATATTGGGACCAGTGATTTCCTGGAGCAGGTCTTCCCTTGCCAGATGAAGTTCCCGGATTTGACGAAACGTGGCATTGGCGGAACGGGTCCATTGGATCGTGAATCAGAACTCGGCTCCACCTACTACAACACGAACGACTACGACGCGGCAGCGCTGAAGACGCAGCATTTCCAGCGGATCATTCCCAAGGAGCACGGGCTGGGAACGTACGAGTATCCGGTGTGGTTCCGCTTCGTCATGGCCAGCGACAACGCCGTGCTCTACGCCGAGCCGTTGGCGTTCGATAAGCTCCCGGTCTCGGCCTACGACGCGGACTTCAACAAGTCACGGTTTAATTCTCTGGCGCTGGAGGCCCTGCCGTTTCAGGACCACATTGGGAATCTTTTCTCACAGTGGATCGCGGCGGTGCGTGAGAACCTTCGCAACCCGGTCTTCTACGACAAGGACAAGGTGCCCGAGGAGGCGGTGAAGGAGCTACGCAATCTCGGCAACAAGACCTTCAGCGGCCGGCTATACATCCCGTTCTCCGCTACTGAGCGGTATAGGCTCAATGAGTATCAACGGGAGGCGTTCTTCACGCCGCAGCTCACTCACCACAACACCGCCGAACTCGCTGCGTTGATCTCTGGTGTTCTCGATATGCTGGAGCGGGTACTTCAGTTCTCCTCTCAGGAACTTGGGCAGCCAGCCTCGCACGAGCAGAGCGCGACAGAGAGCCGCATCATCCAGCAGTACGTATCTAATCGCGTTCAGTTGACTGGAAGTTTTATCGACGATGCGGTCTACGCCAAGAAGTGCATGATTTACGACGCCACCATGGCGCACGCAGACGACAGCATCACTGTCGGGGTTTCTTCTTCCTTCGCCGCCACGGAAGCTGAGTTCAAGAAGCTCATGGACAAGCTCGGCTTCACGATTCAGGACGAGGGCATGGACCCGAACGACCCAGATCCGATGCGGACGGTAAAAGGCTCCAAGTCCCAGTTGCAACTGGAGACCTTCGCCTCAACGAGGGATGCCGCCACACGCATCGACAATCCGGCTATTGCGGATGCGATGAGCAAGATCTTCCTGGCGATTGCGAACAACCCGGTGCTCATCCAAAGCATCGGCCCCGTGCAGCTCGTGGAGCTGCTGAATCAGATCGTTCTGGCCGCCGGCCTGCCGAAGGAGTTTCGGCTCAAGGGCAAGAACATCGACACCACCGCACCGCAGGAAGAGCAGGCGAACCAAGTCAGTGAGCTGCTGACCAAATTCTCCGAGCAGGTAAAGGGCGCCATGGACGAGCAGCAGAAACAGACCCTTGAGGCCGCCGGCCAGCAGACCGTTCAGATCGTTCAGCAGGCCATCCAGCAGGCAGGGCAGGGGATTTCGCAGGTTCTCGGCCAGCAGCAGGAGGCCGAGCAGGCGCAGGACCAGCAGATGCAGGCGCTGGCGGCGGCTGTGGCGGCCCTTGCTCAACGCTTGGAGCAGGCCGAGGCAGCAGTGGCGATGGCTGCGCAGGCAACGATGCCCGAGCAGGTGCCGCCAGAGGCTGTGCCAATAGGAATGACATGAGCAAGCCGGCGTGTGACATCCCGGAAGAAATGCGAGAGGCCGATAGGCTGGTCACGGAAGCCTTGGGAAAGCTCGCTGAGCATGTCGATGCGGTCACGATACTCATCAGTAAACGGCGCGAGGACGGCTGCGACGGCACTTGGCGCATGGTGAATGGGAGTGGAAACTTCTACGCTAGGTTCGGGCACGCAAAGGAATGGGTGTTGGGCTGTGAGGCTGATATGAATCGCCCGAGCCCCACAGTGCCGCCGCCGCTAAACGACGGAGATCAATGACACAGCCTCGCCAAACCATCATTTTCAGCCGGGCCTCCGTGGACTCCGAGCAGCGAAAGCGCCTGGCTGAGCTTTTTGCGCACCCTGGATTCATCCTGCTCAAGGGAATCCTCGGTGCGCACGCCTCTGAGCAGCAGGTGCAGGCTATGAACGCCGGCCTGTACTCCGATTTCAGCAGCATCGCCAAGGATGACACCGCTGCGGCCATCCGAAAGGCCGGCGACTACAGCAAAGCCCTGGATATTCTCGAAGAGATCGAAGCCAAAGACACGGAATGGTTCACAGCCAAGCTGGAACCACGCCCATAACAGAGAGCACCACCTATGGCAGACGCAGCGACCACCGAAGAGACCAAAACGACCACCACCGAGCAGGCCACGCAGCAAACGGCCGAGAAAGCACCGACAAGGAGCTATCGGCCGGGCTTCGACATCCCCCCGCAGAAGCCAATGGGCGTGGAGGACGACCCGAACCACAAGATGCAGGTGATGCTCGGTAAGCGTGGCAAGAAAACGGAGGCCAAA
>Ga0137432_1000663_pt1 | contig 15187 bp, 15 predicted proteins | sample EasRivERMZT820_2_FD_102337 | JGI IMG/M metagenome (GOLD analysis project Ga0137432, IMG submission 102337) | Soil microbial communities from meander-bound floodplain in the East River, Colorado, USA - East River MetaG ERMZT820_2 | ecosystem: Environmental > Terrestrial > Soil > Floodplain ...
GGCTTCGGCGAGTACGGCTTCCCCGAGTCGCACAGTTCCAGCTTCGCGCTGTTGGTGTACGTGTCCTCCTGGATCAAGCGCCACGAGCCGGCGGCGTTCCTCGCGGCACTCTTGAACAGCCAGCCCATGGGCTTCTACGCCCCGTCCCAGCTGGTGCAGGACGCCCGCCGCCACGGCGTCCAGGTGCTGCCGGTCGACGCCACCGGCAGCGACTGGGACTGCGCCCTCGAAGCAGTCAAGGGCGACGAGTCACCGGTCACGAGAAGCGGCGCCAAAAATACTCCCTCGCCCCGCGTTAGTGGGGAGAGGGTGGGGGTGAGGGGCAAGCCCGCCGTACGTCTCGGGCTACGGATGATCTCCGGCTTCTCCGAGATCGCAGCCGAACGCATCGTCACGGCGCGCCGCGAGCGCGCCTTCGACTCGGTCGAGGACCTCGCACGGCGCGCGCGCCTCGATCGCCGCGACCTCAAGCTGCTCGCCTCCGCCGGCGCGCTGCGCTCCCTGTCGGACCACCGCCGCATCGCGCACTGGGAAGTCGCTGGCGTGGAGCGCGCGACACCCGTTCTGAGCGGCGCCCCGATCGAGGAGCCGCTGCCGCAGCTCGCGCCGCCCGGCGAAGCGGAAGAGCTGGTCGCCGACTACGCGAGCCTCGGTCTTACGCTCGGCCGCCATCCGCTCGCCCTGCTCCGCCCGCGGCTCACGCGCATGCGGCTCGCCACCGCGGCCGAGCTGCGCGGGCTGCCGCACGGGCGCCCCGCGCGCGCCGCCGGCATCGTCGTCGGCCGCCAGCGGCCGGACACCGCCTCGGGCGTCATCTTCGTGACGCTGGAGGACGAGACCGGCAGCGTCAACGTGATCGTGTGGCGCGACCTCGCCGACCGCCAGCGCCGCGAACTGCTGGGCTCGCGGCTGATGGGGGTCCACGGGACGCTCGAGCGCGAGGGGGAAGTCGTGCACCTCATCGCGAAGCGGCTGGTGGATCACAGCGAGCTGCTGGGCGCGCTGCAGACTTCGAGCCGGGACTTTCATTAGCGGGAGAATACGCGGCTGCAGTAGAATCAAGCCTGTCGAAAATACGAACGGAGGCGACCATGCAACGCACCCTCGCGCAGGCCCTGATGGTGTTGACCGCGCTGACCGTGGTGCTCGGCGGCTGCGATACCAGCCCCACCAAGGAGCAAAGGGAGTCGGTGAACTACGGTCCCAAGCCCGACAACTACCAGGACATCATCCGCGATTACGTGAGGCCCCGCCTCACCGATCCCACCGCCGCGATCATCGACTACAAGGCGGGGCCCACCCAGATGTACCAGAAGGACGCCGTTGTCCGTGAACTCCAGTTCGGATGGGCGGTGTGCGCAATGGTCAACGACAAGAACACGCGCGGCGCCTACACCGGGTTCTATCCGGCGGTCTACTTCATCCGCGACGGGAAGGTGGTAGCCTCCAACGGCGGGCCCGGCGACGGACCGGTTGGAACCCAGTTCGCGCGCAGGCAGTGCAAGGAGCTCGGCTACAACGCGCCCTAGCGACGTGCTGCAACGGACATCGGAGGCTGCAGTGAAAAACAGGTTTGTCATCAATCTCCACGCGATGGAGAAGGCGCCCACCCTGGGCAAGACGTCCACCGGCGAGGGCGCGTCCTTCAACGGCGAGCGCATTTACTGCGGCGTCGTCACCAAGAAGCGCGGAACGGGCTCGAAGCCTCACTTTCACCCGGACGAAACCTTCAACTACGTCCTGAAGGGCGCGCTGCAGGTGAACATGGACGGCCAGAATTTCGTGGTGCCGACCGGGTGCCTCCTGCATATCCCGGCCAACATGGTGCATACCGCGGTCGCGACCGCGGAAGGCGACGCCGTCTATCTCGTGTGGCGCGACCGGGCGAACGAGAAGGCCGGCAAACCCGTCACCGTCGAGGTCTGATTCATCCCGCCACCGCGTCACTTCGCCGCTGCATCAGTTGAGGAGCCAAGAATGCCGGCTGTATTTCCTCGCTTTCAAGCCCTGCTCACGATCTGCCTGGTGACCGTGGCGTCCGCCGCCACCGCCCAGACGGCGTACCCGGCGAAACCGGTGCGCATGGTCGTTCCTTTCGCGCCGGGTGGCGGAGTGGATGTGACGGCGCGCATCCTGGCGCAGCAGCTCACGCAGCGGGTGGGGCAATCATTCCTCGTTGAGAACCGCACCGGCGCGAGCGGCATCATCGGTGTCGAGTACGTGGCGCGTTCCGCGCCCGACGGCTACACCCTGTTGGTGGGCTCGCAGACAACGCAGGCGGTGGTGCCCGCGATGTACAAGGTCAGCTATGACACGGCGCGCGATTTCACCGGCATTACCGAGATCGCGCGCTCGCCGCTGCTGATCGTCGTGCATCCTTCATTGCCGGTCAAGACGGTCGCGGACCTCATCAAGCTCGCCAAGGCACGGCCCGGCCAGCTCACATTCGGCGCAGCCTCCGGCGGCACGCCACACCTGGCGGGCGAACTGTTCAAGCTGACGGCCAAGGTCGACCTGCTGTTCGTGCCGTACAAGGGCGAAGGCCCGGCGATCGCCGACGCGATGGGCGGCCAGATTTCAATGGTGTTCTCGAACCTTCCGGTCGCGCTGCCGCAGGCACGCGGGGGCAAGCTGCGTGGAATCGCCGTGACCAGCGCGCAGCGCGTGCCCACGGCATCGGATATCCCGACCGTGGCGGAATCGGGGTTGCCGGGATTCGAAGCGTTCACCTGGTTCGGCTTCTTCGCGCCCGGCGCGACGCCGCGCGACATCGTCACCAAGCTCAACGCCGACTCGGTCGCCGCGCTCAACACGACGGACGTGAAGGAAAAGATGGCGGCGCAGGGACTGTTCGTGACCGCGAACGCGGTGGATCCATTCGGGGAATTCGTCAGGAAGGAAATCCAGCGCTGGGCGAAGATCGTCAAGGACGCCAACGTCAAGCCTCAGTGACCGGTGATGAGTGAAATCAGGGTCCTGTCCGCCACCGGCATCCTCGGCTCCGGCTTTCGTGAGGAGACGCTCAAGCGGGCGATGGCGCTCAAGCCGGATTTCATCGGCGCCGATTCCGGATCGACCGATCCCGGGCCGCACTATCTCGGCTCCGGCGAGACACTGTTCTCCGATTCCGCCTACAAGCGCGACCTCCGGCTGATCCTGCTTGCCGCGCGCGCGGCGAGGATCCCCGCAATTATCGGCTCGGCCTGCACCGCCGGCACCGACGGGCAGCTCGAGCGGCTCACAGGGATCGCGCGCGCGATCGCGCGCGGGGAAAAGCTCTCCTTCAAGCTCGCGACGATCGCGAGCGAGCAGGACAAGGGGTATCTGAAGAAAAAGCTGCGGGAGAGAAAAATCACACCGCTCGCCAACGCGCCGGTGCTCGACGAGGCGGTGATTGACCGCAGCGCGCACATCGTCGGCATGTGCGGGATCGAGCCCTACGTCGAGGCGCTCGCCAGCGGCGCGGAGGTCATCATCGCCGGCCGCTCGAGCGACACCTCCATTTTCTCGGCACTGCCAGTGATGCGGGGCTTCAATCCCGCGACGGTATGGCACATGGCGAAGATCCTGGAGTGCGGCGCGGCCTGCGTCGTGCTGCGCCAGTACCCCGACTGCATGTTCGCGACGCTCACGAACGGGCACTTCGTCGTCGAGCCGCCGAACCCCGACTACCGCTGCGACCCGGTGAGCGTGGCCTCCCACAACCTCTACGAGAATTCCACGCCCTACGAGCTGGTCGAGCCCTCGGGCGTGCTCGATACCCTGCACGCGAAATACGAGGCGGTCTCGGACCGAGCGGTGCGGGTGTCGGGCAGCACCTTCAGGCCGGCGCAGCGCTACACGATCAAGCTCGAGGGCGCGGAGCTCGCCGGCTACCAGAGCCTGATCGTGGGCAGCGTGCGCGACCCGATCATCCTGCGCCAATTCGACTCATGGCTCGATGGGCTCGTGAAGGCGGTCAAGGAGCGCATCCGCGCGGTGTTCGGCGATGGCATTGAACGACAGTACCGGTTTGACGTGCGGGTATTCGGCAGGAACGCCACCATGGGGCCGCTCGAGCCCGAAACCGGTATTGGGCACGAGGTCGGATTGCTGTTCCAGGTGACGGCGGAGACGCAGGCGCTTGCCACCGCGCTCTCGAAATCGGTCGGGCACATCGCGGTGCACTACCCCGTGCCGGAGTGGAGCGGGCTCATCACCTCGATCGCCTACCCCTATTCGCCGCCGGAGATCGCGCGCGGCGCCTGCTACCGCTTCAACATGAACCACGTCGTCGAGCCCGCCTCCCCGCTCGAGATGTTTCGCATCCACTACGAGAACGTGTGAGGCCTTCATGACGAAGCTGTGGCAGGTCGCGAAGCTGATCCGGAGCAAGAACTCCGGCCCGTTCGAGCTCACCTTCGACGTGATCTTCAAGGACCGCGAAATCTACGAGAAAGTGCGCGACGCCCGGATCATCAACGCGCAGTGGTTCGCGCGGACCTACCGCCTCACGCCCGAGGTGGTGTCGGTGATCGAGTACGACGCCGCCGCCGCGATCAAAGTCACGATCCCGCGTCCGGTGATCTCGGGAGACGTGGACGATACCGACGTGTTCGGCGGCCAGCAGTACGGACCGCTGGTGGACCTCGAGGTACCCTGAGCCATGCCCAACACATTCAAGATTCTTTCGTCGAACAGCATCCGCGCCGTAATGGGCGAGCTGGTGCCGCAATTCGAGCGCGCGAGCGGGATGAGCGTCTCGGTGTCCTACGACCCCGCCAAGGTCATGCTCGCCCGCATCGCAAAAGGCGAGACCGGGGACCTCGCCATCACGGGCTCCGGGGCGATCGACGAGCTCGTGAAACAGGGAAAGATTCTGGCCGGCAGCCGCCGGCTGCTCGCCCGCTGCAGAGTGGGTGTCGCCGTGCGTGCCGGGGCGCCGAAGCCCAATATCAGCACGGTCGATGCGCTGAAGCGCGCGCTTATTGCCGCGAAATCGGTTGCCTACACGCAGGAGGGCGCAAGCGGCATGCATTTCTCGGGCCTGATCGAGCGCATGGGGATCGCGGAGCAGATCAAGGCCAAGGCAGTGCGGCAGCCGGGTGGACTGATCGGGGAGCTTGTCGCCGCGGGCAAGGCCGAGATCGCCATCCAGCAGGTCCCCGAGCTGCGGGCCGTGCCCGGCATCGAGCTCGTCGGTCCCTTGCCCGAGGATATTCAACTCGTCACGGTCACATCCGCCGGCATTTTCGCCGGCACGAAGCAGGCGAAGGCCGCGCAGGACTTCATCGATTTCCTCTCGACGCCGGCCGTAATGCGGGTCATGCAGTCGCGGGGGCTCGAGCCGGCGGCGGAGTTCACCCCACCCGCAGCTTCGCGATGACGGCAGGGTCGGGATCCACGCCCAGTCCCGGACCCTGAGGTACCGCAATGCAGCCGTCCTTGTCCGGCAGGATGGCGTCGTGCAGCGGATTCACCGCGAAATCGGCGTCGTAGCGCTCGACGAGGCCCTCGCCTGCCATGGCGGCGATGCAATGGATCGAGGCGAGCAGGCCGGGGCCGAAGTACGCCGAATGCGGCACGACCGCGACACCGTGCGCATCGCAGAGCGCCATGACCTTGCGCATCTGTGTCACGCCGCCGACCTTGGTCACGCTCGGCTGCGCGTAGCTCACGGCGCCGGCCGCGAGCAGGCCCTTGAACTCGGGCAGCATCGCGTTCTCGCCCGCGGCCGTCGGAATACCGCCCTGTTCCTGCACGCGCGCGAGCCCCGCGTGGTCCTCGGGGGGCCACACCGGCTCCTCGAGCCATTTCAGTTCCAGCGGCCGGAGCCTGCGCGCCATGGCGATCGCTTCGGCCACCGTCCACGGGCAGTTGCAATCCACCATGATCGGCACGTCCGGTCCCGACGCCTTGCGCGCGGCCTCGATCGGAGGGAGCGTGATCTCGTGGAGCTTGATGTGGCGATATCCGCGCTTGAGGACTTTCCCGACGTGGTGCGCAACGGCGCCGGGCTCCCCGTAGCGCAGCAGGCTCGCGTAGGCCGGGAGCCGCTCGCGCGGCGAGCCACCGAGCAGTCGATAGAGCGGCAGCCCGGCGAGCTTGCCGGCAATGTCCCACAGCGCGATGTCGATCGCGGACAGCGCATACATCGCGGGCCCATTGCGGCCGACGCCGCCCAGGTTGCGCTGCACTTCGTCCACGAACGCGCTGATGGCGGTCGGGTCGCGTCCCATGCACATCGGGCCCACGAGCGTATCGAGCGCGGCCTTCGTCGCGGGAAAGATGCGGTGGCCGAAGCCCTCGCCCCAGCCGGTCACGCCGCCGTCCGTCTCCACGCGCACGAGCAGCGTGTCCATGCTGGTGCGGGCCCGTCCGCCCTGCTTCGGCACCACCGCCCCTTCGATGATCATCGGCATGTTGACGACGATCGTCTCGATTTTCGTGATCTTCATATCGGCTATAGTCTATACGCACGGGATGCGGCGCTTCGGGCAGTCCGAAATGTGGTCACCCGTGACTCATCACGCAGAGGACTCTCCATGAAGATCGCCAAGACGACGGCGCACACGCTGCGCGTCCTATTCCAGTTTCCGCTCATCAAGGAGGCGCAGCACGCGCTCGTCACGTTCGTCGAGATCGAAACCGACGACGGCCTGAAGGGTCACGCCTTCTCGGCCTATCCCCTGCGCTTCAGCATCTCCGATTTCATCAACCGCGAGGCGGGGCCGACGATCGCGGGCATGGACCCGCTGCGGCCCGAGGCGGTGCGCACGACGCTCTACTGGAAGCTCTCCAACAAGCACTATATGGGCACGTGGTCGTGCGCGGCCAGCATGATCGACGTCGCGTTGTGGGACATCAAGGGGAAGAGCGTGAAGCAGCCGATCTGGAAGCTGCTGGGCGGCGCGCGGGAGAAGTGCCCCGTTTACATCACCTGGGGGCTGCCCCGCTACAGCCGCGAGCAGCTGGTGGAAGCGGCGAAGCTGATGATCGCCGAGGGCCACACGCAGCTCAAGATGGCGATTGCGGCGGGAGCCGACCCGGCGGCGCATATGTACGGCGAGCCGAGCGACAACGACATTCTGGAAGACGCCGCGCGCATCCGCCACGTGCGCGACGCGCTTGGCGACAAAGTAACGCTGATGATCGACGCCAACAAAAACGCACGGCTACCGCAGGCGATCCGGCTCGCGAAGCTGGTCGAGGACTGCAACCTCGCGTGGTTCGAGGACCCGGTGCTAAAGGCCGACCCGCGGCTGATGGCGAAGCTGCGCCGCGAGACCACGATTCCGATCGCCGCCGGCAGCAGCGGCACCTACGATCTCGCCTGGCTGCGCGAGTACTTCGTACACGAGGCCATCGACATCGCGCAGCCCAACGTGCGCGACATCGGCGGCTTCACCGGCGGGCTCTACGCCGCGGGCCTGGCGCAGGCGTTCAACATCCAGCTCGAGATGGGCGGCAACTACCCGCACCTCAACATGCACCTGCACGCCGGCGTGGCGAATGGCGGACGCATCGAGTTCCATCTCGGCGGCTGGCGCATCGGCGAGGCATTGTTCGACGGCACGCCGAAGCCCGTGCGGGGGTGGGTCACGCTCCCCGAGGCGCCGGGGCTCGGCTTCACGCCGAAATCAGGCATACTCGACCTCGCAGTGAAGTGACGGCGAGAGCGTGATGAACCTGCAGCTCAGCATCGCCATGGCGTCCAACCCGCGCACGTGGCCGGTGTTCGACGGCCGCGTGAAACCCGACGGCATCGACCTGATCCCGAGCCGCGTGCATCCGTCGGAGCTGTTCTGGCGCCAGCTGCGATTCGCGGATTTCGACGTCTCCGAGATGTCGTTTTCGTCCCTCATGATGGCCAAAGCCCGCGGGGACGAGCGCTGGGTTGGCGTGCCCATCTTCACCACGCGCAAGTTCTACCACGCCGCGATCCTGGTGCGGCGGAAGGCGGGCATCGCCTCGCCGGCGGACCTGAAGGGCAAGCGCGTCGGCGTGCCGGAGTACCAGCAGACCGCGGCGCTGTGGGCGCGCGGCGTGCTGCAGGAGGAATTCGGCGTCGAGCCGCGGCACATGGAATTCTGGATGGAGCGCGGCGCATCCCACAGCCATGGCGGAGCGGTCGGCTTCACCGCTCCGCCGGGCGTGACGATCCATACCATCCCGCCCGACAAGAGTCTCGGCAGCATGATGCTCGCGGGCGAGCTCGACGCGGCGCTCCATTACATCGTGGACCGCAACCTGGTCGACCGCAGCACCGCCGACCTGTGGAACCATCCCGACATCGGGCCGCTCTTCCCGGATCCGGTCGCGGAGGGCGTGCGCTACTACCGCAAGACCGGGATCTTCCCCATCAACCACGGCATGGTCATCAAGCGGGAGATCGCCGAGAAGCACCCGTGGGCAGTCCTGAATCTCGTGAAGGCCTTCGACCGCGCCAACGACATCGCGGACCGGGAGCGCGTGGAGCACGTCGAATACCACGTTGCCGCGGGACTGCTGCCCCCGGGCGCGACCGAGGCGCTGCGCGCGCCGCTCGTGCGCCACGGCATCCGGGCCAACCGCAAGACGCTGGAAACGGCGGCGCGCTATTCGCGCGAGCAGGGCCTGACGCCGCGCCTCGTCAAGCTCGAGGAAGTGTTCGCGCCGAGCGCCATGGAACAGTAGAATCGACGCCATGGACGTGAAGATGCTGGGCCCGGGCTTCGCCGCGGAAGTGCGCGGGGTCGGGCTCGCCGACGTGGCGGTGCGGGATGACGCCTACGCCTGGGTGCGCGCGGCATTCGAGGCGCACTCGGTGCTGGTGTTTCGCGGCCAGCGCATCACCGATGAGCTGCAGGTCGCCTATTCGAAGCGCTTCGGCCCGCTCGAGATCGCCAAGGCCGCGTCCCGCGGTGAAGGCACGCCGTTCTCCATCCTGACCAATATCGAGCCGGACGGGAGCCTCGTGCCGCCCGACCACAAGGAAGCATTGCGCGCGCGCGCGAACCAGCTCTGGCACACCGACAGCTGCTTCAAGGATCCGCCGGCGCTCGCCTCGGTGCTCTCGGCCCGGGTCATCTCGCCGGTCGGTGGTGAGACCGAGTTCGCGTCGATGCGGCTCGGCTGGGAGCGCCTGCCCGAAGCGATGCGGGCGCGGCTCGCCGACGCCTGCGCGTGGCACGACTACGCCCATTCGCGTGGCAAGATCGCCCCGCACCTCGCATCCAGGCGCGAGCGGGCGACGCTGCCGACGGTGCGCTGGCGGATACGCTGGCGCAACCCGGTCAACGGGCGCGACTCGCTCTACGTCGCGTCACACACCTGCGGAATCGACGGCATGCCGAAGGAAGAAGCCCTCGACCTGATCTCACACCTGATCGAGCACACGACGGCGCCCGGGCACACCTATCTTCACCGCTGGCAGCCGGGCGACGTCATCATGTGGGACAACCGCTGCATCCTGCACCGCGGGCGGCCGTGGCCGGAGGACAAGCCGCGACACGTCGTGCGCACGACCATCACCGCGACGGACGCGGATGGCCTTGCCGACCTGCGGCCGCTTTCGTCAGCCGTCACTCGTCACTCGTCACTCGTTTAGAAGCGGTACCTCAGCTCCACCCCGTATTCCCGCGTCCAGTTCTCCGGCTCCATCGCGCCGAAGCCGAATCCGATCGGAACGACGTCGGAGTCCTTGATCTTCCAGTAATGCAGCCAGGGGCCGAACGCCCAGTGCCTGCTTTCGAACATCAGGGACGCCCGGTAGCCGCGGCCGTGATCCTGATCGTTGCGCGCATCGGAGAAGCCGCTGCCGGTATCGCTCAGCTTGGACACCTGCCGCCCGCCGAGGAACGCGTCGTATTCGGCGGTCGGCGCGATGACCCACGCGTCGGCGATGCGGAAGCGGGCAGTCACCCCGATCGGCATGTAGATATAGTGGGAATAACGGCGGTAGCCGGCCGCCCCGGTCGACGAGTAACCCCGGAGGTCGTTGAACAGGTAGCGGTAGCCGAACCCGATATAGGGCGAAAGCGCGACGTTGTCACCCACGAGGTAGTCCCTGCCGATCACCGCCCGCGCCTCGCCGATCCAGTCCGGTACATCGTCTATGGTACCGGTTCCCACGCTTTCGTATTCCAGCAGGCCATAGGACAGTCGCAGGTCGAAGCGCCAGTACACGCGTTTGGGATTGGTGTGCGTATAAACGCCGACGAAGCCCGCCCGCTCACCCTCGAGCTTCATGATGCCGGGCTCCTCGTAGTGATAGCTCGAGACCTGCCCGCCGATCTCCCATCCCGGTTGGGTGAGCAGCAGGTTGCGCCGCGCAGGTTCCTGCGCGGGCGCGACCCCGGCAACTGCGGCGAGCAGCACAGTTACGACCAGCATCCACGAATGCGTGATTCTCAAAGTTCCTCCCGGGAAGGGTGACGCGCAGAGCCTGACGGAAAAGGCGGCGCTCGTAAAGTGCCCAATCGAATCAGGTGCTATTCTTTCGAGGATGCCGGCCGTGGTTGCGCTGCATCGCTATCCCGTCAAGGGTCTCGCACCCGAGGCGTGCAGCACGCTGACCGTTCTTGCCGAGGGGCGGATCGCGGGCGACCGGGTGCTCGCCTTTCGCTTCGCGAACTCCGGCTCCCCGGACGCCGCGTGGAGCCGCAAGCACGATTGCGTCGTGCTGATGAACACACCCGGCCTCGCGCGCCTCGAGGTGCGCTTCGATCACCGCGCGCTGCGGCTGAGTATCCGTCACGGCGGGGCGGTCCTGGCCGATGCGCCGCTCGACGACGCAGGGCGCAAGCAGATGGCGTCTGCATTCCAGCATTACGTGTTGGCGCTCTCCGAGAACCCGCTTGCGGGCCACCCCGAGCGGCTGCCGCTCAAGCTCGTCGGCGACGGCTCGACGCCCCGCTACCACGATAACGAGGGCGGGCAGGCCACCCTGCACAGCCGCGAGAGCCTCGCCGCGGTCGCCGCCGCCGCCGGCGATCCTGATTTGAGCGAGATTCGCTTCCGCTCGAACATCGCCATCGAGGGCGTGGCGCCATGGGAGGAGCAGACCTGGATGGGACGACGGCTGCGCGTCGGGCGAGTCGAGTTCGACGTGGTGCGGCAGAAGACCCGCTGCCTCGCCACGCACGCGAATCCCCGGACCGGCGAGCGCGATGTGCCGGTGATGCGGGTGCTGACATCGGCGTTCGCGCAGAAGGAGCCGACCTTCGCGGTCGGCATGGTGACGCGCGGCGCCGGCGGCGAGATCCGCGTCGGCGACGAGGTCCGACTCATCGAGTGATGAGGGATGTCACTGCGTCATTGGGCCGCAGCGCCCTCGCGCAGGAAGACCGGCAGGTCCGTCGTCGGCGGGCGGGCGGGCACCTGGTAGAAGAGGTCCGCGACGAAGCCGCGGTGGTAGGAGGTGTGGTTGACGACATGCAGCAGGATCTCGCCGCGGGTCATGACGCCGCGGTTGCCGCCGATCAGCGTGAAGCTCACATTCTCGCCCAGCGCCGCGTCGGACAGCGCCTCGCTCCAGGCGACATACCACCGATCGATCTCCTGCTGCGCACGCCACAGCTCGGCTAGCGGAGGATGGTCCGCCGTATTGCGCGCCGCGTAGCCATGGTCACGCCCCTCGAGATGCGCCTGCCAGATGTGGTCGATCACGTAGTTGTGGTTGAGCGTGTGGACCATGTTCTTGAACAGGCTCTTCCGCTCCCGGGTCGCCTCTCCGTCCGGCAGCGCGGCGACTGCGTCGAAGATAAGCCGATTGGCCCAGGCGTTGTAGCGCGCAAGCATGCTTGCCGTGCGGGTCGTGATCACTTGGACTCCCTGCAATAGCGTCAATGGATGGCGGCACCCGATTCTGCCACCCGCGGTGCATTTCGTGAAATCGCGCGCGAACGGGCAGGGGTTTTCTTGGTATTCTTCGCGTGAGGCGGGGCGGGCAAACGTCCCGCAACCCACTCGGAAGCGACGGGGAGCAACAGATGGCTTCGAATGTCACCCAGGACCTGGCGCGATTTGCGGCGACCCTGGCCTATGACCGTATTCCGGAGCTCGCCCGGGAGCATTGCAAGAACCTGCTGCTCGATGCCGTCGCCTGCGCCCTGGCCGGGCACCGCGGCGAGGAAACGCACCAGGTGGCTGCCCTGGCTTCGGGGCTCGCGCAGTCCCTCGAAAGCAGCGTCATCGGAGGCGACCGCCTGTCGCTCGCCGGGGCCACGCTGCTGAACGGCTACCTGATCACCGCCGTCACGATGTGCGACGTGCACCGCGCGACGCTCACGCACATCACACCCGAAGTGATGCCGCCGGCGCTGGCGATCGCCGAGCGCGACGCGCTCTCCGGACGCGAGCTGCTGGTCGCGCTGGCCGCCGGGTGCGAGGTCATGACGCGCATCGGGGTCGCCATGGACTGGCCCGCGGCCCGCGCCCGGGGGTGGCACGGCCCCGGCGTGCTCGGCCCGTTTGGCGCCGCCGCCGCGGTTGGACGCCTGCTGGGCTTCGACGAGGAGACCATGGCGCGCGCCTTCGGCCTGGCGGGCAGCCAGTCGGCGGGCACGTTCGCCGCCTGGGGCACGCCGACGGTCAAGTTCCACCAGTGCCGGGGCGCGCTCTCGGGCCTGATGGCGGCGCTGCTCGCCCAGCAGAAGTTCGTCGCCACCCGCGAGTTCCTGACCGCGCCCGACGGCGGGCTGTTCAACGCCTATTCGAACGGCGGCCGACCGGAGGCGCTCACCGATGGCCTGGGCAAGCGCTGGGAGCTGGAGACGATCGCCCTGCGCCTGTGGCCATCGGCCTCCACCATCCAGGGCTTCATCACCGCGATGTTCGACCTGGTGGAGAAGCACCGCCTGAGCCTCGATCAGGTGCGGAGACTGCGCGTCTCCCTCAACAAGACCGCCGTGGACATGCACGGGATCTTCCCCCGCTACCAGGGCAAGTTCGAGGCGCTGCTCTCGACCCATTACTGCGCGGCGGCGATCCTGCACGACCGGGCGCTGACGCTGGCCCAGTTCGAGCCCGCGCGCTACAACGACCCCGCGCTCGCGCGCTTTGCCGCCGAGCAGGTGGAGCTGAGGGCCGATCCCGCGCTCTCCGGCGTCCAGTGCGTCGTGGAAGCACAAACCGTGGACGGCCGCAGCGTCAGCGTCCGTTGTGACCACCCGCGGGGCTCGCCCGAGAATCCGCTCTCGCGCGCGCAGATCGAGGAGAAATTCCGCGTGTACGCCAAGGGGGTGCTGCCGGGGACCGCGATCGAGGAAGCGGTCGGCGCGATCGCGCACCTCGAAGATCTCATGTCGGTGCGCCGGCTGATGGACCTGTTGAGGGCGGGCGACGAGATGCGCGCCCGCAGGTCCGCGTGAGACAGCGGCGGTGAAGTGAAGCAACAAGGGGGAGGAAAAAAATGAAATCGTTCTGCAATCTGCGTAGCGTTTTCCACGCCGGAATCGCCGCGGGCATCGCGCTCATTTGCGTGCCCGCGGCGGCCCAGTCTTATCCCAACCGCCCGGTGCGTATCGTCGTGCCGCAGGCGGCCGGCGGCGGGGTGGACATCATGGCGCGCTCCGTCGCCCAGAAGTTGACCGAGACCTGGGGCCAGCAGGTCGTTGTGGACAACCGCCCGGGCGCCAACGGCATCATCGGCATCGAGGCCGTCGCTAAGGCGAAGCCCGACGGCTACACCCTGAGCGGCGCGTTCACCTCTGTGCTCACGATCAACCCGCATGTCTACAAGTCGCTGCCGTACGACACGTTCCGTGACTTCGCGCCGATCTCGCAGACGGTGACTAACACCATCGTGCTGATCGTTCACCCGTCCCTCCCGGTGCGCTCGGTCAAGGAGCTGGTGACGCTCGGCCGGACGCGGCCGGGCCAGCTCGACTACGGGTCGTTCGGGGTCGGCAACATGACGCACCTGGCGGGCGAGCTGCTGCGCGTGGAAACCGGGCTCAACATGGTGCACGTGCCGTACAAAGGCGAGACGCCCGCGCTGACCGAGCTGATCGGGGGCCAGGTCGCGCTGCTCTTCGCCGTCTCTTCGGCCGCTTCGCCTCACATCCGGTCCGGCAGGGCGCGGCTGCTGGCGACCGGCGGGGAAAAGCGCGCGGCCGCATGGCCCGACACGCCCACGATGATCGAGGCCGGGTTCCCGAAGGTGGTGGTCACCGGCTGGAATGGGTTCCTCGCGCCGGCCGGGACGCCTCCGGAAATCATCCAGAAGGTGTACCGCGACAGTGCCCGGCACCTGGCCGCCCCGGAGCTTCGCGAGCGCCTGAGTGCCCTCGGCGCGGAACCCGCCGGCACCACGCCCGAGCAGTTCGGCGCCTTCCTGAAGAGCGAAACGGAGAAGTGGCTGCGCGTATCCAAGGCAGCCGGCATCTATCAAAGCCAGTAATCAAACGCCCACGCTGGCGAGCGTCATCGTCCTGAAGATCCAGGAATTTGCGCGCAAGCCGGTGGCCGACCAGGTGAGGCTCAAGGCGCGCCTCGATGCGCTGGTCGGCCTCGCGATCAAGCCGTTGCCGCGCGCCGAGCGCATCGTGCTCGACACCGCCGACGGACTGGCGGTCGTGGTGTCCGGCAGGCCGCGTGCCGCACTCGCGCTCGCAGCGCGCTCGCAGACGGCGGCGGACATCCCGCTCTGCATCGGGGTGAGCCATGGCGCGGTCAAGCCGGTTTCCGACGCGCTGCGCGGCACCGGGCTCGTCGGTGACGCGCTCGCTTCCGGCCTGACTCTGGCGAACGCCGCGACGCCGGGCCGCCTCGTTGCTTCGCGCTCGTTCCGCGAGGCCCTCAAGATCGACACCCCGGCCCGCGCGGCGGACCTGAGGGCGGCCGGATCGTTCACCGACTCGAATCTGCGCTCGCACGAGCTGTTCACCTACGACCGGCTCGCGGCGCGCAAGCGCCGCCGGCGGCTCCTCGCGTTCGGCACGCTCGCCATCGCGGCGATCCTCGGCACCGGTTTCGGGGCGCGCTTCGCTCGGCTCGCCAACGAACCCCCGCCACCGCCGCCAGTACGGCCCGCCACCATCGATCTGAATATCACCCCCCGCGGCGAGGTGTACGTCGACGGCGTGTGGCAGGGCACGAGCCCGCCCCTCACCCGGCTCGAGGTCGAGCCCGGCGCCCACTCGATCGAAGTGCGCAACCGGCCGAGCCCGCCGCTCAGTCTCGAGGTCAGCCTGGGTTCGGGGGAAGCCATGACGATCACGCACAC
>Ga0137432_1000669_pt1 | contig 15092 bp, 25 predicted proteins | sample EasRivERMZT820_2_FD_102337 | JGI IMG/M metagenome (GOLD analysis project Ga0137432, IMG submission 102337) | Soil microbial communities from meander-bound floodplain in the East River, Colorado, USA - East River MetaG ERMZT820_2 | ecosystem: Environmental > Terrestrial > Soil > Floodplain ...
GACAACACGAAGATGGTGATCGAGCTGATCACGCCGATCGCGATGGAAGAGCAGCTGCGGTTTGCGATCCGAGAGGGTGGCAGAACGGTGGGTGCCGGCGTGGTCACGAAGATCGTGAAATAACCGAGGACTCAATGGCCAGCAAGATCCGGATTCGCCTCAAAGCATTCGACCATGCGCTGATCGATCAGGCGGCGGCGGACATCGTCCGCACCGCCGAGAAGACGGGTGCGCAGGTGTCGGGCCCGATTCCGCTGCCGACCAAGCGGCAGCTGTGGACGGTGCTGCGCAGCCCGCACATCGACAAGAAGAGCCGCGAGCAGTTCGAGCTCAAGACGCACAAGCGGCTGATCGACATTCTCGATTCGCGCTCGCAGACGGTGGATGCGCTGACGAAGCTGGATCTGCCGGCGGGTGTGGATGTGGAGATCAAGGTTGAGTAACGAGGGATTATGAACGGACTGATCGGACGAAAACTCGGAATGACGCGCGTGTTCGACGCCGCGGGCACGCACGTGCCGGTGACGGTGATCGAGGCGGGGCCGTGCCCCGTCATCTCGGTCGCCGATGGCCGCGCCGAGCTCGGCTTCGGTGCGAAGAAGGCCAAGCGCACCCCGAAGGCGCTCGCGGGCCACGTGAAGAAGGCGGGCGTCGAGGTCGCGCCGCGCATCATCCGGCGCTTCGCGGTCACGGGCGATGCCCCGGCCGCCGGCAGCGCGGTCACCGTCGCGATCTTCGCGGAGGGGGATCGGGTGAAGGTGAGCGGCGTCTCGAAGGGGCGCGGGTTTCAGGGCGTGGTGCACCGGCATCATTTCGCCGGCGGTCCCCAGACCCACGGCAACACGCGGCACCGCAAGCCGGGCTCGATTGCGCCGGGTACCGACCCGTCGCGCATCATCAAGGGCAAGCGGATGCCGGGGCACATGGGCGCCCGCAACTTTACCGAGATCGGCTTGCGCGTCGTGAAGATCGACGCCGAGCGCAATCTCCTGTTCGTGCGCGGCTCGGTTCCGGGGCCGATGAACGGGCTCGTCACCGTCCGCAAGCAGGGAGGCCCGAGCCGCCATGATTGAGGCTCCGCATTACTCCGCGGCTGGCGCCAGCAAGAAGGCGGTCAGCCTGCCCGAGGCGCTGTTCGACGGGACGGTGAATCAGGACGTGCTGCATCGCGCGGTGATCACGTTCCTGTCCAACCAGCGCCAAGGCACGAGCGACACCAAGACGCGCGCTGAGGTCTCGGGCGGCAACGTGAAGCCGTGGCGCCAGAAGGGCACCGGACGCGCGCGCCAGGGGTCGACCCGGGCGCCGCATTGGCGGCACGGCGGCATTGCCCACGGCCCGCACCCGCGCAGCTACCGGCTCGGCATCCCGAAGAAGATGCGCCAGCTGGCCAAGAAGTCGGCGCTCAACGCGCGCGTCCGTGAGGGCGCGCTCGTGGTGGTCGACGCGCTGGACTACGAAAAGCCGAAGACGAAAGACCTGGCGGCGCTGCTTAGGAAGCTCGATGCCAGCGGCAAGAAGGTGCTGCTGCTCACCGCCGCCGATGCGCACAACGTCTACCTGTCGGGCCGCAACATCCCCGACGTGCGCGTGATGCGCTTCGCGGATGCGTCGGCGTACGAGATCATGTGGTCGGAGACCGTGGTCGTGGAGCTCGGCGCGCTGGAATCCACCGGGAGCGGCGCACCGGCCACGCAGGCGACGACGGAGGCCGATGATGCCTGAGCTGCATTCCACGATCGTGCGTCCGGTGGTCACGGAGAAGTCGTCCGCGGCGTACGGCGCGCGCAAAGAGTACGCGTTCCGCGTGCACAGCGACGCCACGAAGCCGCAGATCAAGGCGGCGATCGAGGCATTGTTCAAAGTGTCGGTCACCGGCGTCCGCACGATGGTGATGCGGGCCAAGCGGCGCACGTACGGCCGGTATCAGGGCCGCCGGCCATCCTGGAAAAAGGCGATCGTGACCCTCAAAGAGGGCGACGCGATCGAGGTGTTCGAGGGCTAAATGGGCATTCGACAGTTTCGGCCGATGACGCCGGCGACGCGGTTCCGCTCGATTTCCGACTTCTCCGAAGTCACCAAGACGGAGCCGGAAAAGTCGCTGCTCGAGCCGCTCAAGCGGACCGGCGGGCGCAACAACAAGGGCCACATCACGAGCCGGTACATGAGCGGCGGGCACAAACGGCAGTACCGGCGCATCGACTTCAAGCGCGACAAGTTCGCGATTCCGGCGCGCGTCGCGGCGATCGAGTACGACCCGAACCGGACCGCGCGCATCGCGCTGCTGCATTTCAGCGACGGTGAGAAGCGCTACATGCTCGCGCCCAAAGGCCTGAACGTGGGCGACACCGTCGTCTCGGGGCCGGGCTCCGACATCCGCATCGGCAACGCGATGCCGCTGTTCGAGATTCCGCTGGGCACTGCGGTGCACAACATCGAGCTCAAGATCGGCAAGGGCGGCCAGCTGTGCCGCGGCGCGGGCACCAGCGCCCAGGTGGTGGCGAAGGAGGGCAACCACGTCACGCTGCGCCTCCGCTCCACCGAGATGCGCATGATCCGCGGCGAATGCCTCGCCACGATCGGCGAAGTCGGCAACGCCGAGCATGAGCTGCTGTCGATCGGCAAGGCGGGGAAGACGCGCTGGCTGGGTCGCAGCCCTCGCGTCCGCGGCGTGGCGATGAACCCGGTCGATCACCCGCTCGGCGGCGGTGAAGGCAAATCGTCCGGTGGCCGGCCGCCCACGAATCCGTGGGGCAAGGTCGAGGGCAAGAAGACGCGCCATAAAAAGAAGAAGTCCACGAAACTCATCGTGCGCGGGCGTAAGCGCGGAAGGGCGACGCAGTAATGGCACGCAGCGTCAAGAAAGGTCCGTACGTCGAAGAGTCCCTGATGGTCAAGATTCGGGGCCTCAACGAGCGCAACGAGAAGAAGGTGTTCAAGACGTGGTCGCGGCGCAGCACCATCACGCCGGACTTCGTGGGACACACCCTCGCGGTGCACAACGGGAACAAGTTCATCCCCGTCTACATCACCGAGAACATGGTCGGCCACAAGCTGGGCGAATTCGCCGCGACGCGGCTGTTCCGCGGCCACGGCGCCAAGGGCTCGGCGGCCGAGCGTGAGGCTGAGGCGGCGGAGGCCCCCGCCGAGGGTGCCGACGCCCCGAAGGGCAAGGCGTAGCCGATGGAATCGCGAGCGATCCAGTACGCGGTGCGCCAATCGGCGCGCAAGATGCGCCTGGTGATCGACCTGATCCGGGGCCGGGCCGTGCCCGAGGCCGACGCGATCCTGCGCTTCTCCAAGAAGCGGGCGGCGCAGCAGATCCATAAGGTGCTGAAGTCGGCGGTCGCGAACGCGCAGCAGGCGGCGCAGCGGCAGAACACGCCGTTCGATGCCGACACGCTGCGGGTCACCTACGCGGTCGTGAACGAGGGCCAGACGCTGAAGCGGTTCACCGCCGCGGCGATGGGCCGGGGCACGCCGATCCTGAAGCGGACGAGCCACGTTGAGATTCGCGTCACGGGCGTTGCAGCGCCGGCCGCGCCGGCGTCGGGCCCGAAAGCCGAGGCGAAAGCTGAGGCGAAAGCTCAGGCGCGGCCCAAGGCGAAGGCCAAGGCCAAAAAGGCCGCACCGGCCAAGAAAAAGAAGACGACCAAGAAAGCGAGCAAGTAAGTGGGCCAGAAAACACATCCCTACGGGTTCCGGCTGGGCATCGTCAAACAGTGGCGCTCCCGCTACTTCGCCAAGCGCAACTTCCCGGAGCTGCTCAAGGAAGACGAGCTGATCCGGAAGTACCTGAAGACGCGGCTCAGCCACGCCGCGATCGCCGACGTGCACATCGAGCGCAAGCCGGGCAAGGTGACCGTCACGGTGCACACCGGCCGGCCGGGCGTGGTCATCGGCAAGCGCGGGGCGGAAGTCGACAAGCTGCGCGATGAGCTGGCCCAGCTCACGGGAAAGGAAGTCGGCATCAACGTCGAGGAGATCAAGCGTCCGGAGTTGGACGCGCAGCTCGTCGGCGACAGCGTGGCGCATCAGCTCACGCAGCGCATCTCGTTCCGCCGCGCGATGAAGCGCGCGGTGCAGAGCGCGATGCGGATGGGCGCGCAGGGGATCAAGATCAAGACCGCGGGCCGGCTGGGCGGCGCCGAAATCGCGCGCACGGAAGGCTATCACGAGGGTCGCGTGCCGTTGCACACGTTGCGGGCGAACATCGACTATGCGACGTCGACGGCGAAAACGACGTTCGGCACCATCGGGGTCAAAGTCTGGATCTTCAAGGGTGAAGTGACCGAAGACCTCCACGGTCGTACGTATTCGACGGGCGTGTAAACCATGCTGGCACCGAAGCGCGTCAAATTTCGCAAGCGGTTCAAGGGCCGCACCTCGGGGATGGCCACGCGCGGCAACACCGTGGCGTTCGGCCATTACGGGCTCATGTCGCTCGATCCCGGCTGGATTTCCAACCGGCAGATCGAGGCCGCGCGCGTGGCGCTCACGCGGGAGATGAAGCGCGGCGGCAAGGTGTGGATCCGGCTGTTTCCCGACAAGCCGATCACGAAGAAGCCCGCCGAGACCCGGATGGGGAAGGGCAAGGGGAATCCGGAGGGCTGGGTGGCGGTGGTCAAGCCGGGGCGGATCATGTTCGAGCTCGAAGGCATCGATGAGACGTCGGCGCGCGCGGCCCTGGCACTCGCGTCGGCCAAGTTGCCCGTCAAGTCGAAGTTCGTGAAGCGTGAGGAGCGGTAGGATGGCGACGAAAAAAGAAAACCGGCCCGATACGCTGCGCGAGCTCAAGACCGACGAGCTGACGCAGAAGCTCGCGGTGCTGACGGAAGAGATTTTCCGGCTCGAGTTCCGGCGCGCGACGGAATCGCTGACGAATCCGCTGCAGCTGCGGACGATCCGGCGCGACATCGCGCGGATCAAGACTATCCTCAAAGAACGGGCAAGCGCATGAACGAGCGGGGACGTCGGAAGGTGCGGACAGGCGTCGTGGTGAGCGACAAGATGCAGAAGACCGTGACGGTCTCGATGCAGCGTCGCTTTGCGCACGGCTTTTACGGCAAGCAGGTGAACCGCACCAAGACCGTCGCGGCGCACGACGAACACGGCGCCAAGACGGGCGATACGGTGCGGATCGTGGAGACTCGGCCCTTGTCGAAGCGGAAACGGTGGCGGGTCGTCGAGATCATTGAAAAGGCGAAATAGCCATGGTGCAGCAGGAATCGCAGGTCAAGATCGCGGACAACTCGGGCGCCCGGCGCGCCCTGGTGATCCGCGTGCTCGGCGGGTCCAAGCGCCGCTACGCGGGGCTGGGAGACGTCGTCGTGGTCACGATCAAGGACGCCATCCCGACCGGCCAGGTGAAGAAGGGCGAGGTCGTGAAGGCCGTGATCGTGCGGACGGCCAAGGAGACCAAGCGCAAGGACGGCTCCTATATCCGCTTCGATGAGAACGCGGCGGTGTTGATCAACGACGAAGGCGAGCCCCGCGCGACCCGCATCTTCGGTCCGGTGGGCCGCGAGCTGCGCGAGAAGAAGTTCATGAAGATCGTGTCGCTCGCGCCGGAGGTCATCTAAATGAAGCCGCTCGTCTACAAGAAGTCGCGGCGGGTGCGCGGCCGGGTGCCCGAGCGCCACAAGCTGCACGTCGCCAAGGGCGACACGGTGCGCGTGATCAGCGGTGAGCACAAGGGCAAGGAAGGCAAAGTGCTGCACGTGTACCCGAAGAAGTTCCGGCTGGTCGTCGAGGGCGTGAACGTCGTGAAGAAGCACAAGCGCGCGACGACGCCGCAGGGCGAGAGCGGGATCATCGAGTTTCCGGCGCCGATCGCCGCGTCGAACGTCATGTTGCTGGACCCGAAATCGGGAGAGCCGACGCGCGTGCGCCGGCGTCTGGACAAGGACGGAACGGTGGAACGGATCGCAGTGAAGTCCGGCCAGCCGATTCCGCGCGTGAGGTAGGCATGGCAGACGAGCAAGAGAAACAAGAGAAGCAAGACAAGCCGAAGCAGCAGCAGCCCAAGGGCGACAAGCAGGCCAAGAAGCAGAAGGGCGGCGCTCCCAAGGAGGAGCAGCAGTCCAAGGCCGAAGCTCAGCCCGAGGAGCCGGTGGAGCCGGCCCCGCGCGCGCGGCTCTGGGATTTCTACGAGCAGCAGGTGCGCTCCAAGCTGCAGCAGCAGTTCGGCTTCAAGAACGTGCACGAGATTCCGAAGCTCAAGAAAATCGTGCTCAACGTCGGCATGGGCGATGCGCCCAAGAACCCCAAGGGGCTCGATGCCGCGGTCGCCGAGCTGGCGGCGATCACCGGCCAACACCCGGTGGTGACGCGCGCCAAAAAGGCGATCGCGAACTTCAACCTGCGCGAGGGCCAGGCGATCGGCTGCGCGGTGACGCTGCGCGGCGGGCGCATGTTCGAGTTCCTGGACCGGTTCATCACGATCGCGTTGCCGCGCATGCGCGACTTCCGCGGCCTGCCCACGAAGAGCTTCGATGGGCGCGGGAATTACACGCTGGGCATCAAGGAGCAGATGATCTTCCCCGAGGTCGACTACGACAAAGTCGAGCGCATTCACGGGATGGATATCACGTTCGTGACGAGCGCCGGGCGCGACGACACTGCGCTGGCGCTGTTGCGGGAGCTGGGCATGCCGTTCCGGGTCGAAACCCCGGCAGCGGCCTAGGAGACTTCATGGCGAAGAAGGCGTGGTTGGAGCGAGTGAAGCGCGGCCCGAAATTCAAGGTGCGGACCTACTACCGCTGCCAGCGCTGCGGCCGCAGCCGCGGCACGCTGCGCAAGTTCAAGTTGTGCCGCATCTGTTTCCGTGAGCTGGCGCTGCGCGGGGAGATTCCCGGCGTGCGTAAAGCCAGCTGGTAAGAGGGGAGACGCATGAGCGTTATTGATCCCGTCGCCGATATGCTCACCCGGGTGCGCAACGCGTGTCTCGCGGGCCACCGCCGGGTCGACATGCCGGTGTCGAAGCTGAAAGTCGCGATCGCCGCGATTCTCCGTGACAACCACTACATCCAGGACTACAAGGTCCTGGACGATGGCCAGCACGGATTGCTGCGGCTCTACCTGAAGTACCACAACGACGCGCCCGTCATCCGCGAGCTGCACCGCGTGTCGTCGCCGGGCCTGCGGCGCTACGTGAAGGCGCGCGAAATCCCGCGCGTCAAAAACGGCCTCGGCATGGCGATTCTCAGCACGCCGCAGGGCCTCATGACCGACCGCGAAGCGCGCACCGCCCGGGTGGGCGGTGAACTGCTCGCGGTGGTCTGGTAGGAGACGACGATGTCACGCATCGGCAGGAGGCCCGTCCCGTTGCCCCAAGGGGTCACGGCACAGCTCGACGGGCACACGATCACGGTGAAAGGTCCGAAGGGCGAGATCAGCCGCTCGCTGCACGAGGACATGGCGATCACGCTCGAGGACGGCAACGTCGTCGTAAAGCGTCCGTCCGACGAGGCGCAGCACAAGGCGCTCCACGGGCTCACCCGCACCCTCGTGGCCAACATGGTCGAGGGTGTCACGTCGGGGTTCGCAAAGTCGCTCGAGATCCAGGGCGTCGGCTACAAGGCCGAGCCCAAGCCGTTCGGTGTGCAGCTCGTGGTGGGATTCTCGCATCCCGTCCCGTACCACGCGCCCCAGGGGATCAAGATCACGGTGACGAACAATGTGAATGTGAAGATCGAGGGCATCGACAAGGAACTCGTGGGCCAGGTGGCCGCGGAGCTGCGCAACGTCCGGCCGCCCGAACCCTACAAGGGCAAAGGCATCCGCTATGCCGGCGAGCAGGTCCGGCGCAAGGCGGGCAAGACAGCCCAGGCGGCGAAATAAGTCATGCGATCGATTCGAAAGGTCAGAAGCGCCAACGACAGCCGGCTGCGCCGGCACCTCCGCGTCCGCAAGAAGGTCGAAGGGACGCCGGAGCGGCCGCGCCTGGTCGTGTTCCGCTCGTCCAAGCACATCTACGCGCAGGTCGTGGATGACCAGCGCGGCGTCACGCTCGTCGGCGCCGCGGATACCTCCGAGGGCGTGCAGGTCGAAGGCAAAGGCAAGGTGGCGCGGAGCTTCGCCCTCGGGCGCTTCATCGCGGCCAAGGCCAAGGAAAAAGGCATCGCGAAGGTCGTGTTCGATCGCGGTGGCTATCAGTATCACGGGCGCGTGAAGGCCGTCGCAGACGGCGCGCGCAAGGGAGGCTTGGAGTTCTAATGGATGATCCAAAAGACGAAACGGTTCCGGCGACAGAGGGAACGGAAGCGTCCACGAACGTTCCGGCAGCCGACGTGCCGGCGGCCCCGGTCCAGCAGGCGCCGCAGGCCCCCCCCCGCGGTCCTCGCGGGCCCCGTGGTGGTCGCGGCGGCCGGGGCGGCGGCGGCGGTGGCGGCCGCGGCCGGGGTGAGCGGCGTGATGGCGGCGATCGCGGGGGCCCCGGTGGCCGCGACAGCGACGGGATAGTCGAGAACGTCGTCGCGATCAACCGCGTGGCCAAGGTCGTGAAGGGCGGCCGGCGCTTCAGCTTCAACGCGCTCGTCGCGGTGGGGGACGGCAAGGGCAACGTCGGCATCGCGACCGGCAAAGCGAACGAAGTCAGCGAAGCCGTTCGCAAGGCCGTCGAGGCCGCGCGGCGCAACATGTCGGAGGTACCGCTCACCGGCGGCACGATCCCGCATGAGATCATCGGCGAGCACGGCGCCGGCCGCGTGCTGCTCAAGCCTGCGGCATCCGGAACGGGCGTGATCGCCGGTGGGCCCGTGCGCGCGGTGCTGGAGTGCGCGGGGATCCGCGACATCCTGACCAAGAGTCTGGGGTCGACGAATCCGCACAACATGGTCCGCGCCACGATGGACGGGCTGAAGCGGTTGACGACGGCCCGGCGCGTGGCGAAGGAGCGCGGCGTGGAGCTGGACGCGATTCCCTACAAGGCGCGGCAGGAAAGCGTGGTCGGCCATGGGTAGGCTGCCCCCGACGCGGAAATACCGCAAACGCAAAACGGGGCGGGACCCGGTCCTGCCGCCGGTCGGCAAGGGCAAGCTGCGGATCAAGCAGGTGCGCTCCGGCAGCGGCCATTCCTATCGGATGAAACGGACGCTCGAGGCGTTGGGCCTCAAGCACCATCAGGCTGAGGTCGTGCACGCGGATCATCCCGCGCTGCGCGGCATGCTCCAACTGGTGCGCCACCTCGTGCAGGTGACGCCGGAAAAAGAAGGAAAGAAGTAAGATGCCAAGCGCCAAGAGACCGCAGCGTAAAACGGCCCGGAAGCCCCGGGCGAGGGCCAAGTCCCGAGCCCCGAACCCCGAGGCCCAATTCCCGCGGCTCGCGCTGCACGATCTGAAGCCACCCGTCGGCTCGCATCGCGCGCGCATCCGCAAAGGGCGCGGGCCGGGCTCCGGCATCGGCAAGACGGCGGGCCGCGGCGGCAAGGGCCAGACCGCGCGCCAGGGCGGCAAGGTGCGCCCCGGATTCGAGGGCGGGCAGATGCCGCTCATCCGGCGCATTCCCAAGCGCGGCTTCACCAATCCGTTCAAGCAGCCGGCGCAGGTCGTCAACGTGCGGCATCTCGTGCTGCTCGCCGAGGGCGTCGAGGTGACGCCGGAGACGCTGTTCGGCGCCGGGCTGGTGCGCCGGCCCGATCATCCGATCAAGCTGTTGGGCACGGGTGAGGTGTCGGGCCGGAAGTTCGTCGTGAAGGGCGTGGCGGTGTCGGCGAGCGCCCGGACCAAGATCGAGCAGGCGGGCGGAACGATCGCGTGAGCAATCCGATTCCCAATCTGTTCAAGGTCCCGGAGCTCAAGGAAAAGCTCCTGTTCACGTTGTTGTGCCTCGTGATCTACCGGATCGGGGCCCACATCGCGACGCCGGGCGTGAACGTCGACGCGCTCGCGGACTTCCTGCAGAATGCCGGCCAGGGTACGCTGTTCCAGCTGTACGACCTGTTCGCGGGCGGCGGCTTCTCGCGCGCGACCGTGTTCGCGCTCGGCATCATGCCCTACATCTCCGCCAGCATCGTGTTCCAGCTGGCGGGCCCGGTGTTCCCGGTGATCGAGAAGATGCAGCGGGACGAAGAGGGCAAGAAAAAGCTCACGCAGTGGACCCGGTACCTCACCGTGCTGCTGTGCATCTTCCAGGCGTACGGCTTCGCGATTTTCACCGAACAGCTGCCGGGGGCCGTGGCGGCGGGGGGCTGGGGCTTCCGGTTCACGACCATCCTGACCCTCACGACGGGCGGCGTCTTCGTGATGTGGCTCGGCGAGCAGATCACCGAGCGCGGGATCGGGAACGGCATGAGCCTGCTCATCTTCTTCTCGATCGTCGAGCGGATCCTCCCGGAGACGCTGCGCACGTTCGAGGCGCTGAAAACGGGAACGCTGAGCTTCCCGGTGCTGCTCATCGTGCTGGCGATGATGGTGCTCGTGGTGGCCGGCACCGTCGCGGTGACCGTCGCGGCGCGCCGCATCCCCGTGCAGATCCCGCGCAAGGTCATGGGCCGAGGGCGCATTCGCGAAGGCCAGAAGACGTTCATCCCGCTACGGATCAACTCGGCCGGCGTGATGCCGATCATCTTCGCGCAGTCGCTGATCATCGTCCCGGGCACGGTGGCGACGTTCATCGGGACGCCCTGGCTGAAGGGCGTCGCCGAAGTCTTCAACACCACATCGGTGTGGTACATCCTCGCGAGCGCGGTGCTGATCGTGTTCTTCGCGTACTTCTACACGTCCATCATCTTCAACCCCGTGGACCTGGCGGAGAACCTGAAGAAGCAGGGCGCGTTCATTCCCGGCGTGAAGCCGGGCGCCCCGACCGCCGACTACATCGATGAAGTGCTCACGCGGATCACGCTGCCGGGGGCGCTGTTCCTCACGTTCGTGGCGCTGCTGCCGATCGTGGTGTCCAACACACTCAACATGCCGTTCGGGTTCGGCGGCACGGCGCTGTTGATCGTCGTCGGCGTCGCGCTCGACACGGTGCAGCAGGTGCAGCAACACCTGTTGCTGCGCCAATATGACGGCTTCATGAAGGGCGGGGGCGGGGGCGGCGGCACGTCGCGGGTTCGGTTCCGCCGCTAGCAGTGTTCATCCTCATCCTGGGGGCACCGGGCTCGGGGAAGGGGACACAAGGCAAGGTCCTCGCCGAGCGTCTCGGGCTGCCCAAGATCACGACCGGTGATCTGATCCGCTCCGCGATGAAGGACGGCACGCCGCTCGGCGTCGAGGCGAAGAAGTTCTACGACGAAGGCAAGCTGGTCCCCGACAGCGTCATCCTCGGCCTGATCAAGGACGAGCTGGACCGTCCGGAGGCGAAGGAAGGCGCGATCTTCGACGGATTCCCGCGCACCGCCGCGCAGGCCGAGCTCGTCGACAGGACGCTGGGACAGCGCGGTCAGCGATTGAATCACATCCTGCTGATGGACGTCACCGAGGAAGAGCTGGTGCGCCGCATGCGCGCGCGCGCGCAGACCGAAGGCCGCAGCGACGACTCGCCCGAAGCGATCGCGACGCGCCTGCAGGTCTATCAACGCGACACCGCCCCTCTCATCGCGCACTATGCCCAGCGGGGCATCGTGCACCGGGTCCCCGGCACCGGGACGGTCGACGACATCGCCGGAGAGATCAAGCGGATCATCGGGCGATGATCACGATCAAGTCGCCGCGGGAGATCGAGACGATGGCGGCCGCCGGCCGCATCGTCGCCGAAACGCTGGCGGTGGTCGGGCGGCACATCCAGCCCGACGTTACCACCGAAGAGCTCGACCGACTCGCCGAAACGTTCATCCGCAGCCATCCCGGCGCGCAGCCGTCGTTCAAGGGCCTGTACGACTTCCCCGCGACGCTGTGCACCTCGATCAATCACGAGATCGTGCACGGGATTCCCTCGCACAAGCGCGTGCTCCACGACGGCGACATCCTCAGCGTGGACGTCGGCGTGTGGCTCGAGGGATTGCACGCCGATTCCGCGGCGACGTTCCCCGTGGGGGACATCAGGCCCGAAGCGGCGCGCCTGCTCGAGGTGACGCAGAACGCGCTCGCCGCCGGCGTGGCGCAGGCGCGGTCGGGAAACCACGTGGGCGACATCGGGCACGCCGTCCAAAAAGTAGCCGAGAGCGCAGGGTATTCGGTGGTGCGCGAGCTCGTGGGGCACGGCATCGGCGCGTCGTTCCACGAGGAGCCGCAGGTGCCGAACTACGGCAAGCCGAAGCGCGGCCCGAGGCTCGTGCCGGGAATGACAATCGCGATCGAGCCCATGATCAACGTCGGCGGGCCGTCGATCCGCACGCTGGACGACAAGTGGACGGTGGTCACGCAGGACGGGTCCCTCTCGGCGCACTTCGAGCACACTGTGGCCGTCACCGAAAACGGTCCGAGGATTCTTACCGCGGCGTCGTAGGCGGCTTCGACACCCCAGCGAGATTCACGTTTACATTTTCAGCCGCGCCGGCGATGGCGGCGTCTGCCAGCATTCCCGCCACGCGCGCGTCGCTTGCCGCGTTCTTGTTCCCGATCATGCCGATTTCGTCCGCCAGGCGCTTCACCTTCTCGGCAGCCTGAACGACCTGCTGCGGGGGACGCGATGCCGCGATGAGCGCATTGTCGATGCTACTCGTGCGGCCGGGGTCGTCTTTGGGGATCTTGTATGCTTTGTTGACCAATTCGTAGCTCGCGGCATCCTCGTCGACCAAGCGGCGGAGGTGCGTGCGGAGCTGCTCGGCCTCGTTCAGGATCTCCTGGGCGCGAGCCTCGACGACAGCGTAGGCCTTCCGCCCGATCGTCAGCCGCGCCACCATGGCCACGAGCGCGGCAGCCAGCGTGCCGGCGAGCGCGGCCGCGCTTCCGCCGCCTGGTGTGGGGGCGCCGCCTGCCAGCTGGTCGATCCAGCCGTCCAATGACGGACCCGCCGCCGCCCGGATCTTGGCCTCCAGCATGTGATCGGCCGCATCGGCAAGCTTCAGGGCGGTGTTGGCCGCGCCGAGGATGGCGCGCTCGGGAATCAGGCCCACGATCTCGCTCTTCTGCACGTCGACGCCCCGCTTTGCCGCCAACGCCTTGATCGCATTGAACACCGTCGCGGGAGACGTGATGTCGATGTCGAGCAGATTCATCGAGACCTGCGCTACGCCGCCGACCTCGAAGCCACTGGCCTGCACGCCCGGCAGGCCACCGCTCGACGTGCGGATCTGCTTGGCGATCGCTTTCGCAATCTCGACGTCCTGCGTGTCGAGATAGACGTTGTAGGCGACGAGAAACGGCCGTGCGCCGATGGCGGTCGCTCCCGCCGTTGGGTGCACGCGATTGGGGCCGAAGTCGGGGTCCAGCATCCGGCCGCGCATTCCCTCGAACTCGCCCTTGCGTACCTCCGGGAGCAGCACGCGATCGGGGCGCGTAGCCGCGCGGGCGTACAGGAAGACGGGGATCTCCAGCTCTTTCCCGACACGCTCCCCGAGCGTGCGAGCGAGCGCGATGCACTCTTCCATCGTGGTGCCCTGGACCGGAACGAAGGGCACCACGTCCGTCGCCCCCATGCGCGGATGTTCGCCGCTATGCTTGGTCAAGTCGATCCATTCCGTCGCGACGCGCATGGCGGCGAACGCGGCGTCCACCGCCGCGGCGGGGGGCGCCACGAACGTGAGCACCGAGCGGTTGTGCGACGGGTCGGTCTGGATATCGAGCAGGCGCGCGCCGGGCACCCCGGCGATCGCCGCGCGCAGCTCGTCAACGACTCCCTGATTGTGCCCCTCGGAGAAATTCGGAACGCATTCGACGAGTTGGGCCATCAGCGAGTCCTCAAGAGATCGAGTAGCCAGCGGTGCAGGGAGGCGTTGCCGGCGACGATCGCGCCGTTCTGCACCCCTGAGAGCACGTCTGCCGCCCCATCGGGGCGCGTGATCACGCCACCGGCTTCCCGGATCAGGAGCGCACCCGCCGCGATGTCCCAGGATGAGAGATGCAGCTCCCAGAACGCATCGAGCCGTCCCGCCGCGACGTCCGCGAGGTCGAGCGCCGCGGAGCCCGCGCGCCGTATGCCGCTCGTCGCGCCCAGCACGGCAGCAAATTGGGACAGGTATTGCTGCAGCAGGTGCAGCGCCTTGAACGGGAATCCCGTCCCGATCAGGGCCAGGCGCGGCTCCGTCACCGCCGACACACCCAGGCGCGTTCCTTCTTCATACGCGCCGCCTCCGCGCGCGGCGGTGTAGCTGCGTTTGCGACAGATGTCGTGGATCACGCCTGCGGCCAGCTTGCCGTCGACCTGCGCCGCGATGCTCACGGCGTATTGCGGGTAGCCGTGAAGAAAGTTCGTCGTGCCGTCGAGCGGGTCCACGATCCAGACGAGCTGGCCTCTGAGTGTGCGTTGGGGGGAGAGCTCTTCACCGACGATGACCGAGTCCGGCTCGTCGCGCGTGAGCGTTTCGGAGATCAGGCCTTCCGCCGCGCGATCGACCTCGGTCGCGAAATCGTGCTGGCCTTTCTCCGTCCAGGTGTTCATAGCCGGGCGCATGGCGCCGCGGATATAGTCACCCGCGCGTATCGCCGCCCGTTGGGCCAGCTTGACTAAGTCGTTGTATTCACGCACCTTGTGGGCCCGTGGCCTCCATGACTCGCGTGTTCAGCGGCATCCAGCCTTCCGGCGAACTCCACATCGGCAACTACCTCGGCGCCGTCCAGAACTGGGTCCGATTGCAGACCCAGCACGACTGCCTGTTCTGCGTCGTCGACCTGCACGCCATCACCCAGCCGTATGACCCCGCCAGTCTCCCGCAATTGTCGCTCGATATGGCGGTCAGTCTCTACGCGGCCGGCCTCGATCCGGAGCGGTGCATCGTGTTCGTCCAATCGCACGTCGCCGAGCACACCGAGCTCAATTGGCTGCTCACGAGCGTGACGCCGCTGGGCGAGCTGGAGCGCCAGACGCAGTACAAGGACAAGTCGCAGCGCCAGGAAAGCGTGGCGATGGGAATCCTCGCGTATCCCGTCTTGCAAGCAGCTGACGTTCTGCTCTATAAAGCTAGCCTCGTCCCGGTCGGAGAGGATCAGGTCCAACACCTCGAGCTGATGCGGGAGATCGCGCGCCGCTGGAACGCCCGGTACGGCGA
>Ga0137432_1000673_pt1 | contig 15005 bp, 17 predicted proteins | sample EasRivERMZT820_2_FD_102337 | JGI IMG/M metagenome (GOLD analysis project Ga0137432, IMG submission 102337) | Soil microbial communities from meander-bound floodplain in the East River, Colorado, USA - East River MetaG ERMZT820_2 | ecosystem: Environmental > Terrestrial > Soil > Floodplain ...
AAGCCAGTGCCCGGCAACAGCGTGCCGCCGCGCTGAAGGACGAAGCGCTCGCGAAGATTATTATTCAGCCGGAAGGTCAGCGCCCGGATCGATGCGACCGGCGTCCGATGATCGATCACCAGCGCGCCTATATGATTCGTGCATTCGATGATGTTTTCGGCGAGGGGTTCCGCAATCGTGGTGAAAATCGAATCCGGCCTTTCAAAGCTGCCGTATCCGCTGAAGCCCACGGTCAGCATGGCCTTGGACTTCGCGATCAATTCCAAGGTCAATTCGTTCACGCACATCCCTTGATGGATTTGATACGAACCGGCATCGATGGATTGATCCTGTAAACAATATTGATCGGGCGCGTTGGCACCATTGCGGAAATAGAACGCCTCCACCGTCACGCTGACTGTGAGCGCATCATCGACCGTGAATGATCCGGGCAGGAAATAGGCCGTGTTGCCGACCCATTTCAGGACGCGCTTGTAGCCATTATTTCCCGCGGTCGGAAGCCCGCTGATCTTGAGAACCTTCGCGCCCTTCAATGTCGCCGATGGCACCGGATTGGAAAACGCGATGCTTTGCAGCCCAAGGGACACGTCCGCATCGTGCGAAGTGTTCGAAGTCGTGAAAGTCCCCATCAGCGCCGCCAGAAAGAAATCCTTGTGCCCATTCAGGCGCAATTCGGTCGTGACCGCGCCGGCGTCCCCTTGGCCCAGCACGGCAATTTCGGATCGGGATCGATCCTGCACGATTTCTTCGCTGACTGCGGTGTCCTTGCGATGATTCAGCGTGTGCGAAACGAAGATAAACCGCGTGCCGGAAAAGACGGGCGCGTTGCCGGCGGCCATATTCGCCGCGCTCCATGATCCGTTGGTCAGTGTTTCGGCGACGGCATAGGCATTGACGCCGTGCGTCCTAGAATAAACAGCGATAGCGGTGAATCCTTCGACCCTTTCCGCCCAAACCGTCGTGTGCATTCCTTGGAGCGGCGGGATGATCCAATAGATGTTGGAACCGCCGGGTTCAAAGTTGATTGCGGAAATCAAGTTGCGGATCGATTCATCGGTATCCGCACCGATTTGCACGTCATCCGTGGCGACCATGGCGGTCTTGAAGGTATAAGTCCGCCCGTTGATCGTGACGGTTTCATTGTTCAAAGGCTGCCCGGTAAAAGTCAGCACCGCCGATGACAGGGCCACCGTAAGCGGCTCGGGATAAGCGGTGCCGGCGACGGATCGGCGGAAGGAAAGAACTGCTTTGTTGCTGTCACCCATAAAATTTGCCTTTCACTTTTGATGTTTGTGCACCGCGCCCGCGGCGCTTGTAAAGCTTAGAATTGAGCATCGATCACCGCTTCGATGCTGACGTTTCGCTGATACCAGTTTTCCCGTTCGCCGACATCGGTCTGACTGGCCGTGCGAAAAGCAATCTTCGCGTCGCTGTCTTCCAGATCGGTGAAGCGGAAAATATTCGCGGCAAAATCGCAATGTTCCTGAAGCATCTTCTGGCCGCTGCCGGCAGGGACGAACACTTGAATTTCGACCAAGGCGACATGCCGTTCGTCGCGCTGGCCAGTGCTGCCGATGCTGATCGGATTGCTGTCCCCGGTCAGAAGATTGAACGCGACCCATGGCACCGAGGTTGGGCGTTCGAATTTTACGTTCGGAAATTTTATTTTCGTGCGCACGCCCCATTCGGTTCTGAATCGGGTTTCGATCAGCTTCCGGGCCGGCTCAAAAACGGCTGTGCTCATAGACGCGCTTGGATCTCGGCTTTCACTTCGGCGACGCTGATTCGCACCATCCCATGCGGCGCTTGATCACTGTGGCCGAATTCCAACGCCCCGATATACGGCAGGTTGTTTGAAATGAAAATCCGATTTCCGTTCCCGGACTTGAATCGGGCCAGCTTGGCGTGTTGCTGGCGGGCATCCCCAGCCGCACCGCCCGGATTGTTGTAGTTTTTCCCGCGAACAAAGGTCGAAGCCTTGCCTATTCCGATTTGCCACGAAGCCCGCGCGCGCCCGGTATCCACTGGCGTGCGAAGAACGATCCGGTCGAACAGATCGATGGCCACCCGGCGCGCGACCACATCGATCTTCAGCCCCAGCTTTCGGGCGAAGGCCGCCACGGCAATATGATATTTCCCATTCGCTCGGATCATGGCTGATTCGCCCGGCCTTGGACGATCCACACGCATTGCGTGACATCGAAATCAACTTCGATCACGTCCCAGCGGACGCCGGCGGCGTCGATTATATAATCGTCGGGCTTCGGATTCACGGACAGTTCGTCGCCTTTGATGATGATCCGCTTGTCCCCGGATCGAATGCGCTGGTTGTCGATCAGCCTTTGGTTGTAGACACCGAAGATCGGGCGAATCGATGTCGTTGATGTGCTGTCCGCGCTGTTGGCACCGAGCGCCGGATCATAGGTGCCGGCGACGAATCGATGATAAACGCAATCCTTCAGGATGGAATCAGCGACCCGGAAGGCCGTGGCCACCGCCGACTTTGCTATGGCTGGAATGTTCACGTTCGGATGACGCGGACTTCGCCGGATGATTTCCCGATTTGGCGGCCGTATTTTTCCAGCCAGTTGACGACTTCGCGCGTGGCCACGTCCATTCGATCCGTCTTGTCGAAGACAATCGAAAGCGCCCCGGTGATCGACAGCGACGAAATCCCTTCGCCGTCCGGATCGGCGGTTCGATCCTTTTCCAGCAAGCGCCGGGCGAGCTCGCACGTCGCGTCGACGACCAGTTTCGGCACCACATTTTCTTCGATCCAATTCCCGCCCAGCAATCGCGGGAAAGTCATCGAATTGAAATCCGGATCAGGGCACTCGGTCCTCGGCCACTGCAACGCTTGAGTGGAAGTCGATTTCGATCCGAAGAACTGGAATTCGCCGTCGATCATTCGCGTCGCCATGACCAGCGCGGCAATCTTCCGCGCCTCGGTCGCGGTCTGCCAGTTGGACGGGTAAAGATGTCCTTCGTGATAAAGGTTGCAGTCGGCGACGCTGGCGTAGCTGTTCGCGTCCGGAAGTCCTGATCCGTCTTCTTTGGTTAGCGTCATATCGTTAGGATGACAGGATCGTTACTGAATTCAGAATCACCAGCCGAATTTTTCGCGCGCACTTTGTATCCAACCAAAACCCCTGAAGCCAAGATCGTGGTGTCCAGATGCGTGGTCGCCGTCCCGGACAGCGTCGCCAGCAAAGCCCAATCTTGCGCGCCATATTTGCGCCACACTTCCATCGCGGTCGGGCGGTTCTGATATTCGTTCTCGGGCTGAATAGCCCACGTCACTTGCACCTGAAGGGTGGCCGGCGTGGCCAGCACGCAATTGATCGGATAGCGCGGCGCATTGCGGACGCGTGTGGCTTGATGCAACCCGCCTTTCGTCCGGATCACCTTGCGCACCTTTTCCAGTCCGCGCTTCCATTCGTCGTAAATGATCACGGCAGCCTTTCTTTCCGGCGCGCCTGATGATAAAGCCACCAACCGCGCTTCTCCCCACCGGACAGCGGCTTGCGCTTGGCCGCCGGCGCTTCCTTCTTTATTCCCTTCGCTTTTCGCATAAGCAAAAAGGGGCAGGATTTACCCTGCCCCGATGAAAACTTAGGTCATCGACCCTACGCTGCCTTGGCGCGCTTCAGCTTGGCACCCTTGGCCGTCTTCGCCCTGATCCCTGCCTTGGCCGTCTGTGGCCCTGCCACGGCCTTCTCCGGGCCGGCTGGGCGCTCTATGGTGGTCGGCGCTGCCGGCGTCTCTGACTGGCCTTCCGGCTGGGAATCCGGGGCGGGATTCACCGGCGCGGGCGGCAAGTCTGAAGGCGTGCCAGATGGCGCGGGCGTCGTGGGCGCGATGTTGGTCACGGTTCCAATTGGAAGCTTGACCCCTGATTGCCGGGCCGCCTGCAAACGCCGGTCGCGTTCTTTCTTCGCGGCTGCGTCTTCTGATTTGACACGATCCCGGACGGGTTTGTCGTAATCCGGGATGCCTTCCTTTTCGAACTGGGGCATCGCCGGTTCTTCGGGATTGATCAAAGGCCGGCGGGCCCGGCGCACAATTGGAAAAAGTTCGGTCGTCATATCGACCGCAATATTCGTGATGGATCAAGCCGATGCAAGCACCGTCACAATATCGCCGGCGGCAATGGTCGTGCCAACCGCCACACTGACCCGATTCGCCGTCGCCGTCTGCGCGCCGTCCGGAGCGGTGTCCTGCACGCCGGCAGAAGTCCGAACAATCACGATGAAGGCTGCGACCGTGAATGGGAAAGAGAAGCGCACCGCGGTCAAGGCCACGTCTTGGGCCGTGACGGCTTTGGAGACCAAGGCCAAGCCTTTGAAGACATCGGCAGTCGATCCGCCCACCATCGTGGCAGCATCCCACGCGTTGCTCGCGCCGCCCATCGTTTCAGCCAGCGCCAAAGGCACGCCGTCCAATTGTTCCACCAGCACTTCGTTGACGGAAATCGCCGTCGCCCGAAGATTCTGTCTGGTGTTCGCATGGATCGCAGCGACCAGCGCCGCGGATGCAATGGTCGGCGTCAAGCCGGCCACGACATTGACCCGGATGCGGCCCGCGGTGATAGCGCCGGGATCAGCCGCCGAATCGAATTCGTAAACTTCACCGCCGATGGAGACCGTTTCCGCGTCGGCCACGTTGGCCGCGATGCGAAGCGTTCCCACCGCGGGGCGATTCTTCGCCAATTGGTTTTTGATGAGGGAAAGAATTTTCATTGATCGGCCTTTCTTTTTTGCCTGCCTGCCGGCCCCAGCCTTTCGGCCAGAACCGGCAGGACTTATTTTTTTAAGTCGACGCCCGGATCATTCGGGCAAGCCTTAATTGTTGTGCAGGATGCCGACCAATCGCACGTTCTTCGCTTCGTAAACGCGCGTCCAATTGTTCGCCGTTTCCAATTCCGGGTTGGTCGGCGAATCGCCCGCCACCGTAGCGCTGTTGAACTTCACGCCGCGGGGATGAAGGATGAACCGCCGGCGATTGATCATCACGTCGTCGGAATTCAGCGCCACGCGCGCAAACTCCACGCCTTCGGAACCGAAGCCGCCTTGCAAATTAAGGGCGGAAAGATTCGCGCTGCCCTTGGCGAACGCACCCGGCCCGAAAAGGACAGACGTGTAAACCAAGCCATCGGTCGTGCCAGCCCGCGGCGCAAGCGTGTCGTCCACGATCACGCGCCGGCCTTGGAAGGTGGCAATGCTGGCCTTGCCTTCGGAATCCGGAAGGAAGTCGATCAAGTCCAGTTTCCGCAGCGCGCCTTCGGTGGCGCTGTGCATACCGATGGCCTGAAGTCGATCCGCCGCGTCACCCAGCTTCAGCAACGCATCGATGAAGGTCGTTCCGTTCAGCCGCGTGGTGACGCCCTGCCCGGCCACTGTCTCGGACGCAATCTTCAAATAATTTGGATCGCCACCTTCCAAATCCAGCGCCGCCAGCACGCCTTTGATGCTCGAAATCAGGATGCCTTCATCCTGCCGGGCCCAATACGCGCCGACCAGCGTGGCAATCGCGCCCATCGGGTCTTCGCCCGAAAGCAGACGGGCGAGCAAGTTGACCGACCACGCGTTGGCATCGTTTTGGATGCGCGCGATGTCCTGCCCGGTCGTGATTTTGTTCACGTCCAGCGGGTTGGTGCCGTGAAGGATTTGGCGGTCGCCAGTCAAATCTTTCCAGAACGGCATTTTTACTGTTTGCCCGCCGCCGGCAGCCAGCCCGGCGAATTCCGGATCGGATTCGATCACGCCCGATTCGCCGAAGCGCGCCTGTTCGGCAGTGCGTTCGATGATATAGCGTTCGAAGATTTCCGGGACGATGATGTCCGCTACCACTGTTTTAGCCATAGATTAGCCTTTGTCCGAAGTGGCAGCTTTTCGCCGCCGGTTTTATTTCGCTTTCTCTTTTTGTCTCTCGGCCCGCGCCTGTTCTTCCAAGCGCTTATATTTGGCCGGATCGGTTTTATACAACTTCATCTGTTCGGTGACATTTTCAGTCAGGAACGGATTGGGTGTATTTGAAGTGTTGCCGCCGGCCCCACCACCGGAAGCGCCGCCTCCGGAATTTGCCTCGAAAAGATGCGGTGCTGTCGCTGACAGCCCTTTCACCCATTCGGGGATCGACATCGACGTGACGCCATCTTCCCCGTATTCAATCGTCTTCCCATCCGGCTTGAAGGCCACAACCTTGCCTTCATGAAGCTTGAAGACCGTTTTGGCTCGCATCGTAAGGTCGAGAACCGCTCCCGGCTTCAGCCCCAGCTTGGTGGCTTCGGCGATTGCCGCTTGACTGATTTCGAGATCATTCAAGCGCTGCAAATAGGAATCTCTCTCGCCAGTCAGTTTGTCAAGCGCCTTCTGGTGCGCTTCCTTCATCGCGCGCGTGCGCGTTTCGATGATCGGGTCGATCCCGCCGGCCTTCAGAATCTTGGCCGCTTCGCTGGTGTCCTTCACATCCTTCAGCATGGAAAGCAATTCGCGGGCGCGGTCAGGGTCTTCGATGCCTTCGTATTTTTCCTTCAGCGCGGTGTTCTCCGACTGAAGCCGGGTGGCTGAATCCCGAAATTCCTTGAAGCGCTCGCGGTCTACAGCGCCGTCGCATTGGAGAATCCAATGCTTTTCTTTCGCGCCGCCGGCCACGGTCACTTCTTTTTCTTCGAACAGTTCACGGAAGGCTTCCGGGATTTCGTCTTTGGTCTTATAGCTGAACTTGATTTTCATTTTGTTTAGTTGCGCGTCCCACGCCGTGGAACGCTGGTTGTGTTCGGGCGCATCTCACTACGGATCACGACGGGTCGTCAAGCGAGAAGCGGGCGGTTTGCATCGGCCAGCGTCACGCCGGCCCGCGATGGATGAAGCTTTTCGAAATGCCGAAGCACCGTGTCTTTGATCTTCGCAATGTGCTCGGCAGCGATGCCCAGCGTGGCCGTGTTGATCGTCATCACTTTGCTGTGGGATCGGCGCTGTGTTTCCTGAACGATGAATGCGACGCACAGCGCCACGGATGCGCGGTCATCTTGCTGCCGCTGGCATTCGAAAATCATTTCCCACCATGCCCGATACTTCGCCAGATCGGTCGTGTCCAAATCCTTCAGCATGTCGTGATACACTTCGGTCTGAAGGAAGTTTGAATAGGTCGGCACGATCCCGGCCACGCGCAAGGTGCGTTGATACAGCAAAATGTGCTGAACCAAAAGCCCTTCCATTTCTAGGGTCTTGCGGAAATTAACCTTTGGTCTTTCGGCGAGATTGTATCCGTGCTTGGAGTTCATCGATGGTAAGGGGACGATTTTTTTGATCGATCATTTCGGACAGGGAAATCTTTTTAGCGCGCCACAGATCGGCCTTGGCCACGCCGAGCATGTCGTCTTGCACGGCCTTGGGCTTCCTCCGCAGCCACGCGTCGAATGTCAAATCCTTGGCGACCTGTCCATCCTTCGAAGATCGTCCGTTTCTCAGAATCGCTTTGACATCTTCGTCGCTGAATCCCATCCCGCGCAGATTCTCTTTGAACAGCCGATTGACTTTTGCTTCGTCGGGCTGCGGGACTTCATGGCCCGCCGCGGCCAACTCGTCCCACGATTTCAAAACGCTGATTTGGGTGGATCGGCAATTGTGGCTAACAATTCCGCTTGCTAAATACCATTCGGTTTCCGTGGATAGGTTATGAACAAAAACCGATACGGCTTCACGGCGGCTGATCATGCGAACGCGGTCGCTCTCTATGTAGCGAACCAAATCAGCCCACGGCAGATAACCAAGCGATTCAATATCACGCTGGCCACTTTGCTGCGCTGGTGTAAAGCCGCTGGGGTGAATCGCTCGCGGACGGAAGATTTGAAAGCGCGATGGCAGCGCGGCGAAAAGCCAAGCGTAAAGGCCGCGCATGATGCGGTTCGTGGGCGGAAGCGCGGGCGGGCTGAATTGGAGAAAAGCGCTCAGACGCGCCAAAGGATCGGGACGATCAAGGTTTCTACGATTGAAATTGAGATTGCCGAACAACTTCGACAGCGCGGAGTTTCCTTCACGGCTCAACGTGCCATAGGGCCATATCTCGCAGACTTCGCCATCGGTGCCGTCGCCGTGGAAATATGGCGTGGCTATTGGCACCTTCACGGGAATCATGCCAGAAAGTTTGGCCGTCGCCTCCGCGAGTTTTCCAAATGTGGATTCGCGCTGTTGATCATTTGGGATTCCCGCTGTTCGGCGTCCGCTTCCTTTTTGACAGACCAGATTTTGGCCAATTTGGATTTCGCCAAGCGCACACCATCCAAGTGGCGTCAATATCGGGTGATTCGGTGTAGCCGTGATTCGGCGACCGCTTTCCGTTTCGATGGTCACCAATTCGCCAGAATACTTGCGTCGATAAAGCGCATGAATTCGCGCCGGGCTTGAAATCTCCACGTCTTCGGTAAAGCAATTCCAGTGGGCGGTCGGGCCCGGCCATTTCTGGTTGTGGCCAACCGGCTTTTTGTCGAGATCCCAAACCTTACCGTTGAGCGCCATACAAATGATCGTTGTGCGCGAATCCAGCGTGGCCACCCATTGCACGCCTTTGATCACATCGTCATTCATCCGATAGGTTTCGAAGCGCGCTTCATTGGCCACCGTCTGGACAGAAGTCCGGATCAGCTTCTCCGCGCTGGCCGTGGGCGCGTTCATCACGCCGTCTTTGAAGCCGCGCGCCTTCGTGCCGCGGATGCGCTGGGTTAATTGTCCAAGCCCTTCGCCGGCCACGATTCCGCGGCGCACCTGATCCGTGAAACGTGCCTGAAGATCGGCGGACATCCGAACCCACCATTCGGCGTTGGGCGCGCCTTCGATCAATGCCTCGCCGGCCAGCGTCCGGATTTGCGCCGGTGCCAAAGCCGTGGATGCCAGTTCGACCTTCACGGAATTGTTGATCGACATCAGCGCGAATTCAGTCTCCACGCCAACCAAGTCCTTCAGATCGTCCAGCATGGACGCGCTGATTTTCTTGTAGCCTGTCCGGATTGTTTCTTGCGTCTGCTCGAGCAACGCCTGAAGACGGCGCTGTTTGGTCTTCGGCCCGCCGGCGGTGGGATCGATCCGGGCCAAGGCGGCGACCAGATCATTTTCGACGCGCTTTAACGTGCGCAACGTCCGGGATCGGATCGAAGCGGCCACGCGCTGAAGATCGACGGAATGACCGACCACTTCGTCTTGGATGACATCGCCGATATTCAATCATCACCCAAGCTGTTCGACGATTTCGATCACGTTGTAATCATCATCCGGGACGGAAAGGACGCGGCCATCATTGAAGGTCAATTCCCATTCGGCCTTGAACTTGTCCACGGTGCCGCTGTGCGTGGGATTGGTGAAGGGCGCTTTCACCTGCCCCAGCGTGGGCGCTCCATCGACGGAAGCCTGAATCATTATCGCTTCATCGTTGCTGTAGCGCTTCAGCCGAAGCTTTGCGCCATTGACGGCAAGGGTCGTGAGATCGATTGGCACGCCGCCGAAAAGCAGCGTGTCCTTTATCTCGCGCGCATTGTCGCCTTGCTTGATCTGGATCGTCGTCGCCATAGCTATGAAACTTTGAACCCGCCCGAGGTAGCCCGTAAAGAAGTTTGATTGCCGGCGGCCCGCGCCGCGGCGAAGGCCGACGAGACCGTTTGCTTCACGTCCGCAAAGTTGGCCGGGAATTCCATCGGCGTGCCGAGGAAATGTGAAATCACATCGCCCAGCGTGATCGCATCCGACAGCGCCGCTTTCACGAAATCGAACGCCCGGACGTCGGTCAGGGCGATGGAATCGGTTTTGGCAATCGCCATGGCGCGCGTGATCGTGTCCGTAAGCGTGATGGCATCGGCGAGATTCTTGCCGGGCATCTTCGCAATCTGATCCGCCAAGGTGATCGAATCAGCCACCGCCTTCAGCACGACCATCGACGCAATGACCGAATCGGCCAGCGTGATCGAATCGGTCAGCGCTTTGCCCGTCAATTTTGTCACGACATCGTTTAGCGCGAGCGCGTCGGCCTTAAAGATCGACGCCGACATCGTGCGCGTGTCCGCCAGCGTGATCGAATTCGAAAGGACTTTTCCTGTCGTCTTCAGGATGGCTTCGCCCAGCGTGATGGAATCAGCCAACGACTTCAGGATCACCAGCGAAGCGGCCACGGCATCGCCCAACGTGATTCCATCCGAAAGCGTCTTGCCGACCATCTTCAGGATTGCGTCGGCCAAGCTGATCGAATCGCTTTTGCTGATCGACGCCATCATGGATCGGGCTTCCCCGAGGGTGATTGCGTCCGAAAGCGGTTTGCCGACCGATTTGACCAGCGCATCCGCCAGCGTGATCGAATCGGAAAGAGATTTAAGAAAAAGCAGAATAGCCGTGACCGAATCACCGAGGGTGATCGAATCCGAAACCACCTTGCCGGGCATCTTCGCCAGCGCTTCACCCAGCGTGATCGCGTCGGCCTTGGCGATGGACACGGCCATGGCCCGAGCTTCACCCAGCGTGATCGAATCGCCCTTGAACAAACCCACCAGCTTCGTGACAGCATCGGCCAGCGTCACGGCATCGGCCAGCGCCTTGCCCGACTGTCCAACGCGCGAATCCCCAAGGCTGATCGAATCGGAAAGCTCAAGCGTCAAGGCTGATCCGCCAGAGGCTACCCGACCGAAGTCCCGGTCGAACAGCGCATCGATATTCATGTCATCGTCGAACCATCCCGGATTCAACATCACCGGATCGAAGATGGCCGGCGGTGCTGCTGTCCCGGATTGGACGCCGGGCACAAGTTCGTCGCTTCCTATGTCCCACGCACCAGCATCGCCGCCACGAGTCTGTCCGTCGATGTCATCGCTAAATGGTAAGTCAGCATCTGCTGAAAGGTCGGTGCCAGCGTTTTTAAGAACCGAAGCCCCTCCGATGTGAAAATCTGTGTTAGTTACGTCAACAAAGGCCATGCTGCCCTCGCTGACGCTGGCTTGGTTGCCAGTCCCCGCTCCGACTGTCGTATCGCCCGAGACGCAATAAGTTCGTGTTAGTGTCCCACTAGACACTACATAATCGGCTCCCCCAGTCCCGTAGGATACTACATTCTTTGCCAGCGTGCCGTTCGGCGACCAATGCCTAATGCCCGTGCCGAGGCTGCGAATAATGCAGTTATAGACAAAGCCGGAGTCTCCGTCTAGCTGTAGCCCTATGCCTCCTGCCGTCGTGCGGTGGTGGAAAGCACAGTTCCAAATTTTATACCTAACATCTACATCCGTAATGTTACAGGCTTGGGAGGTAAACGAATTGTTAGTATGCGTCCTTGCGATCGAGTGGGAAAGGCGGAATTCATTATTCGTCGCACTTTGGGAGGTTACGACAATAGCGTAATGGTTGTTCGCATTTGCTGCGGCGACCTCGACCTGTAGACCCTCAATGCGGACATAGTCCTCCTCAATGTCCAACGCGGTTGAGTTCGTCACCGATAGGCGATACTTCGCCGTATCCCACTTCCCACTATGCCGTTCAGTGAGTGGGGTTCGAATACGGATAAATCGAGTAGCATCAGTTGTCCAGCCGATAACTACCGTCGCTGTGGTATCCCCCATTGAATAGCACTCAGCCTCGCGGATTTCATCCAGTGCGACCAGATCATCCTGCTCACCTGCTTCCCATGCGCTCAGCGACGTGTAGTCGCCTCCGCTTGGCTTGACAGTTCTTGTGCGCAGCGTCGCCATTTAAACCGCTCCGATGTCTTCGGTTTCGTCCAAGTTAGTTTCGTCGTTGTGAAAATATTCCTTGACCTGATTCCAAGTATAATCAAACGCCCCGAGATACTCTGATTTCGCTTTGATCGTCAGTTCCCCATCGTCCTGCAATTTATTGCGAGCGGCCAACGGAAGGTCTGCCCATCGGATGCGCCAGCGCCGCCGCTGAACGGTTGGCCACACAGCAATGTATTTCTGAACTTTTGCGATAGAGACCAGCGGAACCTTAATGACGGCAAATTTAGGAAGCCGTTCCTCTAAACCCCAAGGGTGACCATCCGGCATGATGATGACGCACATGCCGCGCTTGTAGCAAAAAGCATCTTTCGCCGGATTGCTGTTCGATGCTGCAACAGCTTTAACAAGAATTTCGGCCACATCATCCTACCTTGGTTAACACAAGCGATGATCCGGCCTTCACGGTCGAAATAAAGGCAACTTCCGAACCGTGCCACAGTTCCAGTTCGCCGGTGGCGGTCACAACAAATGTTCCTTCGATCACCGCCAGCATGTCCGAGCTCGCCGCATCGACGCTGATAGTTGCGCCCCATCCGGCGGTGGATTTGGCGCGGGCTGAGAAAGCGGAATAGACTTGGGCGGCAGCACCGACCGCGGCTTGGTTTGCCGCTGCCGTCGCCGCAGTGGCGACATTATCGACCACATGCCAATTGGCCAAGAAAGACGTGACCGTCCCGTCATGATTCACCGAAAATCGAATGCCGGTCGAAGTTGCACCGGATTGATAGATGATCATGTAGCGGAATTGATACGTGCCCGGCCCAACATTCGGAATCTTCAGGCCGGTGACTTCGGTTAGAGTGGTCGTGCTGTTCGATTGATCCGCAGCCAAAACCTTCGTGATGAAGTTCGGCGAAGAAGGATGTTCTGCACCGCCCGCTTCGTAAAGAACCCATCCGCGCGCTTCCGACCAAACCAGTTTTTCGCCAGCCGCCATTTGACACTTGAACAATTCAACGGTGTTCGCTCCGTCCTGATGCCGGATCGTGACATCACATGCGTCGGCGGAATCTTTATTGCGCACCATCAGCGTCTTGACATTGCGCGTCGTGCTGGACGCGGGCGCGGCAACTACATCCGTCGTGGTCGCCGTGCTGATAGCGGTATTCTTGCGGCCCGGCGTTGCTGTTGCGCTGGCCCAATCGACGTAGGACGCGTGGACATCAATGTCAGCGGCTTGGCCGGTGATAAGATCGATCTTATCCGACGTTGATGTCAGCAACAGCATGACTTAGGCTATGGTCAAATCGTAGGTCACCTGCAACGAATCATTCACGCCCTTGTTGATCGCCGAGAAGACGGATCGACAAAGCAACGTTCCGACAGTCAAAGCATTCAGCCGGCCCGCTTCCGTGATAGCTGCGGTGCCGTTGCCGGCGGCGAAAGTTGAAATCAATCGATCCGTCACGGACGTTGGCTGCGTCAATGCTCCTTGCACGCGCGTGCCGACTTCCGTTTCCAGCGTCGTGTTGCCGGCAGCCGCGGCGGTCGTGCCTGTCCCAATCGCCATGAAATCCATCAGCGCGGGTGTCCCGGTCAAAGACTGAAGACGGTCGATGACGAAATCCTTGCCGGCATTGACCACCAGATTCGTGGCGACGCGCGCGTCGATCAAGTCGCCGCCCGGTTCGAACAATTCAATAAACAGCGTGCCGACAAAAGCGATGGGATCGAATAGGCCGCCAAATGGACGCCGGCGCACTTCGGGAAGGGCGAGCGCGCCGAACCGCTGGACAGCGCCGAGGACGTGTTCTTCGTAGAAGGCTTTTGCTTCGGCGAGGGTGATTCGATGGATGCGGCCAGTGAGAAGGGATTTCGCTTCAAGCGTTTTCATCGAAAGCCGTTGTCTCAGGACAAGCCAACGGTGTCACGTCTTTTCTTCTTCGATGTCTTCCATGGGCACTATCTTGCCAGCAAGCGAGTGATGGCAATCGCCGCAAAATTCGATTTGCCCGTTGCGAACGAAAAGATGGCAGCGCCGAGAAGGTTCCGAACCGCTACAAAGCAGCGAAGGCGAAAAGGTAGGCTTCTCCATGTCGCCGTTGAATTTCCATTCCGGCCCTTTTGGATTCTGCGTGTAAAGCGGATGCAAGCGCTCGCAGCCGGGGCACCAAAATTGATACCAGACGAACGGTCCGCTTTCGATTTTCTCAAGGATCACGTCTTTTCTTCGTCGTCGTCGCCGCCGATGGGTTCGATCTTCGCCGGCACCATCATGGGCGGTGGCTCTTGATCGATCAGCGCGACTTCTTCTTCCAGCGTCCGGCCCGGCGGCAGCAACTCGCCGTTCTGGAAATTGAAATGCAGCGTGTCCCGGCTGATGGCCTGTTGTTGCCACATCGCCACCAGCGCTTGGGCATCCGCCACAGTGATCCGCTGGCCGAAGAAATCGCGATTCAACTCGATCTTCGTCTTGTCTTCGTCGATGTCTTCCGGGTTTTCCTCGGTGCTGTTCCACCATTGGCAGATTTTCAGGACGCGGGTTAGCGATTGCGAAACGGACACGGCCACGCCCGACAGGATCGATCCTTCGCCCGTCTGCCGGATCGTCATCGCCTCGGCGGTCTCGGCTTCGCGCTTCTGTTCTTCCAGCAAGCGCGCGCCCAGCACGGCCATGTGCTTCTCCGCTTTGTCCAAGGCGTCGACCAAAGCCTGAAGACCTTGGCCGGTGAATTCCAGAAAGCCGGCGTTAGCGTTCGGATCAGTGGAAACCCAAGCCGTGGCCGCGCCCATTTTTAGCGTGGTGCCTTTTTCAAATCCTGCGACCCATGCGGTCGGCATCGCGGTGAAATGAAGGCCGTGCTTGTAATCCACATTGATCCGGTAGTGATCCAGATTGACGACGATGATGTCGTCCAGCGGCAGCTTTTCACATTTGCATCGGTCGTGCTTGTGGCCATGAAAAACGAACGGGATGAATGGAATAGGCTTTCCGCGGCGAACAGGCGTTGCCGACGAAATCAGAATGAACTTGATGTCTTTTCCTTCGCCGGTCTTCAGCCAGAGCGCCACCGAATACATCAAAGACGGCGGTTCGCCTTCGGCCACTGGCGCGGCCATCCCCAGCGACAGCACCCGGAAGCGTTCTTCGATGATGAGCTCGAAAGGGTCTTTTTCGCATGGGACTTCCGCGAATTCACGAAGCAGCACTTTCGACAGGATCATCTTTCCGCCGATGCGCGGCATTTTCCAATGGATGATGTCTTCGGCTTTATATTCAACCAGATAGGCGCGATTC
>Ga0137432_1000674_pt1 | contig 15003 bp, 13 predicted proteins | sample EasRivERMZT820_2_FD_102337 | JGI IMG/M metagenome (GOLD analysis project Ga0137432, IMG submission 102337) | Soil microbial communities from meander-bound floodplain in the East River, Colorado, USA - East River MetaG ERMZT820_2 | ecosystem: Environmental > Terrestrial > Soil > Floodplain ...
TCCGGAACGGCGGACCAGCAATACTCCACGATGCGCGCCCCCATGCCGGACCGCTGCACCTCGACCGAGAGCACGCCGCGGCGGCGGCAGGCCAAAGCCAGGGCGTGTCCCATGCCCAGGGTCGTCATCATGACGCACATCGACGGCCGGACGGTTTTGAGCAGGCGTTCGAATCCGTATGCTGTCGCGGCGATCGCTGCCGCCTTCTTCCGGAGCAAAGCGGGAGCGAGCGCTTGGGTGGGCGCGCCACGGCGCTCCAGGAATTGCACCACCGACTCGTGCTCGGGAAATATCGCGGCGAGACGCCGCGAAAGACCGGATGCCGCAGCGAACAGCTGTCCCCAATTTTCGATGGTGTTGGCGTCAAGGACCGGGGTCGCGCGGGGAAGACGCTGCACCTCGCCGCGCTGCATCACCAGGGCGGAGCGGCCGTCGCGATCGAGCTCGGTCATGAGGGGATCGAAGAAGCGGTCCCTCCACGCCCCGCCGATCCATTCGAGCGACAGTTCGTCGCCGAAAAACAACACGTCCGCGGGCCGCGGCAACAGCACCACATGGCGAAGGTCGGCGCGTCTGCGCCAGATATTGGCGAGCGGCGTCGCCGCCTGCGATACGGCCCGCGTCAGGCGCGCGGAGACACGCCGGGAGCGCGCTGCATGCGCAACGCCCGCACGCCTCTCATGGTCCTGCCAATACAGATCCACGAACAGGCCGTCGCGCGCGAGCGGCCATACCGGGACGTCCCCCACCTGCCAGCGCGTGACCGGAAAGGTTCGTTCGATCTCGTCGACCAGCGTGAGGAATCTCACGTAGTAGTCGGTCATGCGGCAATCCCATGCGGCCGGAACGGGATAGCTCCTTCGCGCCGGTCACTCAAACGAATATCACTGCCGGTTCGTTTGCAGTCCGATTCCGATGCAGTCTATCCTTCGCGCGGGGCTTCCAGGTTCTCCTAGAATGGCGATGAAGGCACGCTATCTGGCCTCTCCGTCGTGGTGGAAGGCGTACCTGATGGCGCGGTTTCTGCCGTCGCATCTGTATTGGCCGGCCCGCTACAACACCGGTGGGATATCGGGGCCGGGGTCGCGCGGACGATTGGCGCAATTCAAGGCGCGCGTTCTCAACGATTTCGTCGCCGAGAACGGCGTTGGCTCGGTGATCGAATTCGGTTGTGGAAACGGGGACCAGCTCTCGCTTGCCCGGTATCCGCGCTATGTCGGCGTCGACATTTCGCGAACGGCGCTCGCGCAATGCCGCGCCCGTTTCGCCGGCGACGATACGAAGACGTTTGTGCTTCTCCGCGATCACCGCGGCGGCGTGCATGACCTCGCCATCTCGCTGGATGTCATCTTCCACCTGGTGGAGGATTCCGGATTCAACCAGCACATGGAGTCGTTGTTTTCGTCCGCGCGCCGCTTCGTCATCATCTACTCGAGCAACCATGACGACCTCAATTGGGCTTTCCATATCCGGCACCGTTCGCATTCGCGGTGGGTGGAGGCGAACAGGCCGGATTGGAAACTCGTCTCGTCCGTCCCGAACGAATTTCCGCTGGATGCGGCCGGATCAGACGATACGTCGTTTGCGGATTTCTATGTCTACGCGCGTCGCACGACATAGGAGATGGACGTGGTGACGATCGCCGCCGTGAGCGTCGGTAATTACTGTGGCATGGGTGCGCGCTACGTGAACGCGTTGTTTCGCGGTTGCGCGCGGAATCTGACGATCCCGTTTCGTTTCGTATGCTTCACCGATGACGACCGGGGTCTCGAACCTGCGATCGGCGTGCGTTCTGTGCCGCCGCGCCTGGACGGATGGTACAACAAGCTCGCGTTGTTTCGGCCGGATGCCTTCGAGGTTGGAGAGCGCGTGCTCTACATCAATCTCGATACGATCGTGCTCGGCAACATCGACGACATCGCGAGGTATGACGGCCCGTTTGCGATGCTTGCCAACGCGTACGTCCCGGGCGTGCCCTGTCAGTCCGGGATCATGGCCTGGGAGGCCGGCCGCCACGCCAACATCTGGGACGAATGGTCGGCCAGCGGATTTCCGACGGTTCCGGGCGGCGACCAGGAATGGATCCAGCACCTTGTTTCGGGAGCGGTGACGCTGCAGAGCTTCTTTCCGGGCCGCTTGCTGAGCTTCAAATACGAATGCGCCAAGCTCGCATCCCCACGCAACCGGCGAGATGCCGAGTTGAAGGCTCTCTGGGCTAGATATGTCCGCGTGCCATATCCGTCCGGCGCAAGCATCGTCTATTTCCATGGGCAGCCGAAACCGCACAATTGCCGTAGCAGATGGGTCGGCGATGCTTGGGAACCGGCCGGTCAAGAAAAGGCCGGGCGTTATGTTCGCAGGGCGAGCGACCTCATGAGCCGCCTGCCGTGAAAACGATCGCTTCCCGGATGTCTGTTCCACTCGCGGGCGCGGCGCTGCTTATCGGCCTCTACGTCTATTACGACCTCGTCGTTTATCGAGATCACCTGCTGCGCGGCGATGAGCCAGCCTTTGTCAGCGCCACGCTCGAATCCCCCGTTTCGTGGTTCACCCGCGGTTACCTGGATTATTTCAACCTCTATCCGGAATGGGGCACGCAGCACACGTCGCCGCTGCTCAAGCCCGTTACCAACGCGGTCGGTTACCTGAATTACTCGCTGTTCGGCAGAAGCTACGCGCTGCACTTTGCCGCGTTCTTCTTGATGCAATTTATCGGCCTTCTCGTCATCGTCCGTCTCCTCCGCGAGCTTGCCGTTCCGCCTCTGCCCACAGCGGTCATGGCGCTTCTCTTTCTGTTCAATCCTGCATTCATGAACACCGGGCTCATCATGTTGCCTTTCCACTTCGACGTCTTGGCGGGTGTGTTCGCGATGGCGGCCTTTCTTGCCCTGTGGCGCGAACGCTATGGCTGGGCTCTGCTGTTGCTGACTCTCGCCGTTTTCACAAAGGAGTCGGCGGTGTTCGCCCCCTTGGCAGCCGCTCTCTCCCTGATGATCTGGTGCAGGCCGCCGAGCAAAAGCGCGCTGATGATGCTGCCCTTGGTGTTGTGGGTAGCGGCGCGTTTTCTAGCCTACGGAGACGTCCTGGCCGGCGGGATCACCTCGCCGACGGGCGAGATTGCGACCGGATTGTCGATGTGGCCGACCGGGCTCGTTCCCGCCGGCTTCGTGCGTCAACTGGGATCATCACTTCCGTCCAGCCGCACTGAAGTCCTGAACCTGGTCTTTCTCCTCGCCAATATCGGCGTGTGGGTCTTCCTGGGCTACGCGGCATGGGCGACGGCCCGCCGGCCAGTCGCTGCGCCGGCTTCGGCCGAACTGACCGCGGCCCTGCTCGTCTGGACCCTGGGTGCGCTATCGTTCGGCGTGCTTGCCGGTTATCACACCCGCTACGGCGGCAGCATCTACCCGTTCGTGTATCTCCTGCTTGCAGTGCTTTTGTTCTCGCCCGGTTATCGCGTCCCACGCTGGGCGGCGGCGAGCGTTCTGCTGGTGTTTGCGGCAGCGACCGCGGTGCAAGGCGTCCGGAGCGTGAGGCTCGCCCTCGCCTGGCAATCGGTCATCGCGCCCGAACGCGCCTTGCACGATGCACTGAAGATGCTCCCGCAAGACGGCCGCACCGTTTACGTCGTCAACGCCCCGCCCCTCCTGGTGTCGGCGCCGCACCACCTGACCTTCGCCTGGTCGCTCAACTTGGACGTGGTGATCGTCAGTCAATTCGGCGGCTGTCCAACCTCCTCCGATACCGGGACGACCGAGCTCTCGGGTGCCGACCTCGTGAGCGTGCGTATCCCCGATTGCGCGTGGCTCCTGTTCGGTTCCGTCCCGCCGGATGTTGTGAGGCGCGGTACACCGCTAAGGCGCGAGGGGGTCGGTGCGTATGTTTTTCCCGACCGGATCGCCGCTTCCAGCGACTATCCCCTCGAACTGGGCCGGACGCTCACATTTCAGATCGATCCGAAGAAAGCAGACCTCACACTTATTGGATACAACTGGGCGAGTGGGTCCTACAGCGTCATCAGCGGCCGCTGACCTCTCAGGTTTGATGCTGTCGATCCGCCGAGCACTTGCTAAGCTTGCGCGAATGGCGCGGGCGAGGCCCTACGGGAGTTACAGTTGACGCGCAATCCTGCACTGGATGGATTGAGAGGTCTCGCGGCGCTGCTGATCATCTGCACGCATTGCGGCGTACCCGGGACACGAGCCGGATTCCTGGGCGTCGATATTTTCTTCGTGTTGAGCGGTTTTCTTATCACGTCCCTGCTCGCAGTCGAAATCGACCGCACGGGAAAGATCGATCTGGGGCGCTACTCTCTCGCGCGAATGCTGAGGCTTTATCCGCCTTTGCTGATTTTTCTGATCGCCTATGTGCTGCTGGCCGGCGGAAACACCCAGGCGTTCCGGGATGCGGCCGTGGCGGGCCTGTTTCTTTCCGACTATTTGAAACAGCCGCCGCTGATTGCGCATACATGGTCGCTGGCGGTCGAATTTCACTACTACCTGATCTGGCCGCTTCTTGCGCTGCTCATCATCCGCGGACGGTCCTGGCAAACCCAGATTGCCGTGCTTTCGGGCCTCTATGTGGCCGGCACAGCGTGGCGGCTGTCGACGATGTACCTATCCGGCGGCTGGAGCGGATATCCCACATTCGACACGCGACTGAGCGGCCTTCTGCTGGGAGGCCTCACCGCCATACTGGCGGCACGCTATGCCGGCGACGGGCGTATCGTGAAGCTGGCCCCATGGCTCGGCGTGCTGCTCGCGATCACCATTGCCGGCACGCCAGGCAGCCCCATTGCCATGAGCGTACCGATGATCGTCGTCGAGCTGTGCACGGCGGGGCTTATTCTGGCACTGCTCGGCAATCGGGGTGTTGTGTTTCGCGCCCTGGCTTCGAAACCACTCGTCTATACGGGAATGATCTCCTACTCGCTGTATCTGTGGCACGTGCTCGCCGCTCTCGCGCTGCCGGCCGAGACGGTCTGGTATTGGAAGCTGCCGGCTGTCCTGGTGCTGACCTATCTCATCGCCACGGTCTCGTGGTTTGCGGTCGAAGCACCGGCAATGGCATTTCGCCATCGACTTGGCACAAGGCCTGCAGCGAACCAGGCACAGGCGATGCCGGCGCCCTAGGTCAGGCGCAGAACAAAACGGGGGCCCGATCCTTGATTTTAGGGGGCCCCCGTTTTCCGTGTACGGATGTTTTGCTCGGGCTATTTCGGGAAGCGGCCGAAGCGTTGCGCGCCCGTGTAGCCGGCATAGACGTTGCCCGCGCTGTCCACGCCCGTGCTCTCGAGCGAGCCCAGATACTGGGTCTCTTCGATGAACGAGACGACCCTGCCGTCCTTGGCAGAACCCACGCGGATGCCCTGCTTGAAGCCGGGGTTCTCTTCCGGGCCCGACTGCGAGTCGGCGACATAGAGCATGTCGTTCTTGTCGATGAAGATGCCGCTCGGACGGCCGAACTGCTTCCACTCCGCCAGGAACTTGCCTTCCTGGTCAAAGATCTGGATGCGGCTGTTGGCGCGGTCGGCAACGAACAGGCGCCCTTGCGAATCCATCGCGAGACCGTGCGGCTCGTTGAACTGGCCCTGGCCGGAGCCCGGCGTGCCCCAGGCCTTGATGAACGTGCCCGTCCGGTCGAACTTCACGATACGTGCGTTCGTCATGTCGCCATGGCCGTCCGCGACGAAGATGTCTCCGTTCGGCGCGGTCACGACGTCGCTCGGTGCGTTGAACGTGTCGTTGGCTGTTCCAGGCACACCCGGCTTGCCGAGCGTCATGAGCACGCGGCCGTCGGGAGCGAACTTCCAAACCGTGTGGCCCTTGCCGGGGCGACCGTCGCGCGCGGGCGTGCCGCGATTGTCGGTGACCCACACATTGCCGTCGGCGTCGACATGCAGGCCGTGCGGATAGTTGACCATGCCGGAGCCGAACGCGGTGACCAGACGGCCTGAGGCATCGAATTTCTGGATCGGCGCGATCTTCGAGTTCGTGCAATCATTCCCGCCGCAGCGATCGAAGATCCACATCGAGCTGCCGTCCTTGTCGACGTTGATGCCAATGGTCGAGCCGAAATTGCGCCCCATCGCGGTCTTGGCCCAGGGTTCCTGAGGCTTGTACGGATTGGGCGCGGTGTTGGAGTTGCCTTGCGCGAAGCCGATGGCAGCCGGCAGCGCGACCGCCGCGGCCATGACGATACCGAACGCAGAATTTTTCAGTGCATGCCGCATGGAGTCCTCCCTAAGTGCCCCGGGCCCGCGCCGGGTGTTGGCGCGCAGAATAGCTTCAATTCCGGGCTACGGACAGGGCACCAGCGGGCAAAAAGGGAGACACGAAGGGCACGAAGGAGGCACGAAGGAGGCACGAAGGACACAAAAGCCTTGGTGCGCTTCGTGTCCCCTGTGTGGTTTCTCAGCCGAGCAAACCGAGCGTGGTCAGGGTGGCGAAGGAGACGGCCACGAGCAGTGCGACGAACAGCAATACGTAGGGCGCGAAGAAGTCCAGCACGGCAAGCGTGTAGAACGGATGCCTCGCATCGACGTCGCCCCACAACAACATGTTGAACGGCTCGCGACGCATGAACCGTCCGAGATCGTGCACGAACATATTGAAGGCGATGCAGGTCAAGCCCGCCGCCAGAAGCAGCCACGATAGTGTGAGCACGAAGCCCCTCCCCTACTCGCAATTCGCGCGGTCGTCGGGCTGATGTAGCCCAACCTCTTGATTAAGCGCTAGCCGACGCTTGGTCCATTCCTTCCCCCCATCCGCCTTTGCGGCGAAACGCCGCTTCCGCCTTCGTTCTTCGAGATACGGTGGACAGTCGGCGGGTCGACCCCGATCAGGTTGGGGGGCTCTCGGCGTAAGGACGTAGGATTTGAAGATGATCGTGCGGAGGATTAGCGGGATTGGACCGACTTTGGCGTGTAAGGGGCACCACTCCAATAGCGAAACTCAATGGTCTCGTTATCGGGTTTGCGTAGCAGGTCGTCCTCCAGATCGTCGTAGTTCAGATCAGCAATGGTGATGTCTAACAGTCGATCGGGCTCGCGATAGATGCATATGACGGACTTATCATTGAGGAGATCATCGATATATCGGGCGACTGCGTTTTCTTCCGACGTCCCTTGCAGCTCAGCAAGTATGTCTGCGTGGGTGTGCCAAGTACCTCGTTCGAAACCAAGCGATACATCTCCGTCATCGTCAGTGACCACTAGAAACGTGAGCGTCCCATCCGGGCTCGTATAGGTTTTCTGAGTCTGCACATTCCGTCTCCAAGTGCTGTGTCGAGAATACAGGGTGCGAGCGCTATGGAGACGCGCGCGGCCTGCATGGCCAGCCTTTGCTGGCCATAACAACGCGGGCTAACGATCAAAACCGATCGTTGGCCCATTTGGCGATATAATCGAACATGTTCTTCGCCGAGTTGCCGTACTGGCCGGGCGTGGTCTCGCATTCCTTGCACGCGGTGTAGTTCAGCTCGGCGCCCTCGATCACGATGTAGTCCTTGTCGGTCGCGGCCGAGCGGTCGTACATCAGTTCCTCGTCGCGCAGCAGGTGGTAGGCGCCCATCGCCGCGATCAAGGTCGGCACCTTGATGGATTGCACGGCGCACACTGCCGAACTGTTGCTCGAGCAGTGATCGATGCCGTCGATCGAGTTGGTGGACTTGACCGCGTTGGTGCTGAGATACGATTTCACCGTCTGCAGCTTCGTTCCGTCTTCGAAGGTCCGGTTGAGCTTTGCCTGTTCGGGGTGCGCCGGTTCGATGCTCTTCACGATCTGGGTCACGATCGAGCCGTCGTTCTTGAGCAGCTTCTGAGGCCGGGACGTGCTCATGGTCTCCGGCACGCTCGGATCGAGCAGGTCGAGACGCGCCGCCCCTTCCTGTTTGCTGAACGGCACCAGAATGACGTCGTCATCGGGATAGAGGTGCTCGCCATTCTTGATGCGCTCCGCAAGCGCCTGCACCTGGGCGATCTGCGCGTTCATCACGCGCGACTGCGCCGCGTAGTAACGGTCGCGGAACTCTTTCGAGAAGCGCGAGGCGCCGTTCGGATTGTAGCCGTTCTTGGGATCGTAGGGATCGAGCAAAGGATCGACCTTGACCTTGCCGTCAACGATCGAGAGCGAGGGGTTGATCCCGCGCAGCGACTGCACGCCGTCGCCGGGATGGCCTTCGGCGAAGAGGAGTCCGTCGGCCGGCTTCATGCCGGCGAGCTCGTTGCCGCACTGCGTCAGCTTGTTCGGGCCCCGGCAATAGGAGACGCCGTTCTCGGCCACGGCCTGGTAGAAGCTCATCAGCGGTGAGCCGCCGCTATGGCCCAGCAGGACCACCTTCGTGATCCCCGGAACCGTGCGGGCGTAGTCGACGGCGGTCTTCACGTCGAGCGCGATCGGCTCCGCTTCCGCGACCGTGTCGTTGTTGATGTAGCGCGTGTTGAAGCAGACGACCGCGAAGCCGCGCCTGGACAACTCCCGGCAGGCGATGTTGTTGAGATTGTTGCCGCTGCGATGGGCGACCAGGAACACGACATGGGGGGCGGGGCCGCTGTCGGGCTTGTAGAGCGCGGCGCTGACCCGGCCCAAGGGCACGAACTCAGGATGGCTTTGCGCCGACGCGGCCGACGCCGTCAGCAGAGCGGCAAGCATGCCACCCGCCAGCAAATATCCCGGTTTCTTCATGGCCCTCTCCAAAGCGGTTGTTTATACGGGATAGAATAGTCGGGCTTCCGATAGCAGAACAACCGGCGACGGAGAAGTGAATGACCAAGGAAGAGCTGACCGAGTGGGCGGTCAAGAACGGCTGGCAGCAGATGGGCGCCGATCTGTGCCTGACCAAGCCGAACAATCCGAAGGACGCAATCGTGCGGCTGGTGCTGAAATCGACCGTCGTGATTCTCGAAATCAAGAAGCCGGTCGGCAAGTGGGACAAGATCTCGAGCACGCCCTACAACAAGGTCACGGCCGATGCCGAGACCGGGTTCCCGCGCGGGCTCGGGCTCGAGACGATGTCCAACCTGTCGTTCCTGATGGAGGACAACAAGAACCGGATGGTGTTCGCGAAGTTCAACGCGCCGAAAACGCCGGGCGGGTTCAATTGAGTCATGCTTGAAACGCTTGAGCTCAAACGCACGCCGTTTCATGAGCGCACGTCGCGGCTCAGCATCGCGCAGAATTGGCGGCGCTGGGCGGGGCATATCGTCGCCGGGTCGTACGAGCTCGAGATCGACCGCGAGTATTGGGCCATTCGGGACGGCGCCGCACTGATCGACGTATCGCCGCTGATGAAATACCTCATCGAGGGCGAGGATGCGGCGCGGCTGCTGCACAAGGTCACCACGCGCGATATCTTCAAGATGGCGATCGGCCAAGTCTATTACACCGGCTGGTGCGACGACGACGGCAAGCTGCTCGACGACGGCACTGTGTCGCGCCTCGCCGAGAACCGATTCCGGATGACGTCGGCGGAGCCGTCGCTGCGCTGGCTGTCGATGAATGCCGTCGGCATGGACGTCAAGATCACCGAAGTGACCGAGCAGATGGCGGCGTTGAGCCTGCAAGGTCCCAAGTCGCGCACGGTGCTCAATCGCTGCTGCGCGGAGCCGCTCGACACGCTCAAATATTTTCGCCTGATGGAGACAAGCATCGGCAATGTTCCGGTCAGCATTTCACGCACCGGATACACCGGCGATCTCGGCTACGAAATCTGGATGGAGGCCGAGCACGCCCTGCCCGTCTGGGATGCGCTGATGGGGGCCGGGAACGATTACGGCATCACGCCGTGCGGCATCCTCGCGATGGATATGGCGCGCGTCGAGGCGGGTCTCTTCATGATCGATGTCGATTACACGCGATCGAACCATGCGTGGATTGCCGGACAGCAATCGACGGCCTTCGAGCTGGGATTGGATTGGGCGGTCGCCCTCGACAAGAAGGGCTATTTCGTGGGCCGCCGTGCGCTCGAACGCGAGAAGCGCGACGGCTCTTCGTGGAAGCTGATGGGGCTGGAAATCGACTGGGTGGGCTTGGAGCGGCTGTTCGCGGATGTGGGCCTGCCGCCGCACATCCCCGCGATGGCGGTTCGCGCAAGCTTGCCGGTCATGTACGAGGGGCAACAAGTCGGCTACGCGTCGACCAGCACCTGGTCGCCGCTGTTGAAGAAGTACATTGCCCTCGTCCATCTGCAGCGCCCCTATTACGCGCCGGGGACCTCACTCACCATGGAAGTGACGGTGGAGCACCACCGCCGGCACGCACCCGGCAAGGTGGTCAAGCTGCCGTTCTACGAGCCGTCGTGGAAGAGGAAGTAAGTCATCCTCCATGGCAGCCAATCACTACGATGCGATCGTGATCGGTGCGGGCCACAACGGCCTCATCGCCGGCGCCTATCTGGCGCGCGCGGGGAAGAAGGTGGTGATCCTGGAGCGCCGCGAAATGGTGGGCGGCGCCGCGGTGACCGAAGAAATCTTTCCCGGTTACCGCTTCACGGAATTTTCCTATGTGGTGAGCCTGCTGCGGCCGGAGATCATCCGCGAGCTGGAGCTGCCGCGCCACGGGCTCAAGATCCTGCCGCTGCCGAGCACGGTCACGCCGATGGACAACGGCGACTATCTGGCGGCATGGGCCGATCACGACCAGACGCGGCGCGAGATCTACCGCCACTCGCCGCGCGATGCCGAGGCGTATGACGAATACAACCTCGTCATGGCGCGCGCGGCCAAGGCCATCAAGCCGGTGCTGGGTCTGGTGCCGCCCGATCCGTCGTCGATGTCGCCGCGCGATTTGTTAGGGCTGCTGAAGCTCGGCCAGTATGCGAAGAGCCTGAGCGAGAAGGAGCTGTACCGGATCGCGAAGCTCGTCACGCAATCCTCGGCCGATCTCTTGAACGAGTGGTTCGAGTTCGGACCGCTCAAAGGGACGAAGTCCGCAAGCGGCATCATCGGCACGTTCTTAGGCCCCCATTCGCCGGGCACGGCCTATGTGCTGCTGCATCACTACATGGGCGAGATCGACGGCGCGTTCCGGGCCTGGGGTTTCGCCAAGGACGGCAATGGCGGCGTGACGACGGCGATCGCGAGCTCGGCTCGGGCATTGGGGGCCGAGATCCGGACCGGGGCGGCCGTGAGTCAGGTAATCGTCAAAGGCGGCCGCGCCGCTGGCGTCGCGTTGGAGAACGGCGACGAGTTGCGCGCGAAGGTCGTGCTGTCGGCGGCCGATCCGAAGCGCAGCTTCCTGCAATTCGTGGAGAGCAAACATTTTCCGGACGATTTCGTGCAGCAGATCCGGAATTTCCGCGTGCGCGGATCGTCGGGCAAGGTCAACATCGCGCTCAGCGAATTGCCCGAGTTCACCTGCCTGCCCGGCGAGAGTCCGCTCCATCGCGGTGCGATCTCGATCAGCCCCTCCATCGACTACATCGAACGCGCCTATGACGAGGCGAAGTACGGGCAGTTCTCCAAGAACCCCTATATCGACATGTTCATCCCCTCGATGATCGACCGCGATATGGCGCCGCCGGGGCATCACGTGATGTCGTGCTTCGTGCAGTACGCGCCTTACGACATCGAAGGCGGATGGGACGATCAGAAGCGCGACGCGTTCGGCGAGGCGGTGATCTCCACCATCGAGCGCTACGCGCCCAACATCCGCCGCGCGATCGTGGGCAAACAGGTGATCACACCCAAGGACATCGAGCGCATCGCGGGCATCACCGGCGGCAACATCTTTCATGGCGAGCTGCTGCTGCACCAACTGTTCTTCCTGCGCCCGGCGCCGCAATGGGCGGATTTCCGCACGCCGCTGCCCGGTTATTATTTCGGCGCATCGGGTGCGCATCCCGGCGGCGGCGTCATGGGCGCGGCGGGCAAGTTGTCGGCGCAAGAAGTGCTGGCGGATTGGAAATAGGCGATGGCGGATTACGACGTCATCGTGATTGGCGCGGGTCTCAACGGCCTCACTGCGGCGAACTATCTCGCCAAGGCGGGGAAGAAGGTGCTGGTGCTGGAGCGCCGCGCGGTCGCCGGCGGCCAAGCGGTAACCGAGCCGTTCGGCGACGGCGAGCGGGTGGATTCGCTGCATGCCGGGGGCGAGCTGCGCCCGGACATCGTGCGCGATCTCGATCTCGCCCGGCACGGATTGCCGGCCGCTGTCAGTGAGCCGCTGATTTCGGTGTTGCCGGATGGGCGAAGGCTTCGCCTGACGGCGGATGCCGGCGATCGGGAGACGCTCGACTCCATCGGCAGTTTCTCGAAACGCGATGCCGAACGCTGGCCGGCGTTTGTCGCGTTCATGAACCAGGCGGCGGCGTTCCTGGATGACGCGTATCGCACGCCGATGCCGCGCATGAAGAACGTCAAGCTCGCGGAAGGACTGAAGCTGGCGAAACTCGCTCTCAGGCTGCGACGGCTGGGGCCGAAGGACATGTTCCGGGTGATCCGCGCCCTGCCGATGTCGGCGCTCGAGCTCACCGAAGAGTGGTTCGAGTCGGATGCGGTGCGCGCGGCTGTCGCCGCGGTCGCGATTCACGGAGTCACGCTGGGGCCGATGTCGGCGGGTACCGGGTACACGCTGATGCACAACTGGCTCAATCGCGGGGGCCCGGGCCATCGGCGTGTCGTGGGCGGGGTGGGCCGCATCGCCGATGCGCTGGTCGCGGCGCTCAAGGCGCGCGGCGGGGCGATCCGGTTATCGGCGGACGTGAAGAATGTGCTCGTCGAGGACAGTTGCGTGCGTGGCGTGCGGCTGATGGACGGCGAGGAGATATTCGCGCCGAGCATCGTTTCGGCTGCCGATCCGCGCCACACTCTGCTCGCTCTCGTCGGCGCGCCCGAGCTGCCGCCGGAGTTCGTCTGGCACACGCAATCGATCAAGATGCGCGGCTCGGTCGCCAAGGTGCATCTCCTGACCGACGGCAGCCACGGTCTGCCGAAGGGGACGCTGGTGGTTGCCCCGTCCATACGGTATCTGGAGCGCGCTTACGACGCGGCGAAGTACGGTGAGATGTCGACGGAACCCTATCTGGAAATCACCACGGAGGGGCGCGTCGTGTCGCTGCATGTCCAGTTTGCGCCTTATGCGTTGCGGGAGCGCGAGTGGGGACAGGCGCGTGCGGTGCTGGAGCGTTGTGCCATCGATGTCGCCGCTTCGGAGTTCCCGCAGCTCAAGCCGTCGATCCGCGAGATCAGGTCGTTGACGCCGCTCGATCTGGAGACGATCTATGGGCTGACCGAGGGCGACCTCAACCATGGGCAATTGATTTTGGATCAGACGTTCTTCATGCGTCCGCTGCCGGGCTGGTCGAACCACAGGACGCCGATCGACGGCTTGTACCTGTGCGGCAACGGCGTGCACGGCGGCGGCGGCATCAGCGGCGCCAGCGGCCGGAACGCGGCGCGCGAGGTGCTGAAGGCGAAGGACTTGGCGCGCGCATGAGTGGATTGCGCATCGGCGATGTGGAGATTCCGGCGCGGGTGCTGACGGCGCCGATGACGGGGGTGTCCGACCTGCCGTTCCGGCGGGCGGCGTCGCGGCTGGGCGCGGCCTATGTGGCGACCGAGATGGTGGCGTGCGAGACGTTCGTGAACGGGCGGCCCGATGTCGTGCGGCGCGCTGCGGTCGGAGACGGACTGCCTTTGACGGTGATCCAGCTCGTCGGGCGCGAGGCGCGCTTCATCGCGCGGGCGGCCGAGATTGCAGAGGACGCGGGCGCCGACATCATCGACCTCAACATGGGCTGTCCGTGCAAGGAGGTCACCGGGGGACTGTCGGGATCGGCGCTGATGCGCGATCTCGATCACGCCGAGCGGCTGATCGATGCGGCGCTGGGCGCGACATCGCGTCCGGTGACGCTGAAGATGCGGCTCGGCTGGGACGATGCGAACAGGAATGCACCCGAACTCGCCGCGAGGGCGGAGCGCGCGGGCATCAAGGCGATCACCGTCCATGGCCGCACGCGGCAGCAGTTCTACAAGGGAACCGCCGACTGGCGCGCGGTGCGCGAGGTGAAGGACGCGGTCAGGATTCCGATCATCGTCAACGGCGACATCACCGATGCTGTATCGGCACGCGAGGCACTGGCGCAGTCGGGCGCCGATGCGGTGATGATCGGGCGCGGCGCCTATGGCCGGCCGTGGATCGCGGCGGCGATCGACCGCGCACTGGCTGCAAACGACGATCTTGCCGAGCCCGGTCTCGCCGAACGCCTGGGGATCGTGCTCGAGCATCTCGCGGATTCGCTGCGCTTCTACGGCGACGCGCTGGGGCTGAAAATCTTCCGCAAGCATCTCGGCTGGTACATCGAGCAGGCGCCCTGCCCCGCTTCGCCGGACGCGCGCCGTGCGGGCCGGTCAACGATGTGCCGGATGGAGTCGGCGCGGGAGGTCGAAGGTGCGCTGACCGCGCTGTGGTCCGCCTGAGCGGATAGGGGAATTTGGCCCAACGCGACATCGCGGGAGGGGGCCGCGATGTGCTACAAGGGACGCAATAAGCGAGCAACGATATCTACCAAGCCGCACTTTTGCTTCAACACGGAGGAGGATGCGATGGTCAGAACGGGTTTGCTGTGTAGCGCGGTGCTGATTGCGTCTCTTGCTGCGGGCGTGCCCGCACAAGCGCAAGACTTTCCGGGCAGCGTTCAGGGCGTGGTCAAGAGTTCATCCGGGCAAGCGCTTCCCGGCGCGTATGTCAAATTGATCAATGCCGAGAGACGTCTGACGTTCATGCTCGTCACTCAGGCGCAAGGCCGTTACTCGATGAACAACCTGCCGCCGGGAAATTACACGGTGCAGGGTGTCGGGAACGGCTTCCAGAGCAAGCTCACGCCGGTGGCTCTGACGGCCGGCAGGCCGGCGATGGCCGATGTGTCGCTGACGGATCGGCAAGGCCCTGTGGTGCCGAATGGCTGGGTTCGCACACCCGGGCGCGTATCCGGCAACGAAATGGATCACGAGTTGCCGCCACCGGTTCTGCCGGCGGGCGAAGGCAAAGCGGTCGTGGAAGCCAA
>Ga0137432_1000675_pt1 | contig 14976 bp, 18 predicted proteins | sample EasRivERMZT820_2_FD_102337 | JGI IMG/M metagenome (GOLD analysis project Ga0137432, IMG submission 102337) | Soil microbial communities from meander-bound floodplain in the East River, Colorado, USA - East River MetaG ERMZT820_2 | ecosystem: Environmental > Terrestrial > Soil > Floodplain ...
CGAAGGCGCCCACGATCAAGTTCGGCGAGACCGATGGGCGGATCTCGGAACGCGCCACCCGCTTCCGCGATGCCTGCGTGGCTGCGGGAATCCCCGCTGAAGTGGTGGCGGACATCCGCGCCGCGCTGTGGCACAAGTTCGTGGGACTCGCGGTGAACGCGTCGCTCACGAGTCTTGTGCGCCAGCCCGCCGGGGTCTGTTACCACGATCCCGACCTCCTCGCGCTCGCGCGCGCGGGCTTCAGCGAGGCCGCGGCGATCGCCAGGGCGCTGGGCGTCAAGCTGCCCGAGGACATCGTGGAGTGGCAGATCCGGAACCATCAGAACTTTCCCGCCGACATGTACGCGTCGATGTATCACGACGTGGCGCGCGGCAGGCGGCTCGAACTCGAGAGCCTCTCCGGATACATCGTCGGGAAGGGACGCGAGCTCGGCGTGCCGACGCCGTTCCACGCAATGGCATACGCGTGCCTCAAGCCCTACATCAATGGCGGGCCCGCCCCGCGATAAGATCATTTGTCAGGAGGAACCCATGCCCGACCCCCAGATGGTCGATCCGCACGATGTCGTGATGACCGGGGAGAACTCGTTCATCCGCCTCTCGGACGACGGCGGCAAGACCTTCGTCGATCGTGTCAGCCACTGGCGGGTTCTCTGGTCGCCTGCCGGACAGGGTCACGCGATGTTCATCGAGAGCCCGCTCCTCGGCAAGGGGCCGCGGGTCTACGCCGACAACGCGGGCGTCGCCCGCTTCCTCCAGCGCACGATCGAAACCCTGCTCTACAAGGAGTTCGCCGCCGAGTCGCTGCCCATCATGGACGCAAAATTCGAGCGCACCGGCAACTCGCTCAGCACGGTCGAGGAACGGGTCGTATCCCGCGGGGATGAGATCGTGCTTGCCTGGTGGGACCTGATGACGCCGTTCATACTGACAATGCCGCCGGGCGCGATGAACCGCCCGCTCGGCGTCTACTCGACGTTCCTGCCCGCCCGCAGCGCGCAGCTCTCCGTCAACGGCAAGGCCGCGACCGCGAAGGTCTTCCTGCAGGACCGGTTCGGGAAGCCCGCGTCGAGCTGCTGCCTGGCGTGGTCGGAATCCTGGACCCGGCCGAAGGCGTGAAGGTGCCCGCGCATCGCGGGCGTCCCGTCAGCCGGTTCCCTGTGCCAGCAGCAGGCGCACCACGAACTCGCTGCCCTTCCCCTCCCCCTCGCTGAACGCTTCCACGCTGCCGCCCTGGAGTTCCACCAGGCGGCGTGTAATCGCCAGACCGATTCCCATTCCCGCGGGGTATTTCTGCTTGGCACGCTCGAGACGGGTGAACAGGTCGAATACCCTCGTCAACATCTCCGCCGGGATGCCGATGCCATCGTCTTTCACCTTGAGCACCGCTGCGTCGCCCTCCTCCTCGATCGACACGTGGATGTGACCTCCGTCCGGGGTGTAGCGGGCGGCATTGGCGAGCAGATTGGTCACGATCTGCACCAATCTCACCGCATCGCCCTGTGCCCGCACCGGGAAGGACGGCATGGCGGTCGCCAGTATGTGCCCGTGCCGTTCGATCAGGGGACAGCTGATTTCGATAGCCAGGCGCGCAACCTCCCCAAGATCGGTCGGGGCCGTCCGGACCGGAAAATCGCCCCCCCGGACGCGGGGTAATTCTCCGAGATCCCGCACCAGGCGCTGCATGAATCTGACCTGCTCCAGCACGATCCCGGCGGCCCGCTCGCGGACATCGGGCGCAGTATCCGAGCGGCGCAGGAATTCCGCCGAGTAGCTGACGGCCGCCAGCGGGTTGCCCAATTCGTGCACGAGCGTGGTCAGGAACTGCTCCCTTTGCCGGTCCGCGTCTTCGAGATCCCGCGCGCGCTGCCGGAGCTGGTCTACCAGCTGCCGCTGGTGCGTCATGTCGCGGACCAAGCTGGCCACCAACAGCCCGCCGTCCCAGGGCATCGGACTGAGCGCGATGTCGATCGGGAACTCCGTGCCGTCCTTGCGCAACCCGAGCAGCGCGGTGCTGTTGCCCATGGGCCTGGGCAACGGGTTGCTGAAGTATTCGCGGCGATGCGCGGCATGCCGCGCCCTCAGGCGTTCGGGGACCAGCATCTCCACGGGCCGGTTAGACAACTCGTCGCGCCGGTAACCGAACAGTTTTTCGGCCTGGGCGTTGAGCTGGACGATCGAGCCTGCTTCATCGACGATGACGACTGCGTCGGAAGCGGCCTCGAAGAACCGGTATTCCGGTATCGCCGGCGGCCGGGGATCGGTCGCGGCCGCTTCGTCACTTGCTACACCGGACTTGGCCTTGATCCAGGTTCGAAAGTCCATTCAGCGAAAATTATCGCTCCGATGATCCTTCCGCTTTTTGATGCGCATCAAGGTTCCTGCGCTGCCAGATCAAGAAAGGGCGCGGTTCACACCAACCCCATGTGTTACTAGCGCAAATAGTCCGCCATCGCCGCGAATCTCCGCCGCGTTTCCCGAGCGTCCGCGCTGATCTCGGGCATGATCGGTCGAGGAACGAAGCGGCGCGATCAATGACGCCGGCCCACCTCTCGAGCGGCACGGGTAACCGCGCCCGCCGCGAGCGACCACTTGACCATCAGCACGACCATCGAAACGAACGGGATCCGGATGTCCGTCACCACGATTTCCCGGGTATTGTCAGCCATGATCGCCTCCGATGATGATTGAGGGGACAATTGTCACTCATCACTGCACGGAAAGGAGGAGCCATGAAATTCAACATCGGCGCACTGTCACTGACGCACCGCGAACCTCGGGCAGGTCCTCATCGGCACGTTGTACGGACTGGTGGACGGAGCGATCGGCGGCGCCATCTTCGCGTGGCTTTACAACCGGATCTCGACGTCTTTCGGCCCGGCGGCGTGACCCGGGCAGCGTGACGTTGCCCGCGATGCCGCCCGACCCGTTCAGCATCACCCGGCAGACGATCGCCTTCCTGGGGTTCCTCGCGGCTTTCGAGCTGGCGAGCGTCCTGGTATTTCCGGCCATAGCGATCTTCTTCGCAGTCGTTGCGTTGGCGCTCGCCTTCATCGTCTGGCTGAAGGCCGGGATCCGCACGCGGAAGTGGCTGTGGTGGAATCCCATCGCCCTGCCGCTCACCCAGGCCGAGGGCGCCATCGCGCTTTCGGCGGCGCTGCTGGTCTCGGTCGGCATCGTGGTGGCCGGCTACGAAGCGATCCGGTATGCATCGGGCGACAGGCACATGCTGACCGGCTATGCCTTCCGGCACATGCTCGGCGCAGAGCCCGCCAGCCGGCCGGCCAGCACGCGAGCCTCCAGCTATTCGGACCCGGCGAGGCAGCAGCGGCTCAAGGACGAGCTCGCCAAAGCGGGGATCCCCTATGCGCTGGAGGTCTCGGACGGGAAGGAATTCATCAAGTGGTCGGCCGAGCACGACGCGGCGGTGGAAGACATCAAGCGCAGGAAGGTGGATACACTGTTTTCCGGCGGGCGCAATGCCGCGTTCCCGGACCCGGCGCTGCGGGAGGAATTCACCGATTGGCTCACGCGACGCGGCATCTCGTTCGAAATAGTGAACTCGAGCGGCGGGGAATTCGTCGTGTGGGAAAAAGGTCCGGACGACCTGGTGCGGCAATTCATGGAGTCGCGGCCCACCACGGACTGCGCGCCGGAAGCCGCCGCGAGCGCCGCCGGGAAAGCGAAATCGGCGCGCTGCTGACGCGCACCCCTAGGCCACGCGCAGCGCGAGAAACCGCCGCAACCGCGCGGGCAGGCGCGCAAGCCCTCGCGCCGCCGCGATCAGAAGATTCGCGAAGGCCTCCGCCCGCTCGCGCCGCGCACGAAGAAGCGCGCAAACTGATTACCCCCGGGAGCCCGTATACTCGAATTTCGAGAAGGGTCCTGCACGTTTCGTGTATTCGGTTAAGGAAATTTTCTACACGCTGCAAGGCGAGGGCGCCAACGCCGGCACGCCGGCCGTGTTTCTGCGTTTCGCCGGTTGCAACCTCTGGTCGGGCCGCGAGAAGGACCGCGCAACCGCGATCTGCCGGTTCTGCGACACCGACTTCGTCGGCACCGACGGTACCGGCGGCGGCACATTCCGCGGCGCCGCGTCGCTCGCAAGGGCGGTCGAGGCGAAATGGCCGGCGGGCGCGGGGACCGGCCGCTTCGTCGTCTGCACCGGTGGCGAGCCGCTACTGCAGCTCGACGCGCCGCTCATCGAGTCCCTCCACGAGAGGGGCTTTCGCATCGCGATCGAGACGAACGGCACGCTCGCCGCGCCGGCCGGGGTGGACTGGACATGCGTGAGTCCCAAGGCGGGCGCGACGCTCGTCCAGAAGCGCGGCGACGAGCTGAAGCTCGTCTATCCCCAGCCGGGAGCCGAGCCCGAGCGCTACATGGATCTGGAATTCGAGCACTTCTTTCTTCAGCCCATGGACGGCCTGCTCCGGGCGGAGAACACCCGGCTCGCCGCGGACTATTGCCTGCGGCACCCGGGCTGGCGGCTCTCCCTGCAGGTCCACAAGCTGATCGGGATCCCATGAAAAGACGCGGTTCCAGGAGCGCTCCCCCCGGCGGCGCCCCGGTTCTCGAGATCTGCCACGAATTCGGGTTCGATGCCGCGCATCGCTTCCCGGCCGCGCCGCGCGGCCACCGCTACCGCGGCATGCACGGGCATTCGTTCCGCGTCGAGATCGCGCTTCGCGGCGTGCCGCGTCCGCCTTCGGGCTTCGTGTCCGATTTCGCCCGCCTCGAGCGGGCGTGCCTCAAGCTGCGCGCCAAGCTCGACCACGCATTCCTCAACGAGATCGCGGGACTCAGGCAGCCCAGCCTCGAAAACCTTTGTTTGTGGATCTGGGACCGGCTCGCGCCGCAATTCCGCGGACTGACGCGCGTGACCGTCCGCCGCGACTCCCTGGGGCAATCCTGCACCTATCTCGGCCCCGCCGGGACTTCCGCGCGCCCCCAATCCCCCATTCGCTAGCCGAGGAACTCGAGCACGATCCGGTTGAATTCCGCGGGCCGCGTCGCCGTGTTCGCGTGCCCGCCGCCGGGAATCATCGCGAGCCTTGCTCCGGAGATCGCGCGCGCGAGCGCCTCGGCGTGATAGCTCGGGATGACGTAATCGTTCTCGGAGGCCACGACGAGCGTTGGCGCCTTGATGCGCGCAAGCCCCGCGCGCCGGTCGAATGCGAGCAGCGCATCGATCCGCCCCATCACCACTTCCGCCAGCGGCGCACCGGCGACTGCCTGCCGCACCTCCTCCCCGATCGCGGCATCGCGCGCGTTCACGTAGTCGGGCGGATACACCCACAACGGGAAGAACGCCGCGTAGAGCCCCGAGCCGCCCTTGAGCAGCACTTCGCGCCGCGCCTCGAACAGGCGGCGGAACCACGGATCGCAGTGGGTCCACGTGCTGCACAGGACGAGGCGCGCGACGCGCCGCGGCTCTTCGATCGCAAGCGTCTGGCCGATCGCCCCGCCGGTGGACCAGCCGACGATGTGCGCGCGCTCGATTCCCAGCGCGTCCATCAGCCCCGCGAGCTCGCGCGTCATCTGGTCGATCGAGAATGTGCGTTGCAGGCGGTCACTCGCCCCGGTTCCCCGATGGTCGTAGCTGATCACCCGGAACCGGGCGCTGAACTCGGGTATCTGCGGCCGCCAGTAGCCCGCCGTCCCGCCCAGGCCGCTCACGAATATCAGTGGCTCTCCCCGGCCCGACTCTTCGTAGTGAATCTCGCCACCTGCGACTGCGATCCTGGGCATCGGCCCCTCCCTCCTCATGCCGCGGCATAAGTCGTACCCTACCCCTCGGTGATACCGAAATGAAGATCTCGATCGTCGTTCCCGCGTATAACGAAGAGCGATTGCTATCCGGGTCGCTCGGGAGCATCCGCGCGGCCATGGAAGCCTTCGACCGCCGCGGCTGGGCGTCCGAATTGATCGTCTGCGACAACAACTCCACCGACCGCACGGCGGAGATCGCCCGGGCGGCGGGCGCACGCGTCGTCTTCGAGCCGGTGAACCAGATCAGCCGCGCGCGCAACAGAGGCGCCGCCGAGGCAAGAGGGGACTGGATCGTCTTTGTGGACGCCGATTCCCAGCCCAGCCCGGAGCTTTTCTCGGACGCGGCCGATGCGATCGCTGCCGGGCATTGCCTCGCCGGGGGCAGCACCGTCGCCTACGCGAACCCGCCTCCCAGTGAGGCGCTCGCGATCGGAATGTGGAACGTGCTGAGCAGAATCACCCGGTGGGCCGCGGGGTCGTTCATCTTCTGCGAGGCGGCGGCCTTCCGCGCGGCGGGCGGCTTCGGCGAGGAGCTCTTCGCCGGCGAGGAGGTCGATCTTTCCCGGCGCCTGAAGCGCATCGCCCGCCGCGACCGGCGCACGATCGTGATCCTCCACCGCCATCCCCTGGTGACGAGCGACCGCAAGCTCCGCCTCTACAGTTGGGGGGAGCTGGCCTGGTTCGGGCTGAAGACCATCGTGTCGGGCGGCAGGACGCTGCGCAGCCGACAGGACTGTTCCGCCTGGTACGACGGGAAACGATAGCGCGAGGGCTACCCCGGGGGCCATATTGTGGAATTGGCCTGACAGGGCCTATGATTTCCAGATAAGGAGGAGGCCCCATGACGCACTTCCTGCGCGCGTTTCACCCCGCCGCGGTACTGCTGCTGGCATCGCTCGCGCTCCCGGCCGGCGGCGCGGCGGCCGCAGCACCGGAGTTTCCGACCCGGCCGCTGCGCTACATCGTGCCCTTCCCGCCGGGCGGCTCGACCGACCTCATGGCGCGCATCGTCGCCGCAGGCCTGACCGACGGACTCGGTCAATCCATCGTCATCGACAACCGGGGCGGCGCGGGCGGAACGGTCGGCGCCGAGATCGCGGCGAATGCGACGCCTGACGGCCACACGATCTTCGCCTGCAACATCGCATCGCTCGCGGTGAGCCCGGCGCTCTACCGCAAGCTCAATTACGATCCCGTCAACGGCTTCACGCCGATCGGCTTCATCGGCAGCACGCCCAATGCCATCGTCGTCAATCCTTCGGTCCCGGCGGCGACGATCCCCGAGTTCATCTCGCTCGCCAAGTCGCGCCCCGGCAAGCTCAACTACGGCTCGCCCGGCGTCGGCAGCTCGCCGCAGCTCACGATGGAAATGTTCAAGATAGCGGCCCGCATCGACGTCACCCACATCGCCTACAAGGGCGCCGGGCCGGCGCTGGCGGCGACGATGGGAGGCCAGGTGGACGGGATGGTGTCCACCCTGCCGTCGTTCCTCGCGACGACCCGCGCCGGCAAGATCCGGATGCTCGCCATCACGTCGCTCACGCGCTCGCCCGATGTGCCCGACGTGCCGACCATCGCCGAGTCCGGCTTTCCCGGCTTCGAAGTCATCTCGTGGCAGGGCGTATGCACGCCCGCGGGGGCGCCGAAGGCGGCGGTCGCGCGGCTACGCGCCGCCCTCGCCGCCGTGCTCGCCCTGCCCGACACGCGCAAGCGCCTCGCGGACCAGGGCATCAACCCCGGCACGCTGACCACCGATCAGTTCGCGAAGTTCATCCGCTCCGAGCGCGACAAGTTTGCGAAGGTGGTGAAGGACGTCGGCATCAAGCCGCAGTAGGGTACGCCGTGAACGTCTGCGCCAGGATCTTTCCGTTCCGCACCACGAAGGTGTCGGTCGCCTGGGTGATGATCGGCTCGCGCTCCCAAAGGATGTAGGCCACCTCGCCGACGATATCCTGGCGATTCATCCGGACCGCGTCGAAGAATCCCGCGGGAAGCGCTTTGAACAGCGCCGTGAAGAATTGCCGGATCTCGGCGAGCCCGCGGTAGGTGGCATCGTGCGTGATGAGGATGGAACGATCCGTGTAGTCCTGCATGATCGCGTCTACGCCGAGGCGTGCAATCGCGTGCACGCCCTTGTCATGGCAACCCGTCACAAAGCAGTTCCCCGCGGCACGGACGCCGAGATTCGCGGTCGTTACGAACAGCAGGCGCGCTCGAATCTTGAGCGCTCGCTCGAGCGGTTAGGCGCCCAGTAAATCGCTCCTCAGTGGTCGCGAGTTACCAGCTTCGCGCCGCAGATCCTGCAATACCCGGCGTCGTCCTCGTGCCCTTCGCTGCCGCATTCGCGGCAGGTCTTGTGCGGGAGCCGCCTGCCTCGAAATCGCTGGGCGGTCATCTCGGCAGTGACGATTCCGGTCGGCACGGCCAGTATGCCCCATCCGATCAGCATCATGACCGTTGCCAGAGCGCGACCGAGGTCGGTGCGCGGAACGACATCGCCATACCCCACCGTCGATATCGTGCTGATCGCCCAATAGATGGCAAAGGGAATGCTGGTGAAGCCGTGTTCGGGGCCCTCTATCACGTACATGAGCGTGCCGACGATGAGCACGATCATCACCACGACCGATAGAAACACCACGATCTTGCGGCGGCTCGCGGCCATCGCGTCCGCGAGCAGCCGATACTCGGTCAGATAGGCCGTCAGCTTGAATATCCTCAAGATGCGCAGGAGCCGCAGGATGCGAACGTCGATCAGCAGCGCCGCCTCCGGAAAAAACGCGGCCAGGTAGGTCGGCAGAACCGCCATCAAGTCCACGATGCCGTAGAAGCTCCTCACGTAGCGCATCGGGCGCTCGACGCACGACAGCCGGGCGATGTATTCCAGCGTGAAAAGGGCCGTGAATATCCATTCCAGCACGGTCAGCAGCGTTCCGTGCCGGAGCGCCACGCTCGCCACGCTGTCGGCGAGCACCGCGGCGACGCTCAGCAGGATCACGACGATCAGGATGATGTCGAAAAGCTTTCCGGCGTGGGTGTCGGACTCGAAAACGACGTTGAAAACGCGCCGCCGCCAGCCCGCGGCGGGTTTACCGAGCAGGTAAGCATCGGACTCCCGGGGATCCCGGTCGGCGGACTTACGCGCGGCGGGTTGGGTCATTGCCATGATGCGGGTGAAGGGCGATGGGAGAGAAACAAGGATGAAGGATGGGGGATGACCTGGCAAGGCACGGTTGCTGTACCATACCCGCGTGACCCCCGGAAAAGGCAAAGACAAGGACGTCCCGCAGATCGACCTCGACGAAGTCGCCAGGTTGATCGAGGCCCTGGAGAGGGACCTGAACAGCATCCGGGGCAGATCGAAGGACATACAGCGTCTGAAAGACGAGGTGGACACGCTCAAGAACGTGCTCCGGTCGCCGGTGCGCAGGCACCATTGGGTGCGGGACGCCCTGCACGATATACGCGAGCGCTTCGATGACGCGCTCGACGCCACCGTGGCCGAAGGGATCGAGGTCAGCCGTTACGTCGCCGAGATCGGCCGCATTCTGGGGCTGTAAGCGCGGCGCCAGCCGCGGCGTTCGGGCAGGTGGTCATCGGCACACTCTATGATGCGGACATTGGCGTTCATGCTATTGGCGGCAATGGCAGCGGCGGGATGGCCCGTGCCGGCCGCGGCCCAGCAGGCGTACCCGTCGAAGCCGGTCCGCATCATTTCTCCTTTTCCTCCGGGCGGCGGCAACGACGCGCTGTGCCGCATCGTCGCGCAGAAGCTCGTCGAAGGACTCAAGCAGCAGGTCATCGTCGAGAACCGGGCGGGCGCCAACGGCATCGTCGGCACGGAGGTCGCCGCGCGCTCGGCGCCGGACGGCTACACGATCGTGCTCATCCCGAGCGGCCATGCGGTCAACGCAACGCTCTACCGCAAGCTGCCGTTCGATTCGATCAGGGACTTCACGCCGATCACGCTCGCCGGCTCGAGCCCCCTCGTCCTCGCCGTGCATCCGTCGCTTCCGGTGAAGAGCGTCAAGGAGCTGGTGGCGCTCGCCAGGGCCCGGCCCGGGCAGCTGACCTATGTCTCGGCCGGCGTCGGCGCATCGGGGCACTTGGGCGGCGCGCTGTTCGAGACGCTCACCGGCACGAAGATGGTGCACATACCCTATAAGGGGATGGCGCTCGCCATCACCGATCTCATGAGCGGCCAGGTCTCCCTGACTTTCGGCACGAGCCTCTCGGTGATCCCGCACGCCCGTTCGGGCAGGCTCCGCGCGCTCGCGACCACGGGCGCCCGGCGCTCGCCGGCACTTCCGGACCTTCCCACGGTCGCGGAAGCAGGAGTGCCCGGCTACGAAGCGAGCCTTTGGTACGGTTTCGTCGGGCCCGCCCGGTTGCCACCGGAGGTCGTCCGGCGGCTCAACTCGGCGATAGTCGCCGTGCTCGGACTGCCCGACGTCCGCGATCGGCTCGCGAGCCAGGGCGTCGATCCGCAGCCCACCACTCCTGAAGAGTTCGCACAGTTGCTTGCGTCCGACGTCGAACGCTGGGCCAAGGTCATACAACGTGCAGGCATACAGCCTGAATAGCTGACCCCTATCACCCATCACCGCTGCTAGTGCAGCGTCCTCGCCGCCGGCTCAATACGCGTTCCCACGTTTATCACGACCATCCGGCGGCCCCGCAGGACGAGACTGCCCTTGAGGCGGTTGTTGCCCGTGTCGCTGTACTCGAAATCGTATGCGCGCTGCAGCCTGATGCGCCCTTCTTCATCGCGCGCCGGCTTCAGCCCGGAGATCGCCACCGTGTCGTCGAGCAGCAGCAGTCCCTCCGCCGCGCAGACTTCGCGCGCGGCGCGGATCGCGGCTTCGCGCGCCTTGAGGCTGTCGAGCCAGAGCCAGGCGATTCCAGCAAGCAGGAGGATGCCGAAGGCTTCCATGTCAGGGACGAGTTATGGGTGATAGTACAGGGTTGGGGTCATCTTCCGCCTTCCGCCTTTCGCCTTCATACTTACAGTGGCATTCCGTCACTCATCTCCGCCCCCTATGAAACCCTATACCGACCCCGAAGGCACCCGGCTCCCGATCAAGCTCGACACGACCTCGAACGGCGAGTTCGTGCCGGTGCCGCTGTCCCCCGCCAACCGGGAGGCAAACCGGCGTGCGCATGAAGCGGCAGCGCGCAACGCAAAGCGCCTCGATGTCTCGAAGCGATCGTTCCTGGTTTCCGCGTGCGGCGCGGCCTCCACGCTGCTTGCGTTCAACGCGGCGAACGCCGCCGCGGGACGCACCGGCGGCTACTTCGACCTGCCGCACGAGGCGGCGCTGGACCAGCAACTCGCGCGCGTCCAGGTCGGGCCGGCGAAGGACGAGCTCATCTTCGACGTCCAGGGCCACTTCGTCGATACGCCCAAGGGCAACCCGAGGGGGCCGGAAGTCTTCATCAAGGACGTCTTCATGGACAGCGACACCGATCTCATGGTGCTGTCCTTCGTGCCCTCCACGCGCGAATCGGAGCCCGTCACCATCCAGGCGGCGGACGCGGTGCGGCAAATCGTCGCGCGGCTGCAAGGCACGCACCGGCTGCTGCTCCACGGACGCGTCAACCCCAACCAGGCGGGCGACCTCGAGACCATGGACGAGCTGAAGGAGCGCTGGGGCGTCTCCGCGTGGAAGACCTACACCCAGTACGGCCCCGGTGGGCGCGGCTACTTCCTGACCGACGACGTGGGCCTGCGCTTCATCGAGAAGGCGCGGGCGCTCGGGGTAAAGGTGATCTGCATCCACAAAGGCCTGCCCTTCGGCAAGCAGTCCTACGAGCACAGCCAGTGCTCCGACGTCGGCCCCGCCGCGAAGCGCTTTCCCGACGTCAAGTTCCTCATCTATCACTCGGGCTTTGTCAGCACCGTGCGCGAGCACCCCTACGACCACGGCGCGCAGCGCGACGGCATCGACACCCTGGTCCTCTCGCTGATCGAGAACGGGGTGAAACCGGGGTCGAACGTCTACGCGGAGCTCGGCAGCACCTGGCGCTTCCTGATGCGCGACCCGGAGCATGCGGCGCACGCCATGGGCAAGCTATTGAAGTACTGCGGCGAGGACAACGTGCTGTGGGGCACGGATTCGATCTGGTACGGATCGCCGCAGGACCAGATCCAGGCGTTCCGCACCTTCCAGATCTCGGCCGACTTGCGCGCGAAGCACGGCTATCCGGAAATTACGCCGGCGCTGCGCGCGAAGATTTTCGGCCTGAACGGTGCGAAGGTGTACGGACTGAGCGCTTCCGAAGTGAAGAAGTACACGAGCCGCGATCCCGTCGCGCGGGAGAAGGCCGCCTACCAGGAGCGGCCCGAGCCGGGCTTTCTGACGTACGGACCAAAGACAAGAAGGGAGTTTCTGAACCTGCTTGGCCGAAGCGGAGCTACCTAACTTCCCTTCCGCCTTCATCCTTCTTCCTTGGCTTTCAGTTGCTCCCGCACCATCACCGCCATCCGCTCCTGCGGTGTGCCGGGAGGAAACAAGCTGACGAACCGCCCCTCGCGGTCAAGCAGGAAGACGTAGGCCGTGTGGTCGATGAAGTAGGTGCTGGCGCCCGGCGGCTTCACCTTCTCGAAATACACCTTGTATGACGTGGCGACGCGGCGGATTTCGTCCTCGGTCCCGGTGAGCGCGACGAAGCGCGGATGGAAGCTGGCGACGTAGGCGCGGAGCATTTCCGGCCGGTCCCGCGCGGGATCGAGCGTCACGAAGACCGGCTGCACCTGGTCTCCCGCGGGCCCCAGCGATCGGATGAGGTTGCCCATGGCCATCAGGTCCGTGGGGCAGACGTCCGGGCAATAGGTGAACCCGAAGTAGAGCAGAACCAGCTTGCCGCGGAAATCCGAGAGGTTCCTGCGGACGCCGCCCTGGTCGGTAAGCGTGAACGGCGCGCCCACCGGCCCCTTTCCCGACATGAGATCGCTCATCATGCGGGCGGCGCCTTCCCGTGAGCCCGCGGGAGGCAAGTCTTCCCGCTGGTAAAACCAGGCGCCCACCGCCGTCGCGGCGAGGACGACCACCAGCAGGGTCGGCGCGCGCCAGCCCTTCAGCGCGGCCGGGACCGCCAAGCTACGCCCCGAACTGGAACGCGGTGCCGGTCGTGGACGTTACCAGGCGGTCGCCGAGCAGTTCGCGCAGGATGATGGTGAGGCCGGGGCCGGAGCAGTGCATCGGGATGATTACGTCCGGGTTGAGCTTCTGCATTTCAGCCACGGTTTGCCGCAGGTACTCCTCGCCGGCCGGGAACAGGTGGAAGCCGCCCATGACCGTGTGCACCTTGTTCACGCCCGAGACTTCCATCGCCTGCCGCGTCGTGTTCACGATGCCCGCGTGGCCGCAGGAGGAGATGACGACGAGGCCGCGATCCTTCACGTTGAAGCAGGTGCCGTGCTCGTGGATGTGGGTGTCGGCTGCGTGCTTGCCGCCCGCTTTCGCGTTCTCCTCCGGGAGGTCGCAGCCCACGTTGCCACGCTTGAAGTACTCGACCCGCGTGTTGGGCAGCATGGTCTCGAAGCTCGCGCGCTTGATGGTGCCGGTGGTGAAGGCGTGGCCCATGACGACGGTGGGCTGCTCACAGGTCACGACCTTGACGCGGTATTTTTCCAGGTCGGCCCGATCGAGCACGCCCCAGTCGCTGAAATGCCCGGGCGTGCCGGTCCCCTGCTTGCGCAGGCAGAAGTTGTCCTCGCCGCCCGCGTAGAGCGTCAGGTCCGCCGGCAGGTTGGCGCGATGCTTTTCCAGGAAGCCGAGCAGCCCGCCGAAGTGGTCGTAGTGCCCGTGGCTCATGATGAAGCCCTGGATCTTGTTTCCATCCACCCCGACCAGCTCCATGTTGTTGAGCAGGGCGTTGGACGTGTAGCCGAAATCGAGCAGGAGGTTGCGCGTGTCGGAGCCGATCTTCGACTCGAGACCCAGCGACAGGCCCCACTCGCTGTGCAATGCCTTGCGGAAGTCGGTGCGGGAATTGGTGGGGACGCGCGAGACCTTGATGGATTTGTTGGTCACCGGGCGCGGCGTGTCGTAGCCGCTGTCGGTGATGACCCGGATGGTCAGGCTGTCCACGGTCGGCACGTTGCCCGGCTTGAGAAGCTGCGACTGGGCGAACGGCACGCGCGGCAGCCCGAACTGGGCGAGCGCGCCGGTGGCTGCGAGAACGAGCTGGCGGCGGCGAAAGCTGATGGTCATGGAGTTCCCCCGGTGGACGGCAGACTGGAAGGGCAGATCAGCCTACGCCCAATTCACAGGCCGGGCAAATAGCCACGGTGATGGGTGATGGCAGGTACTGCGGCGGCACATTCAGCGCTGCGCCATCGATATGGCGATTGTCCGCCTTTCCTGCAAACGACGGTGTGAGGCAAGCCCATTTGTCGCGGCGGGGATTTGGCGCGATACTTCGACGACGCTCAAGTCTTGCCCCAATTCTCCGAAAGGAACGCCGTGATACTCCCCCTCGACGTGAACGGCAAGCCGACGCAGGTGGAAGCCGACTCCAATACCCCCCTCCTGTGGGTGCTGCGCGACCATCTCAACCTGACCGGCACCAAGTACGGTTGCGGCATGGCGCTGTGCGGCGCCTGCACCATCCACCTCGATGGCGCACCCACGCCCTCGTGCACGACGCCCGTGAGCGCCGCGCCCGGCAAGAGAATCACGACAATCGAGGGCATCGGCGCGAGCAACATCGGCCAGGTGGTGCAGGCTGCCTGGATCGCGCTCGACGTGCCGCAGTGCGGCTACTGCCAGTCGGGCCAGATCATGGCCGCGGCCGCGCTGCTCGCCGCCAACAAGAACCCGAGCGACGCCGACATCGACGCCGCGATGACCGGCATTGTCTGCCGCTGCGGCACCTACAACGCAATTCGGGCTGCCATCAAGCGCGCGGCCCGGGCACTGGCGTAGGAGGACGCATGCACACCTTCGGCATCGTCAACTTGAGCCGGCGCGAATTCCTCAAGGCCGGCGCCGGTCTTACGCTCGGCCTCGCGGCGCCCGGAGTCCTTGCCCAGGCGGGCCCGGGCCGGGCGGGCGGCAAGGCGGTCGCCGGCGGCGTATTCGAAGCGAACGACTTCGTCCGCATCGGCAAGGACAGCCGGGTGACCGTCATCGTCAAGCCCCTGGAAATGGGCCAGGGCACCTACACCGGGCTGCCCACGCTCGTCGCCGAGGAGCTCGA
>Ga0137432_1000678_pt1 | contig 14770 bp, 11 predicted proteins | sample EasRivERMZT820_2_FD_102337 | JGI IMG/M metagenome (GOLD analysis project Ga0137432, IMG submission 102337) | Soil microbial communities from meander-bound floodplain in the East River, Colorado, USA - East River MetaG ERMZT820_2 | ecosystem: Environmental > Terrestrial > Soil > Floodplain ...
ATGCGTTCACGCAGCGCTCGAAGGCCGCGTTGATCGACAACCTCTCGCTCATGCTGGAGCAGAAGAAGATCGTCCTCCCCAAGCCGGAGATCTGGCCCGCCGGCATCGACGAGCTCGAGTCGTTCGAGTACTCGATCACGGACAACGGATCGGTCCGGACGAGTGCGCCGAGCGGATCCCACGACGACTGCGTGATCGCGCTCGCGCTCGCCGCCTGGCACCTGCGGCCCCGCTACGAACCCCCGACGTGCATCGGCGTCCCCATCGTTGTCTGGGGAGACGACCGGGATCGCTGGACGTGACCCCACGGGGGCTGGCGTGACTCCGTTCTCGGGCGGAGCCCCCACCCGGAGCATGGCGGGTCGATTACGGCCGTCATCGGGAGGACCGAGAAGCGAGAGCGGAACGTCCGAAGATTCGGCGAGGTGATTGGCGCCTTGGTGCACTTCGATCGAGCCTCGAGTGAACGAGGTGGACTCCCCCACCGCATCGATCGAGCGAGCCCGATCGCGGACCGGCGTCGTGCATGGGTGATGCCCGCGATCGTTGGAGACGGCCGCTAGAATCACGGCCGGTTGCCAGGGAGAACACCGTGGATTCCTCGCCGCCGGACTTCTCGCATCTCCGCCTCATCCAGCCTCTGGAACGAGGGACTGAAAAAGGGGATGAGAGCCCCTCCGCGATGCGGGCGCTCAAGGAGCGTGAACGGGAGCTCCACGAGTTCGAACAGGCCGCCCTCGTCCCGGATTGGCTGGCGACGTACGCGCGACAGGAAGAGCAGCTCCGCGCCGTCATCGAGACCAACCACGCGTTCTCGTCGGCGATCGACCTCGCGCTCGGCCATTCGTCGGTCATCGAAGAGTTCCGACGCTCCCTCGGTCCGGATGGGCCTTTCGCTCTGTTCGAACACCTGCGTGAAGCCGAAGACCGGTTCCAGTCCATTCTCGACATGACGCGGCGCTTCGAACGATTCGAGACGCTGGGTTCACCGGGACTCTATTCCCAAGCGATCGATCGCGATGCGTCGAAGATTTCGATCCCGGATTGGATGGTGGAGGGACCGCGGACCGCAAGGCAAGCGATCAAAGACGCCGTTCAGGAGGCGATTCGAGAGGCTCTGCCGGCGACGAGTCTCCCGCCGCCGATACACGAACACATCTCAACGACGCCGTGCTCGCCCGCGCGCGAGCCGACCACCTCGACTCCCTCAGCGGGTCGTTCCGGTGATTTCCGACTCTCGCAGATCACCGTGATCGAAGCGCCGCCCGCCGATCGTGCGCGTGGCCTCATCGGCTACGTCTCCTGCATCATGAACGACGTGATTCACATCGACGGCGTGACGCTGCGAAAAACGCGTGAAGGCGAGTACGCCGTTTCGTTCCCTAAGAAGTCGGGGCGCAGCGGCGACCAGCACTTCTATTTCAAGCCGATCAATGAGGCGATGCGACAGGAGTTCCTGCGACAGGTTCTCGCCGCACTGGGCCTCGAGCGTTAGCGCGCACAGGATTCGCGCGCACCGATCCGTCGCCATTGCCGACGTGCGAGGTCAGCAGGCAAGGGGTGGTGAACGCGCTTACGATCCTCCGCCCTGTTTCCGATCCGTCGTCGTGGGTTACGCCGGCGGATTGCGAGTCCGTGCCACGCATCGCAGACCTCGTTCGGAGAGATCCGTCCTTCCGAGGAGGACGTCCTCCTGGACCGGGGACGGTAGGTAGCGGAGATCCATCAACTGGGACATCCGCGCGCGTGTGACGCCGAACGTCTTCGCCGCGTGCGCGAAGTCTCGGAAGCGACCTGATTCGACCAGCCGATCGACCAGATGAGCGAGTGCGAGCATCCTCGCGACGCGAGACGTCACGGGAGGAGAAGCAGGAATCGCAAGGCCGACCTCGGTCGAAGAAGCCGGTGGCTTCGGCGTCAGGGCGGCGATGCGTGAATAGACCCTCCGCAGTCGATGGAGTCGATGCTGCATCGTCATCGAGTTCACGTGGGGCTCCGATCCGCGTCGATCCATGCATCGAGTCCGCGGGGCCGATAGGTAATCGAGACGTCCTCGCTTCGCGCGTCGTAGACCACTTCTTCGATCAGGTGCCTCACGAGCCTCGGACGATCCTTCGGGTCGAGCGCGTCCCAGATGGCGTCCACGCGCGCGCGCGACGCTTCCATCTCTTCCGCCGCCGCCGCCGCCGCGCCGTCGTCCCCTCCCACCGCGCGGCTCGCACGAAGCCGCTCGACGACGAAGCGGTCGAGCTCGGCTGCCGCGATGCGGCTCCCGCGGCACGAGGCGGCGCCGTGCTTCTGCGCGGTGGCGCAGACGTAGTAGGAGTACCGGCGCGTTCCGCGGGCACAGTAGTGGTGGGTCATCCGTCCGGCGCACGCGCCGCAGCGAACGATCCCCTGCAGCAACACGTTCCAGCGGTTCCGCGTCTCGCCCGCGCGGCGGACGGACGGTGCCTTCATGCGGGCCTGCACTGCATTCCAGACGCTCTCCTCGAGGATCGCTTCGTGCGCACCCGAGAATTGCTCCTCGCGCAGACTCACCTGACCGATGTAGAGCGGATTGGTGAGCGAGTAGCGCAGCGTCGACTTGTTGAAGGGCAGTCCCTCGACCGTGGCCCCCTTCCTGTTGACCCAGGTCTTGTTCTTCCAGCCGCGCCGGCGCAGCTCTTCCACCACCGCGAGCAGTGCCCCGCGTTCGAGGTAGGTCGCGAAGATCGCGCGCACGCGCTCGGCCTCGCTCGCGTTCACGACGAGGCGCTTGTCGACGACGTCGTACCCGAGGATCGGTCGCCCCCCCACCCAGAGTCCGCGACGCCGCGACGCCGCCATCTTGTCCCGCGTGCGCTCCGAGATCGTCTCGCGCTCGAACTGCGCGAAAGTCGCCAGGAGGTGGAGCGTCATGCGGCCGACGCTGGTGCCCGTCGAGAACTGCTGGGTCACGCTCAGGAACGTGACGCCGCGGCGCTCGAAGAGCTGCATCAACTGCGTGAAGTCGAGGAGGCTGCGGCTCAACCGATCGATCTTGTAGACCGCCACCGCGTCGACCTTCCCATCCTCGACGTCCTTCAGCAGCCGCTGGAAGGCCGGACGATCCGTGGTCGCCCCGCTGTAGCCGCCGTCGTCGAAGTGCTCCGGCAAGGCGACCCAGCCCTGTCCGCGCTGGCTCTGAACGTAGGCTTCGACGGCCTGGCGCTGCGCATCGAGCGAGTTGAACTCCTGGTCGAGCCCATCGTCCGTGGACTTGCGCGTGTAGATCGCGACGCGGACCGTCGACGATTTGGGTGGCGCCGCCCGCGCGGACCGGCGCAGCGTCGTCGTCGGGATCACGGTCGGCGCTTCCTCGCGGTCAGGCCGAAGAAGAGGCGACCGTTCCAATGGGCGCCGGTGATCGCCTTCGCGACGGCGGAGAGGCTGCGGTGGACCTTGCCGTCAAGCTCGAAGCCACCCTCCACCACCGTGGCATGCACGGCCTCTCCGTGCCAGACGCGCGTAAGCGTCGTGCCGACGGAGAGGTCTCTCGGCGGCGGGACCGTCCGCGGACGCCGTTGGACGCCACGCCCGCCGTCGCCCTCGGGCGGCACCTCGATCTGCTGGATCAGCTCTTCGAGTCGGTCCCGCGCGACCTGCGAGAGGCCGCCAAGCCGCTGTTCTTCCAGTTTCCAGGCGATGCGCTTCCAGAGAAAGGCGTGGTTCCTCGAGCGCGGTTCCTTCGCGAAGACCTCTCGGTAACGGGCGAGGAGTTCGGGGACACCGAGCTTCCGCAGGACCTCGACCTCCTCCGGCATTGCCATGGTCTCTCGCTCTCCGGTTCGCAGTTCGGTTGGTCGGCGGCGCGAGACAAGAACGGCTCTCGCCTGCGGCGACCGACAGCACCCATGAGCCGCGACCAGTACCCAGAGATCAAGGGCTTTCGGCGGGCGTTCGCGGGAGGCGCGGAGTCCGTGCGCTGCGAGAGCGACGATCGCGGTGCCGCGCACGACTGGCGCGAGGACTGCAGGATCAGAAGCTCGGAGAGCCAAGCGGACGGGGCGTTCCGAGCTTGCATCGCCTCGTCGCAGGAGCGTGCATGTCCCCCACGCGCGGTTCGTCGCGCGCTGGAGGGGCATGTGGCAAGACGGAAGGCGAAGGCGGTTCGTTACCACGACCTCGACGAGGACCCGAGCTGCGAGCACGTGGTCGACCAGGCGGTCCGGGTCCGCGTCGGGCGACCCGACCTCGACCGGACGATGGTCCGCACGACCACGGCGATCGTGAAGGCGCTCGGCTCCAAGCGTCGGCTCTGGTTTCGGTTCGAGGCGGCGGCCGACGAGCTTCGGGCGCTGCGCGATGCCGCCTACTTCGACGCCGGCGTGTCGCACGGCATTTCGGCGGCGGCGGCGCAGCAACTGCGCAGTCGGCAGCCCGCGATCGAGCGATCCGCCGAGGACTCCCTGCGCCGCGCATTCATCGTGGGCGTGTCTCGCGAGGACGGCACGGCGCCGGTCGTAATGGCTGCGGGGCGTTGCCCGAGGGAAGGAACGCTCGCGTGACAGGCGAAGCGCCCGGGGCGGTGGCGGCCAGATCGGAGAGAAGCGACGGTGACGTCGTAGACTCCCGCGCCGACCGAGGTCGGAGGGGCGCACGCGGCACCGCGACGACTTCAGGGGCCCTGGCCTCGTCGCGCGAGGGGAGCCCTCCGCTCCGCTCCGGGCTCCCCTCCCGACCTGCGGTCGGACTGCTGCTCATCGGTTCCATCACTGAGATTCATCCCCTCGCCCTCGACACTAAACCTGGGGTGGGCGGTTGTCTCAGTCATGTTGGCACAGAGGGGAGCGCGACCAATCTGAATTGCCTTACCAGTTCTGCTGATTTCCTCGCGACGCTTGTCGTATCGCTCGTCGCAGCCTACTGTCCGCGCACGCGGGGGGAAACGACCATGGGGGGATCGACGTCTCGTCGAGTAACGGACTACGCTTCCTGGTTTCATGACGTCACGGCAGTCGAAGCGCATCCGTGGCAAGCGCGCCTAGGAATCGAGGACGCGTGCAGCGATCGTCTGATCCACGTTCCGACCGGATTCGGCAAGACTGCCGGCACTGTTCTGCCGTGGTTGTATCACGTCGCCGTAAGCCGGAACGGGCAATGGCCGACCCGCCTTGTCTACGTCCTCCCGATGCGAGGGCTCGTCGAGCAGACCGCCTCCGCGATTCAAGGCTGGCTCCAAAGCGCCGGCCTCTCGATTGGCATCCACGTTCTGATGGGCGGTGAGGATGCAGGGGACTGGCACCTTCACCCGGAGCGTCCTGCGATCCTTCTTGGCACTCAAGACATGGTGCTGTCGCGAGCACTGAACCGCGGCTTCGGTGCCGCACGGGCACGTTGGCCGATCGATTTCGGATTGGTCCTGCGCGACGCGTTGTGGGTGCTCGACGAAGTCCAGCTCATGGACGTGGGTCTTGTAACGAGTGCGCAGCTCGCGGTGTTCTCCCGGCCCGCCCTCCCATCGTCCTCCAAGAACGGTGCGCACACTGACCGACCGCTGCACTGGTGGTGGATGAGTGCAACGTTGCAGTCGTCATGGCTATCGACCGCCGACAGTTCCGACTTGGTGGAGCGCCTTCGCCCGCGAACGATTTCCGTGCCCGAGGCAGAACGATCGGGCCCACTCTGGCGAGTCCGCAAGGAAATTCAGTGTCGGCTCGACGTGTCCGAACCGAAGGAGCTGGCGCAGCTCGCCGTCGAGCAGCACGAAGCTGGTACGCTGACACTTGTCGTCGTGAACCGTGTCGACCGTGCAACCGTGGTGTTCGACGGAATCCAGAAACTGCCAAACTTCGTGGGGCGGAGGAGTCAGCCCGCGCCAGACGCGCCGGAGGTTCGTCTGGTACACAGCCGATTTCGTGGAGCCGATCGCGACGGATGGGACTTCCTCCGTCGGGGCGCTCCGATCCCTCCGAGCGGCCGCATCGTCGTTGCCACCCAGGTCGTCGAAGCCGGAGTCGACATTTCGGCACGTTCTCTCGTCACGGATCTCGCACCCTGGTCGAGTCTCGTACAGCGATTTGGCCGCTGCGCACGTTACGCGAGTGATTCCGGACGGATTACTGTCGTTGGCAAACCGGTCGAGGAAGGAGACGCAGCTCCATACGAAGCGCAGCAACTTGAATCGGCTGCGACGGCCCTGGATGGGCTGCTGAAGCAGTCCGACCACGGAGCGGATCCTGCGAGGCTCCTGCGATTCGAGGCAGGCCTGCCGCCGGAGGTTCTTGCGGACCTCTACCGATTCGAGGTCTTCCACGTCTTGCGACGTTGCGACATCGATGACCTGTTCGACACGTCGCCGGACCTCAGCGGTGCCGACATCGATGTCAGTCGGTACATTCGTTCCGGGACGGAGCGCGATGTCGCGCTGTTCTGGCGTTCCATCGGCGACGATGTTGCTTGGATCTCCGTCGAGGATCTCGTGCCGCCCTCGCGTGGCGAGCTTTGTCGCGTTCCCATCGAGATCGCCCGCAAATGGCTCGACGGCCGCCGCGGTGCCTGGACGCTCGATTACCTCGATGGTCGCTGGGTGAAACTCTACGAGCGATCGCGCCTGCGTCGCCTGGTTCCGGGCACGACCGTGCTCATCGACGCAAATGAAGGAGGCTACGACGAGACGCGCGGGTTCGTCGAAACGTCGCGCCGCCCGGTGGCCGTGGTGGCACCATCGACCTCCGAGGACGTGCTCCATGCGTCTGAGATGACCGCTGCGGCAGACGACCTCGATCTGCTCTCGGCCTTCCCCTGGAAGACGATCGCCGTGCACGGTCGTGAGACCGGGGCCATCGCCGATTCCATTGCGGAAACGCTCGGCTTAAGTGGCCCGTTGCGCGGGATCCTGGAACTAGCTGGGCGCTGGCACGATGTCGGAAAGGCGCATTCCACGTTTCAAGCGGCGATCCTCGAAGGCGCACGAGCGCAGGCAGGCGGAGTCGCGCTTGGACGCGATCTTGCGAAGGCTCCGGTAGGAGCGTGGAGGCGGCCCGCGTACCCACAGAGGCCGGGGTTCCGTCACGAGCTCGCGAGCGCGCTCGCCCTCTTCGAACTGCTTCGACGGGTTGCGCCGGAGCACCCTGCCCTGCTGGGAAACTGCGCCGCCGTGATGACGCTGGCCGGGATGACGCCGATGCCCGTGGCACCGGACCTGCGGATCGCCGTCGACCATCCGATTGCCGTCGAGATAGCTGCGCTCGGCGTGGAACAATTCAACCTGCTGGCATGGCTAGTGTGCACGCACCACGGCAAAGTTCGCTGCCGTTGGGCCAGCACGCCGAAGGACCAGGATGCGGAGCACGGAGGGATCCACGGAGTCTGCGAGGGCGATGCGCTGCCTGAATTCGTGCTCGCGGATGCATCCGGGCGTGAAGCGGCCGTTCCTGCGCTCGCGTTGTCGCTCGCACCTGCGGCGCTCGGGCTCGGCGACCGCTACGGCAGTTCGTGGGCGGAACGCGTAGAGAGCCTGCTCGCCTGCTTCGGTCCCTTTGAGCTTGCATATCTGGAGGCGCTGCTGCGCGCGGCGGACGTGCGGGCATCGATGGGCGCGATCGAGAGAGTGACAACGTGACCCTGCACCTGCACCGTCTCGATGGCTGCACGACCAAGCCGCTCGCGCATTTTCTCAAGGCACTGGGCATTCTTCGCCTCGTGGCCGGGCAGAAGGATCCTGACGCGCGCGGTTTCTTTCGGAGCGAGGTGTTCCATCTCGTGACGGAGCTGGACCGGGCGGCGTTGCTGCGGTTCTTCCTTGATGAGTACGCGCCGACACCAGTCGTGTCGCCGTGGAACGGCGGAAGCGGTTTCTACGACAAGGACAGCCGCGCGGCTCTCGATGCCCTCCGTGGCACGGTGGCTGCCCGTTTCACGCCGATTCGGAATGCCATCGAGGCGTCGATCGATCTGGTTGGAGATCGGCGAGAGCGGCCGGTCGGTGAAGCGAAGACGTCCCTGCTCGCGATGTTTCGCGCGACCGCACGCGCTGGCGAACTCTCCTGGTTCAATGCCGCGGTCGCCTTGGGAGGAGTCGAGGCGGATCGGGCGATGTATCCGTCGCTGCTCGGAACTGGCGGCAATGACGGTCGTCTCGACTTCTCCAACAACTTCATGCAGCGGATCGTCGAGTTGTTGGTGACTGATCCGGTGGAGACTCGTGCGCCGAGGGCAACCCTGCTCTTGCGGCAGTCTCTCTTCGCGGAAGTGATCCCGGGTCTCGAGTCCGCCAAGGCAATCGGCCAGTTCCTTCCCGGTGCCGCCGGCGGAGCCAACGGGGTCGCAGGCTTCGAAGCGGACAGCCTCATCAACGGCTGGGATTTTGTCCTCTTGCTCGAGGGAACGATTCTCTTTGCGGTGGCGGCCGTCCGCAAGCTCGATGCAAGCGGGCTCGTGCAGGCCGCTGCCCCCTTTGCGATGCGTTCGGCAGCCGTCGGGTATGCCTCGGCTTCGTCGACCGAAGAATCGATTCGCGGCGAGCAGTGGATGCCGACCTGGAGTGCCCCGGCGACGCTGGCTGAGATTCGAGCGATGCTCGCAGAAGGCAGGCTCAAGCTCGGTCGCGCTGCTGTTGACCAGCCGTTCGACGCCGCTCGAGCGATCTCTCGCCTCGGTGCTGCCCGCGGCATCTCCGCGTTCGAGCGGTTCGGCTTCATCGAACGCAACGGTCGGTCGAACCTTGCCGTGCCACTAAATGGATGGAACATCACTGAACACCGCTCGGTACGGCTGCTCGACGCGCTTGCTCCATGGCTGGATGACCTGCGCCGGACCTGCCGCGGCGACAATGTTCCGGCTTCGATCGCGTCGGAGGCTCGCCGGGTCCAGGACACCCTGCTTAGCTTGGCAAGGTCGCCGCAGTTGAGCTCCGCGTGGCTGCGCGCGCTGGAGACCCTCGGCGATGTCGAGTCACATCTGCTGATGCGGCCGAAGTTGCAGCGACCGCTGCCCTGGTTGCCGCTCGAATGGCTCGACCGGGCGTATGACGGTTCGATCGAGATCCGGCTCGCCGCAGCCATTGCGTCGCAAGGTCACTGGACCGCCGGACGCGGCCTCGGCCCGCTCCGTGCGCATCGCATCCCACTCGACCCCGAATCCGGCTACCGGCGCCCCAAGCGCCAATCGACTGAACGCGACGCACCGCTTCTGATGAATCCGCGCGTGGTGTGCCGTTCGCGACGAATCAAGGACGATCTCTCCGCGATTGTCGGACGCAGGATTCTCGAAGGGCGGCAACGAGGTTTTGTGGTCTTCCCCCTGGCCGGTCGGATCAACGCTTCGATCGGCGACGTGGCGACCTTCCTGTCCGGGCGCGTTGACTTGGCACGCCTGGGTCGATCGGTCGCGGCATGCAGCGCGCTCGATTGGCGGGACGCCGATGCCGCAAGAGCCATCGGTGATCGGATGCGCACCGATGCTGCAGACAGCGGGCCCGATCCCGCGTTCGCACTGTTTCGATCGCTCTATCTCCCGTACCTGCCGGCGATGCGTCCCGTCTCCCTGGATCCACGCCCCTTCCGGCTGCTGGTTGGCGGGCGGCTCCGCGATGCCTCCGCGGCCGCAACGGCGCGACATTCTGCACACGGCATGCGCGTCCGACTGCGGCACGTTTTCGGCGATCCGAGCGTGGCCCGTCGAATCGCGGCCGCGCTCGCGATACCGATCTCCATGTCCGACTGCGAACGCTGTCTTTCCACCATCACAAAGCCGGAGGACGCGAACGACTCGTCGTTAGCCGGCTCGGGTTCCTCGACCAGGAGGATCTGAACGATGCCGCTCGACTTGTCTGCCCTGCTCCCGGCCAAGGAGCCGTTGCCGTCCCGGCTGCTGGTCGAAGCCGACTTGAAGCCGGTTCAGGGATCACGCTTCCAACCCACCGGGTTCCCGGACCTGGGTGCCGCGGTGTACGAGACGAGGGATGGGACGCGCCTGCTCGTCGAGAGCGCGCAGAGTATGGCGAACCGTCTCGAGCTCTCCTGCTGGGATCCTGCGTCCGACGAACTGATCTCGACGCTGCGCGGGCTCTCCTACGTCCGGGTCGATATTGGCGGCCAGTTTGCGACCTCATCGATCCTCGAAGCGCACCGCCTCAACTCGCCCTACATGTTGGAGGGGAAGTCGAAGGACTTCCTGAAGAAGCTGAAAGAGGATCTGACAGTGCCCGGCCGCGCGGTGCCGGATCGACGACACGTGGCGAAGGTGCTGCTGCGTTACGACGCCGGCGCGTTGCTTCACGGACTGTTCTTCGCAAAGCAGGATCTGTTCGGAGGACAGGTCCGGGTCGAGCGCGCACTCTCGTCGTTCGTCGAGGCGGAAGGCGTTCGGGTCGCGGCATCCGGAGGCGTGAAGAAGGACATGCTCGATCCCTCCGGCGATACCGAGAGAGGATTCGGCCACGTCCCGTTCGCTCGGGACGAGTACACCGCCGACCGGATCGCCGCCTACTTCAACGTCGACCTCGACCAGATTCGCGGCTACGGGCTCGGAGCGTCGGCCGAGCGGCTGCTGATCGGCTTGGCGCTGTTCAAAATCACCCGCCTGCTCGACGGTCGGATGCGGTTGCGCACGGCCTGCGACCTCGAACTGGCTGCGGCACCGAAGGTGATCCGTCCGGCAGGCTACTTGCTGCCTTCTGCGACCGACGTCGCGCAGGCGATGCCTGGTCTCATTGCTGCGTGTCGCGACCTGTTCGGCGGTACGAACGGGATCACCCGCGTCGACTACGAGAAGTGACGGCTCATGGTCGCCGTCGAGTTCCGATTTCTGACCGGTCGCTACCACGCAACGCCATGGCGGTGCCACGTGAACGAGGGCGCGATCGAGTGGCCGCCCTCACCGTGGCGTCTCCTGCGCGCGTTGCTTGCCGTCGGCTTCTCCAAGTTTGGCTGGGACGACGTGCCGGACGATGCTTGCCGCCTGCTGGGCACTCTGTCCACGACCTTGCCGCGGTATTGGCTGCCGCCGGCGTCCGCTGCGCACACCCGGCACTTCATGCCGCTTTACAAGCCAGGGGACAAAACGAAGGTCTTCGACACCTTCGCGGTGGTTCCGAAGGAGTCGCCTCTGACCGTTGCCTGGGAGGTCGAGCTCGACGCGGCGTCAGCCCGGATGCTGACGCAACTCACGAGCGGACTGGCATACCTGGGCCGCGCCGAGTCCTGGGTCGAAGCGCGGCCGGTCGAAGCCACTCCGCCGGTGGCGCTTGCGGTGGCATCGGGCGATGACTGCGAGAGTGAACGCGAGCGCGTCCCGCTGCTCGCGCCGATGACGAACGAGGCCTTTGTTCGATGGCGGACACAGTTCGTATCCGAAGGCGACGCCAAGAAGCACAAATCCACTCGCTCTCGAGGTTTGTCGGTGCCGGACACCGTCCTCGACGGACTGCTGCTCGACACGCGCACGCTGCACGACGGCGGCTGGAGTCAGCCTCCCGGAAGTCGGTGGGTCAGCTATTGGCGTCCGCCGGACGCACTTGGGGACCACGAGCGCAACCCGGTGCTGACGGTTGGTTCGTCGCGTGCTCCGACAGTTGCCCTGCTCGCGCTGTCGTCAGACACGCGGAACGCCGAAAAGCTCCCGCGCATCGAGGACACGCTCGCGCGGATGGAAATGCTCCACGACGCGCTCGTGTGTCACTCCGCGGAAGCCGACGGCTCGGGCGAACCGTCGATATGTCTTCGCGGTCGCGATCTCGACGGCACGCTGATGCGCGGGCACGTCCATGCGAGCCTTCTTCCCGTCTGCATGGGAGCTGGCGGACCGGGGCGGATCGATCACGTCCTCATCCATGCGCCGATGGGGATCGACGCCAAGGCACGCGCGGCCCTCGAACGCGTCCGCGTGACTTTCGCCCGCGGCGTAACCCGGATTTTCGTTTCGATCGTGGGCATCGGCCACGCTGCGGACTTCGAGCGCGATGTTGGGCTGCTTCGCAGCTCCCGTCGCTGGGTTTCGCTGACGCCGTTCGTGCCGCCGAGGTACATCAAGCCACGCGGAAAGGACACGCTGGCAGGCCAAGTGCGGGCGGAGCTGCAGTCGCGGGGATTGCCCCTGCCGCACCGGATCGAGATGGCACTGTCCGAGAGCGGATCATTCGTCGATCTCGACAGTTCGGGCGCGGCGACCTGCCCGCGACCCGACCCGCGGTGGCGGCGGTTCCGGCGCCGCCGCAGCGCGCCGAATTCACCGCGACCGGTCGGCGGCTCGTTCGGACTGCGGATCACGTTCGAAACTCCGGTCTGTGGACCGATCTCGCTCGGGTACGCGAGCCACTTCGGGTTGGGCACTTTCATACCGGAGCCCGACCCCAGCTCGTCGCATTGAAACCTGATTGAACTCGTCGACCCCTTCTTGCCGATAGTCGGTGAAGGGGTTTTCGAGGTATGGAAACGGATGGTTCACCGGAGCCGGCGGGCGAGGATTTACTCCCCGTTCGGATGTTGAACGAGTTCGCGTATTGCCCACGCCTATTCCATTTTGAACGGGTAGACGGGCTGTTCGCGGACAGCGCCGACACGGTCGAGGGCCGCTCGGTCCATCGACGTGTCGACGCGGCGGATGACGTCTTGCCGGACCCCGGTGGGGACGACGCCCCGGAGGTGGCGCGTTCGGTTCAGCTCAGCAGCGAGCAGCTGGGGTTGATCGCAAAGATCGACCTGGTCGAGGTCGAGGGCGACGTTGCCGTTCCGGTGGACACGAAGAAGGGGCGCGCGCCCGACATCCCGGAGCTCGCGTACGAGCCTGAGCGCGTCCAGGTCTGCGCGCAGGGCCTCCTCTTGCGCGAGCACGGTTACCGCTGCGACCACGGCTACCTCTACTTCGCCGCGTCCCGGCGGCGCGTCCGAATCGATTTCACGCCAGAGCTCGAGGCGCGGACGCTCGATCTCGCCCGGCAGGCTCGAGCGGCGGCCACGCGCACGGTGCCGCCGCCGCCGCTCGTCGACAGCCCGAAGTGTCCGCGTTGTTCGCTGGCCGGCATCTGCCTGCCTGACGAGACGAATCTGCTGCGCGCGATGGACCGCGGCGCGATCTCGGGTCAGGACCAGGATCCTGCTCCGCACGGCCCCGAACCTCGGCGACTCATCCCGGCACGAGATGACGCCCAACCGGTCTATGTGCAGGGCCAGGGTTACTCGATCTCGCGTTCGGGCGATGTCTTGGTGATCTCAGAGAAGGGCAAGAAGATCCGTGATGTCCTCGTGAAGGACATCTCCCACCTCGCGATCTTTGGCAACAACCAAGTCACCACCCAGGTCCTGCAGTCGTTGTGCGAGGCCGAGGTCCCGGTGACCTGGTTCTCCTATGGCGGGTGGTTCTATGGAATGCTCCACGGCATCGGACTGCGCAACGCGTTCATCCGTCGCGAGCAGTTCCGCAAGGCGGACGATCCCTCGTTCCGCCTCGCGCTCGCTCGGGAGTTCGTCGCCGGCAAGGTAAGCAACTGCCGGACGCTTCTCTTGCGGAATCATCCTGCGCCACCCGAACTCTCACTGCGCGAGCTCAAGGAACACGTCACGGCGGCTCGCGCGGCCGCCAGCGTCGAATCGCTGCTCGGCATCGAGGGCAACGCGGCGCGGATCTACTTCGGGTCCTTTCAGCCGATGCTCAAGCCCCGGGTCGGAGACGGCGGATTCCCAGAGTTCGATTTCCAGGGGCGCAACCGCCGCCCGCCGCGCGATCCGATCAATGCGATGTTGTCCTTTGTGTACAGCCTCCTCTCGAAGGAGTTCACGGTTTGCTGCCTCGCGGTCGGACTCGACCCGTTCGTCGGATTCTATCACCAGCCGCGGCACGGCCGGCCGGCTCTGGCCCTCGACTTGATGGAAGAATTCCGGCCGCTGGTGGCTGACTCGGTCGTGCTCACTCTCGTGAACAACGGCGAAGTCGGCGAAGGCGATTTCATCGTCACCGAGGCCGGCTGCGCGATGACGCCGAGTGCGCGGTCGAAGCTGATCGCGGCCTATGAGCGCCGGTTGGATTCGCTCGTCACGCATCCCGTGTTCGAATATCGGGCGAGCTACCGACGCATCTTCGAGATGCAGGCACGCCTTCTCGCGCGCGTCCTACAGGGCGAGATCTCGTCCTACCCATCGTTCACGACGCGGTGAGGTCGTCATGCGTCGCCGCTACGTCGTCACCTACGACATCTGCGATCCCCGTCGCCTTCGTCGTGTGTTCAAGGTGCTGCGCGACTGGGGTGATCACCTTCAGCTCTCCGTGTTCGAGTGTCACCTGAACACCATGGAAGTGATCCAGCTTAAGGATGCCGTGAACGCCGAGATCCATGCCGGTGAGGATCAGGTACTGTTCATCGACCTCGGTGCCGTGGACCGCGCCCAGGGAGCGTCGGTAACCTGTCTTGGCCGACCCTATGCACCGCGCCCGGACGGACCCGTCATCGTGTGACGAGAACTGGCGACGTGCAGCAACCGCCTTGCGAGAGGTGACGTGGTGAACTATCTAGGAGGACCGCTCGAAGTCGTAACCCTTGGCTCTTTGGCAACTTGTGTTGACCCCCTTCGAAAACTCGACCCCCCGCGCCAGCCAAACGCGACCCGCTCGCAAACGCGACCGCTACCTTGCTGCTCGTCAGCGGTTGGAGCGGCCGCCATCTCCGCGGTCTTCGGACTGCGGCCCCGTTGAAGCGATCGTACGAAAGACCCCACGCTGTGAGGTCTTTCGTACGATCGCTTCAACGGGGCCGCAGTCCGAAGACCGCGGAGAAGCGATCGTACGAAAGACCTCACAGCGTGGGGTCTTTTGA
>Ga0137432_1000689_pt1 | contig 14407 bp, 13 predicted proteins | sample EasRivERMZT820_2_FD_102337 | JGI IMG/M metagenome (GOLD analysis project Ga0137432, IMG submission 102337) | Soil microbial communities from meander-bound floodplain in the East River, Colorado, USA - East River MetaG ERMZT820_2 | ecosystem: Environmental > Terrestrial > Soil > Floodplain ...
AGCCAGCATGATCCTGTCGTGGCGTCCGGCGACCAGAAGCACCCGCTCGCGCGGGACGCGCAGCGGCAGCCGCCCCGGAGAGATCACCCCCCAGGCGCGCTCGAGCTTCTCGCGCTGGTGCATACCGCTGGCCGAGAGGTCATCCCGCACGTTCCGGCCAAGACGCGTGTCCAGGATCACCGAGACCACGGAGTCCCCTGCCGCCCCGATCACGACGAAGTCAAGATCGTCGCGCAGGCACGCGGCGAGCCCGGCCACGTAGCCTCCCAGCGAGTAGCTCACCAGCCCCACCGTCTCGTGCCCTTGCGCCTTCAGCCACGACACCAGGCCGCAGACGTCCTTCGCGCTCTGGCGGAACGCCTCCACGGTCAGGGCCACGTCGCCGGTGACCATCATCTCGCCGCTGTAGGTGCCGGCGGGCGTCCGCTCGAAGTGGAACGGCAGCGACGGCAGCGCCACGGAGAATCCGGCCGAAAGCAACGGCTCGACGAAGAGCTTCTCGATGGGACGCACCGCTTCGTGAGCCCAGCCGTGGCAGAGGATGGCCACGGGAGCGTTTGCGCGGCCGGCATTCCAGTAGAAACGGCCGGTGGAGGTGTCGGTCGCCTCGTAGCCATCGCGGGCGATGGGATGCAGGCTGGAGTGACGGAACGACTCAACTTCCGCGCGCGTGCGGCTGCGCACGGGAGCCGTCGCCACGGCAGGGACGACGCCATTGGCTCCGTAGAACGTGCGCGGATCGCTGTAATGTGCGGGACGGTCGAACTCTTCCCAGGAAGAGTCGGGAGTGTGCAGGATGCGCCCGCGCTGGAAGGTGATCTTGTACCAGATGCGGTAATCGTCGATCAGAGTCGCAAAAGGACGGATCATCGGGTACGCGGACCTCCGGTCCGCAAGTCAAACATGCGGGCCAGAGGCCCGCGCACCGGCACCCAGATCATCCCGGCAAGATGCAGGTACGCGGACACCGGCACCCAGATCATCCCGGCAAGATTCGGGTACGCGCACCATCAAGGGCAAACACCGGCGGCCTGCTCGTGGGCATGGTACGAAGAGCGCACCAGCGGCCCCGACTCCACGTGGGAGAAGCCGCGCGCCAGCCCCTCCTGCTTCAGCAGCGCGAACTCCTCGGGGGCGTAGTAACGCTCCACCGGAAGGTGCTTCATGGAGGGGCGCAGGTACTGGCCGATCGTCATGATGTCCACGCCGCTGTCGCGCAGATCCTCCATGACCACGAGGAGCTCGTCGATGGTCTCTCCCAGCCCGACCATCACGCCCGACTTGGTGCGCATGCCCGCGTCAGGATGCGCGTCGCGCCACGCCGACGCGCGCGCCAGCAGCCCGAGCGAGCGGTCGTAGTCCGAACCGATCCGCACGCGCCGGTAGAGGCGCTTCACCGTCTCCATGTTGTGGTTCAGGATCTCGGGACGGGCCTCGAGCACCCTGTCGATGCACGCGCCGTCGCCGCGGAAGTCCGGGATGAGCACCTCCACGCGCGCCGCCTCGTTGAGCCGGCGGATCTCGGCGATGGTCTTCACGAAGTGCCCCGAGCCCTGATCGGGAAGGTCGTCGCGGTCCACCGACGTCACCACCGCGTGGCTCAGCTCCATCGCGGCTACTGCTGTCGCCACGTGCAACGGCTCCTCGGGATCCACCGCCGTCGGGAGCCCTTTCCCCACGGCGCAGAAGCCGCAGCGTCTCGTGCAGTTGTCTCCCAGGATCATGAAGGTGGCGGTGCGGTTCGAGTAGCACTCGTAGATGTTGGGGCAGCGCGCTTCTTCGCACACGGTGTGCAGCCCGAGGTCGCGCACCAGGCCGCGCACTTTCTCGAAATGCTCGCTCGTGCGCAGCCGGATCCGCAGCCACTCGGGCTTGCGCTTCGGGGGCTCGAGCCTGGAGGTGAAGCCGGTCATGCCGCAAGGTCCTCCGCGAGGAGCATATCCCGTCCGTAGACCTCTCCCAGGTGCACGGCCGCGCGGGCCGCAACCTGCGGGAGCGGGATGTTGCGTCCGGTCAGCCGCTCGAGCGACGTGACTCCTTTGCCCGTGAGGCCGCACGGTACGATGAGATCGAAATACGACAGATCGGTCGCCACGTTGAGCGCGAACCCGTGGCTGGTGACCCAGCGCGCGATCCGCACGCCGATGGCCCCCAGCTTCTCGCGCCCCACCCAGATGCCGGTCATCCCCTCGGCGCGGCCAGCCGTCACGCCGAAGTCCGCCGCGGTCCGGATCAAAACCTCCTCGAGATCGCGCACGTAGCGCCGCACGTCGCACCGATCGGGCTTGAGGTCGAGGATCGGGTAGCCGACGAGCTGTCCCGGACCATGGTAGGTGACATCGCCGCCGCGCCCCGCGCGGTAGAGCGCCACGCCGCGGGTCTGGCGCGCCGCCTCCCCCGCCAGGACGTGCAGCGGGTTGGCGTTGCGCCCGAGGGTGATCACGTGCGGGTGCTCGAGCAGCAGGAACGACTCGGCGGATGCTTCCCCGCGCGCGAGCGCCCCCGCCCGCTCTTCCTGCAACCTTTGCGCCTCGGCGTACGGGACGCGGCCCAGCCATTCGGCCGCGCAGCGCCGGGTCGGGGCAAGCGTGTCCGTGTCACACCCCCAGATCGGTGAACGCGGCCTGCTCGAGCGTCTTCTTCACCGCGGCCATGTAGCGATCGGCGTCGGCGCCGTCGACGGTGCGGTGGTCGAACGACAGGCAGAGCATGGCCATGGTGCGGATGGCGATGGCGTCGTCGATGACCACGGCGCGCTTCTGGATCGCCCCGACCCCCATGATCGCCACCTGCGGCTGGCTGATGATCGGCGTGCCGATCAACCCGCCGAAGCCGCCGGGGTTGGTGATCGTGAAGGTCCCCCCCGCGACGTCGTCGGGCTTGAGGCGCTTGGTGCGCGCGCGCTCGCCAAGGTCGGCGATGGCGCGCGCCAGCCCCAGGATGTTCTTCTCGTCGGCATCCTTGATGACCGGGACGATCAGCCCCCAGTCCAGCGCCACGGCGATCCCCAGGTTCACGTGCTTCTTGTAGACGATCTTGTCGCCGTCCACCGAGGAGTTGATGATCGGAAACCTCCGGATGGCGTCGATGGCCGCCTTGGCGATGAAGGGGAGCCATGTGAGGCTGATCCCTTCGCGCGCCTGGAAGTCCTCCTTGTTCTTCGCGCGGATGCGCGCGATGCCCGACATGTCCACCTCGAAGAACGTGGTCACGTGCGCCGACGTGCGCCGGCTCATGACCATGTGCTCCGCGATCTTCTTGCGGATCGTGCTCATCGGCTCGATGCGCGTGTCCTGGCCGGGAGCGAACCACGCCGGGGCCTCCGGCTCACGCGCCGCGGCGGGGGCCGCCTCACGGGAAGCCTGCGCCGCCTCGGGCTGCGCTCCGGGCGCGTGCGTTGCCGCGCCCCCCTGCTCGATGAAAGAGATGATGTCGTTCTTGGTGACGCGCCCCGAGATCCCCGTCCCCTGGAGAGCAGAGATGTTCACGCCGTGCTCCGAAGCGATCTTCCTCACCAGCGGCGATGACCTCGTCCTGCGCAGCTCCTCGCGCGAGGCGCCACCGCGTGCCACGTCGCCATCGCCATCGCCGTCGCCGGCGTCATGATGAGGGCGTGCGGCGCCAGATCCGGCGCTCGCGGAAGGTTGTGGCTGCGCCTCGGCCGGCGCTGAGGCCTGCCGGGTCTGCGCCTGTTGCGCGGGGGGGGCCGCGGCCTTGCCCTGGGCCTGCTGCGCCGCGGGCTCGCTCTTCGTTCCCGCCCGGGCCGTCGGGGCAGCGGTGCCCGCCGCGGAAGGAGCGGCGGCGGCCTTCTCCCCCGCCGCGCCGATGCGCCCGACGACGGTGTTGATCTCGACGGTCTGTCCCTCCTTGACGAGGATCTCGGAGAGGACCCCCGCCGCGGGGGAAGGGATCTCCGCGTCGACCTTGTCGGTGGAGATCTCGAAGAGGGGCTCGTCGCGCTTGACCGCATCGCCGGGCTTCTTGAGCCACTTGGTGATGGTCCCCTCGGCGATGCTCTCACCCATCTGCGGCATGATTACGTCAGTGCTCATCGTCAGGCTCCTGAGTAGCGAAAATCAATACGCCACGAGTTCCTTGATGGCCGTTTTCAACTTGGCGGTGTTCGGCATGAAGACTTCTTCCAGCGCCGGGCTGTACGGCACCGGCGTGTCCAGCGACGCGACGCGCACGACCGGCCCGTCGAGGTACTCGAACGCCTTCTCACCGATGGTCGCCGCGATCTCGCCGCCGATGCCGCCGCGCTTGCGGTCTTCGTGGAGCACGACGATTTTCCCCGTCTTCGCGGCGGTGGTCAGCACCATCTCCTCATCCATGGGAAGCAGCGTGCGCAGGTCGATGACCTCGACACCGACGCCGTCTTTCTCCAGCTCGGCCGCCGCCTCCAGCGCGACGTGCACCATCGAGCCGTAGGTGATGACCGAGACGTCTTTCCCCTCGCGGCGCAGAGCGCCCTTGCCGATCGGCACGATGTAGTCCTTCTCGGGGACGTCCTCCTTGATGCGGCGATAGAGGTACTTGTGCTCGAAATAGAGCACAGGATCGTCGTCGCGCACCGCGGCCTTGATCAGCCCCTTGGCATCGTAGGCCGTGGCCGGCTCGACGATCTTCAGCCCCGGTGTGTGGAAGAAGTAAGCCTCCATGTTCTGCGAGTGGAACGGCCCGCCGTGCACACCGCCGCCGCACGGGCCTCTCACGACCATAGGCACGCGGGCGCCCCAGCGCCAGTGCGTCGAGGCCACCATGTTGGTGAGCTGCTCGAAGGCGCACGAGATGAAGTCGATGAACTGCATCTCGGCGATCGGGCGCATGCCGTTGAGGGCCGCTCCCATCGCCGCCCCCACGATGGCCGCCTCGGCGATGGGGGTGTCGATCACCCGCTCCGCACCGAAGTGGTCGTAGAACCCCGCGGTCACCTTGAAGGCTCCGCCGTAGGCGCCAATGTCCTCCCCCAGGAGGAAGACGCGCTCGTCGCGCTCCATCTCCTCCCACATCCCCTGGCGGATCGCCTCCAGGTAGGTCATGACGGCCACGGTCATCCCTCCGCGTAGACGCCGTCCGTCAGCCGGGACGGATCGGGTTGTGGAACTGCGTCGGCCCACTGCTGGGCCGCGTCGATCTCGGATTCTATGCGCCCCTCGAGCTCCTTGAGCCCCGCGGCGTCGATGACGCGCGCCTCGGTGAGCACTCTCTCGTAGCGCGCGATGGGGTCTTTCGCCTCCCACACGGCGAACTCTTCGGCCGGAACGTACTTGCGTGGGTCGTCGTGCTCCGAGTGCCCCAGGCGCCGGAACGACTTCGCCTCGATGAGCGTGGGGCCGTTGCCGGCCCGCGCGTGCTCGACCGCCTTGCGCGTCGTGGAGTAGACCGCCTCCACGTCGTTGCCGTCCACGACGACGCCGATGATCCCGTAGGCCCGCGCCTTGTCGGCGATGTTCTCGAGACGTACCTGCCTGCTGACAGGAGTGGAGTACGCCCAGCGGTTGTTCTCGACGAAGAGGATGAGCGGGACTTTGAGCGATGCCGCCATCGCGAGCCCTTCGTGCCAGGCTCCGGTGCTCGTCTGCCCGTCGCCCGAGTAGGTCAGCGCCACACGCTTCTCACCGCGCATCCTGAACCCCAGCGCCACGCCCGCCATCACCGACACGAGCCCACCGAGCGGGCTGATGGTGGAGACCATCCCCCCCTCGATCTTGCCGAAGTGCAGGGCATTGTCTCTTCCATGGACGGGGATCTCGCGGGCCATGTACTGCGACAACAGTGTGCCGGGTGTGACCCCTCTGACGAGACAGGTTCCCATGTTCCGGATGACCGGCGCGTACCAGTCTCCGGGCCCCAGCGCGTAGGCGCTGCCCACCGAGATCGCCTCCTGGCCAAGGCTCCTGTAGAGGCCGCCGAGGATCTTTCCCTGCTTGAACAGCGCGGCCATGCGCGTCTCGAGCGCCCTGTTGAGCTTGAGCCAGTAGAGCAGCTCGAGGCGCTGCTGCGTGCTGAGCCCGGCAACGTGTTGCGCGGCGGGAGCGGGGGGCTTCGGCGCGGCGGGCTCTCTGCGCGCGGGGCCGTCTTTCTTCACTGCAGGCTTGCCGGCCGCGGGGTTCGCCGGCGCCGCAGCGCGTTCGCCGCCGCGCGGATTCATCTCTGACTCATGGCTGGTAGTGGATCGCGCGACCGAAGACGCCGTGCGCCGCTTCAGGGACCGCCTCGGACAATGTCGGGTGCGGGTGGATGGTGCGGTACATCTCCTCGACGGTGGCTTCGGTCCGCAGCGCGATGCCGGCTTCGGCGATCATCTCCGTGGCACGCGGGCCGATGACGTGCATTCCGAGCAGCTCGCCGTACTTCGCCTCGGCCACCATCTTCACGAAGCCGTCGGTCTGCCCGAGGATCGGCGCCTTGCTGGAGTAGGCGAACGGGAAGCGCCCCACGCGCACGTCGTAGCCGCGCTCCTTCGCCTTCGCCTCGGTGAGGCCGATGCTGGCCACCTCCGGCTCGCAGTAGGTCGCCCCGGGGATGTGGTCGTAGTTGATCGGACGCACCTCGCGCCCCGCCATGTGCTCAACCGCCAGAATCCCCTCGGCCGACGCCACGTGCGCCAGCAGCGGCGTGTTCACGATGTCGCCGATGGCATAGACGCCGGGCTCCCCCGTCTTCATGTAGCCATCCACTTTCACGTAGCCGCGATCCAGCACGACCTTGGTGCCGTCGAGGCCGAGATCGTCGGTGAGCGGGCGCCGCCCGACCGCGACCAGCAGGACCTCGCCTTCGATGGTTCCCGCTGCCGGCGATGCCGGCGCCGGTGCAGGCTTGCCGGCGCCAAGCTCGCGCGCCGGGCCGTTGGGGATGCCCGCGGCGGTGGCGGCATCCACGGGCGTCAGGGTGCATGAGACTTTGCCGCCCTGCATCTTGAATCCGTCGGCGCGCGTGCTGGTGTGGATCGTCATCCCCTGCTTGCGGAAGATCTTCGCCAGCTCGGCCGAGATCTCCTCGTCTTCAACCGGGACCACGCGCGGGAGCAGCTCGACGATGGTGACCTTCGAGCCGAAGCGGTGGAAGATCGAGGCGAACTCCACGCCCACCGCGCCGGAGCCCAGGACGATGAGGCTGCTCGGGACGCTCGTGAGGCTGACGATCTCGTCGCTGGTGACGATGTTCTTGCCATCGGCCTTCAGCCCCGGCAGCATGCGGGGGGTGGAGCCCGTGGCGATGAGGACGTTCCTGGTCTTGAGCGTCGTGACCTTCCCGTCCGAAGCGGTCACCGACACCTGCCCGCGCCCCGCGAGGCGGCCGTAGCCCTGATAGGGGTCGACCTTGTTGCGCTTGATCAACATCTCGACGCCCTTCCCCAGCTTGCGGACGACCTTGGTCTTGCGGTCCATGACGGCGCCGAAGTCGAGCTTCAGCTCGCCGGTGCTGATCCCGAAGTCCTTCGCGTGACGCGTCTGCTCCCAGACGGCGGCGTTCTCGAGGAGAGCCTTGGTGGGGATGCAGCCGCGCCAGAGGCACGTGCCGCCGAAGAACGAGTCCTTCTCGACGATGGCGGTCTTGAGCCCCAGGTGCGCGGCGCGCACCGCGGCGACATATCCCCCCGGACCGCTGCCGATGATTACGAGGTCGTACTCTGGCTGGGACATCTCACCTCCGCGCTGCGTCGAAGGGGGGGATGATACTCCATCGCCTTGTGTAACCTCAAGTTAGCCGCGCTGCGCCCCGCCGGAGCCGCGAGGGGTTCTCTCCCGGATGCCTCGTGGCGATCACGCGCTTGTCCCATGCCTGGGATCGCCGTATGCTCAATTGGCATTAGTGGGGGACCCGACATGCTCCGCACGCTCTGCACGTTGGCGCTCGGGCTCCTGACGGCTGGTGTGGCGGCCGGCAGTTCGTCCCCCCTTCGCCCCCACGGCGCACCCGAGACCACCCCTCAGCGCCCGCGCGGATCGATCGCGCTCACTCCCGGCACGCCGGGCTCCGGTCTGATCGCTCCCACATCGATCACCTTCACGATCCTTCCCGGGACCCCTACAAACTTCTCAAGCTACATGGTAGGCGCGAACTACCGCTTATTCATCAACAATCAGCTCGCCTACGAAGCGTTTGGCCTCTACGGTCACTCCACCTGCTCGACGTCTCCCACCGTCGTGACCATTGAAGGTCCCGCGCTCGCGCTCTTCAACCCAGACGGCTGCAACACCTTCCACGTGGGTTTTCTCCAGGAAATCCTGGCACCCAATCCCTACGGATACGACATGGCCATGGTCAAGGTCACGGTCAACTACCCCGGGGATCTGAAAGATGAGCTGTGCCTCTTTGATGGATATGTAGGGAATCCCGATCCCGCGTGCGCGCCGAGAAGCGCCTGCGATGCTCCGGGCTCATCGAGAGTCTCCAGTGTCGGACCGCCCAACGATGGGGACTTGGAGGTTGCCGGAATCGGCAATGGATGCGACAACTGCCCTTCGACGAACAACTCTTCACAGATCGATGCTGATGGCGACGGAATCGGCGATGCGTGCGACGGGTGCCCTGCGTTCGACGACCCGGACTGGGCCGACCTCGACAACGATGGAGCGAAAGACGCGTGCGGCGACAACTGCATCGGGACCTTCAACGCAAGTCAGCGGGATTCCGATTTCGACGGCACTGGAGACGCCTGCGACGAATGCTTCGATCCGGACGCCGACGGCGATTGCGATCCCGGGATGCCTGCCGCCGTCACCTTCTTCGTGGATTACGAATACCGCATAGGGTGCTTCTCATGTCCCCAGGGGGAAATGAGTTTCTCCGTGAATGGCCGAGCGCGCCATCTCTTTCCCCTCTTCGCTCAATTCGTGCAATGCGACGGGCACAAAACGGTCACCCTGACAGATCCCGTCACGCTCGATCTGCTGGATCCGCTGGCATGCAACAGCTTCAATGTCGGAGCGGGGGGCCCCGGGGACTTCAGATTCTGTGGCGTCACGGAGATCGTGACCGATCGGTTGGGCTCGATCGTGGATGTCTCCGATGATGCCGACGGGGATGCGCGCCCCGGTGGATACGCCGTCGGGTGCAGCGACAACTGCCCGAATTCCTACAACCCCGATCAGTCCGATACGGATGGGGACGGCACGGGCGACGTCTGCGACGAGGAGGGAGATTGCGGCGGTGGGACTCCCCTCGACTGCGACGACGGCGACGAATGCACAGCGGACTCCTGCGATCCTGCGCTCGGCTGCGTGTATTCGCCGGGCGATGCGACGCCGCCGGCGATCGATGCAGGTTTCTCGATTGTCGCCGCGGGACGCGGACAGGGGGGCGGACCAGGGGGCCTCATCGTCCATGTCGGTGCGACTGACAATTGCGATTCCGAGCCCGACGTCACGGGCCATCTCATCGTTCCGGGCTGCGACCCGATACTGGCCGCGGATGGGATGGCGATCAGGTTCATACAACGACCCCGTGGGTGCAGGGTCACGACGCTCGACGGCGTGACTCGGATCGTGGGGGCCGCGCTGACGCTCCGGGTCACCGCCACGGACGCTTCGGGCAACACGGCCTCGTTCGAGGCGGCGGCCCCGGTGCTCGGCCGCGACGATTCAACGCCCGGATCCATCCCCCACCCGCCCATCATCGAGCGGACGCCGTCGTCCGCCGGGGACTGATCGCCGCCCGGCAGCGGTCCTGCCCCGCCCAGATTGCCGCGCCGCCCAGGATCGCCGTGAGATACATCCAATGATGACGCCTAATGCGCTCCTCCAGGGTCGCGCTCCGCGGCCAGCGCCGCCTCGAGCTTCTCGCGGACCGCCGCCACCCACTTCCTGTACTCCTCGCGATTCACCCAGGCGGCGATCCCCTCGACAACCGCCCGCGCGCGCTTGGTCTCGAAGTCCAGGGCATCGATATGCATTTCGAGCCATATGTCCGGCGTCATCGTCTCGAGGAAATCCACCGTGCGGCGATAATCGTCCGCGATCCCGGGATAGGAAGGATCCTTGAGAAGCCGATATCCCGGATTGATGCTGGCGCTGCCCGGAAAGACGACGTTGTAGGTCTTCCCGTCCTCGGTGATCTTCATGGCGAAGGTCGTCGAACCTCTCGTGTGCCCGGCCGTGCGGTAGGCCGTCAGGGCCACTTCGCCCAGCCGGATCGTCTCGCCGTCGCCCAGGACCCGATCCACCTTGACCGGCTCGAAGGCGAACTCCGGTTGCGCGCTGTAGCGGAAATCGCGCTTGCCGCCCGATGCGATCAGATCGACCTCTTCGGCGATCATCGCGACGCGCGCGCCGGAGAGCTTCTGGATGTACGCGTGCCCCCCGACGTGATCGACATGGGCGTGCCCCGTGAGCAGGATCCGGATCTCCTCGGGCTTGAACCCCAGCTTGCGGATCGATGCCTCGATCATCGGGCCGCCGGAGGGCATCGTGGTGTTCAGGAGGATGTGCCCCTCGGTCGTCGCAATCAGCCAGGAGGCGAGCCCCCGGGTTCCAACGAAATAGAGCGGTCCGGCGATCTTCACCGGCTCCGCCGGCTCGTCCCACTTCATGGCTTTTCGCGTCGCCTCGAGGGAAATCCTCGGCTCCTTCGCGAGCTCCGCGCGGTCCTGCGCCCGGGGCGCCGGCACGCCCGCAACGAGGGCCGCGAGCGAAACAGCGGCGATGGCGGTCTTGAGCCCCAGGTGCGCGGCGCGCACCGCGGCGACATGTCCCCCCGGACCACTGCCGATGATTACGAGGTCGTACTCTGGCTGGGACATTCTCACCTCCGCGCTGCAGAGTCAGATCATGCGCTCGGCGGGCCGCCCGGTCCACCGCCGAAGGCGTCCGACTGCGGGTCCCAGAAGTCGCCGGTCAGGCCCAGACGCCCGAAGATCTGGCGCATCTCGGCAGGCTGCGGTCGACGCGATTCCGGCTGCAGTCGCGTGGAGTACCAGTCGCGAGCGAGCCGCCATAACTGGTCGATGCCGACCAGAGGCCGCAGCGGATATCCGGTGGTCGAGCACCACTCTCGGACGCTTTCTTCCGACCGGAAGAAGAGCATCTTGCTTCACGTGAAGACGATATCGTCCCACCATTGCGACGCCGGAACCACGCAGTGGAACCGCCAGTCCGACGGTCCAGGCCTCTCGTCCGAGACGGTGAGCTCCAGCGGCTCCAGCGACTGCTCGCAGCGGGAATGCACCGTGGCCGGCTTGTGCAGCGCCGCGGGGATTCCGAGAGCGTCCCACGCGCAGTTCGCGTAGTACGACACTCCCGCCGCGGTCACGCGGTGCTGCGTCGGAACCCCAGAGAATGGCGGAGCCATCCGAATCGACGCGCCATCCTCCTCCAGCACCAGGACACGCTGCGTCCGAAGCCGCCCGAAGACCTCACGTACCTTGGACACCGCGATGCCCACGCGGGCCGCGATGTCGTCCACCGTAGGACGGCTCCCCGTTGCGGCGAAATGCGCGTAGATGGCCAGCTTCGCACTGAGATCAAGGTCCATCCGTCAGGCCCCCAAATAGGTGTGTTTTCAGCGCCCCTTGATGCGCCTGATTTCCTTGCTGGTGTGCGGCCCGCGCGTTGCCGGCGATCACTCGCTCGCCCGCAAGAGACGACCTAGCTCAGCCTTCATCTGGTCCAATGCAGGCCGGGTCTCGGGCTGGGCGATGACGTTTTTCATCTCGAACGGGTCGGCCTGCAGATCGTACAGCTCATCCATCCCCTCGAGGTCGACGTAGTGGATGTACTTCCATCGCTCCGTCCGCACGCACTGGTAGCCCATCTTCGATACGCGGGGGAAGACCCCGTCCGAGAAGTATTCGATGAGGATCGCGTCGCGCCATGGGACTTTGTCTCCGCGCAGCAACGGGACGAGCGACCGACCGTGCATGCCCTGCGCGGCAGGCGCGCCGGCTATCTCCAGCAGCGTGGGGGCCAGATCGATCCCGAGCGTGGTCGCGTCGATCGTGCTGCCAGGCGCAATGAGCTTCGGCCAGCGCACGTACAACGGAACCCGAACGGATTCCTCGTACGCCAGCCGGCGCTCCACGCTCAACCCATGTTCCCCGTAGAAGTACCCTTCGTCGCTCGTGAACACGATGACTGTGCTGTCCAGCGCACCTTGCGCTTCCAGAGCCTCGAGAATTCGGCCCAGGCCCTCGTCCACCGCCGCGAGCATCCGCAGGCGGTTGCGAATCGTCTCATCGTCCGTTCCGGTCTTCGGGCCGAGCGGTGGCTGCCCGGTCACGGGCCGGAGCATGGCGGGCTTGCCTTCAGGAGCTCTTCCGTAGTTGGGGCGATGCGGAATTGCGGCCTCTGCATAGAGCTGCCTGTGCCGTTCGGCGGGAATGAAGGTGTTTGCGTTGGGATCGGACACGCTGCCGTCTGCATTCTGAACCAGGTCGGGATGCACGGCCTTGTGCGAGATGTAGAGGAGATAGGGCTTGGCGTGCTTGTGCTTCACGAAGTCGAGAGCGAACTGGTTGAGGATGTCGGTGAAGTAGCCTGGGATCTTCTCGCGCTTCCCGTTGACGTTGAACTCGGGATCGATGTAGCTCCCCTGCCCCTTCACACTGACCCAATGATCGATGCCCGGACGCGCCTTGTCGTCCAGGCCCATGTGCCACTTGCCGATGAACGCCGTCTCGTAGCCGGCATCGTGCAGCAGCCGCGGGAACGTCGTCAGCTCGTGGCTGCGCGGAGAGCGATCGGTGTTGTCAGTGATCCCATGCCTGTGGGCGTACTGGCCGGTGAGCAGGCTGGCGCGACTGGGTGAGCAGAGCGGTGTGGTCACGAACGCGTTGACGAAACGCGCCCCCTCGCGCGCGATGCGTTGGATATTGGGGGCCTCGACGAACGGGTAGTCCGTCTCATCCCAGCGCAGGTCGTCGATGAGGATGAAGATGATGTTCGGACGTTCGGAGAGCGGCGCAGCCCGCAATTCGGGGCGAGAAAGGAACGCCACCGCGCAGACGATGGCGAGGATGGCGGTTCGCATCACATGGCGGGCGATTCGCTCGGTGCGCGCAACCATGAGCCAAAGCCTAACACCACCTTGCAGGACGCGTGACCGGACCACTGGCGGTGCCCAGGTCTATGGCCCGGCGCCCGTGCGGGGCCTCGCCGGCGCCTCTGCGCACACCGCGGCCACGAACGCGCTCACCAGCGGATGCCGGCGCTGCGCGAGCCCCGAGCGCTCGGGCTGGAACAGTGTCGCGATGAAGAACGGGTGCTCTTCCAGCTCCACCGCGCGCACTTCCCCTGCCGCATCGCGGGCGCTGACACGCAGTGGCCCGGTGGCGAGCCTGCGGCTGTAGCTCGCGCTCAGGCCGTAGCGGCAGTGATACTCCTCGGTCGCGGCCGCGGCCCCGTAAATGGCGGCCAGCCGCGAGCCCGGTTCGAAGCGAACCGCGCCGGCCTGCTCGACGAGACTGCACGCCAAAGGAGCGATCACCGGATCGGCCGCGGCGGGGTCCAGCTCGGCGTGGGCCGGGTTCGCCACGCCCCAGACGGCCTCGGCGTACTCCAGCAGCGCGTGCTGGAATCCACCGCACGTCCCCAGAAATGCCCTGCGGCTCTCGCGCGCGAACCGGATGGCGGCCAGAGCGCCGCGCGTGTTGGCGTAGGGGGTCGCCGGCACGCACCACACCCCATGGAAACCGGCGAGCTGTTCCGCCGGGTCGTCGCGCAGCGTCGAGGTGTGAACCCACTCCCACGCACACGCGCGGTCCCCCTCGGTGGCGAGCGCGAGCGCGCGGGGGATCCCTTGATGGGCCTTCACCGCGGCGTCGCGGTCGCCGATGAGCGCGATACGCGGCGTCATCAGCATCACTCTGTATCTACGACCACCGCGGTGCCGCTCACTGCGACCATCAGCATGCTGTTGCCGATCACTTCGTAGTCGATGTCAACGCCGACGACGGCATTGCCGCCGACATGCGCCGCCGCGGCCTCCATCTCCTGATAGGCCATGTGTCGGGCCTTGCCGAGCTCCTTCTCGTACGCCGAGGAGCGTCCCCCGACGATGTCCGTGATCCTGGCGAAAATATCACGGAAGATGTTCACCCCGATGATCGCTTCCCCCGTGACCAGACCGACATACTTCGTGATTCGCGACCCTTCGATACTCGGCGTCGTTGTCATGATCATGCTCTGCTCCTCAGTTCCTCTTCGACCACATCACGTAATTCCGAATGACATACCCCCAGGGGACGGCGATGAAAAGCACCGGGGTCCAAAGGAACACTCTGGTCATCGCCTCGGCCGGTGAGCCGGCGAGCGCGTTGTCCCGCCACAGCGGATAGGCGACGACGATGAGCCAGAGCGTCTTGTAGCCGATCGTGAACATCATGATCGGCAGCATCTTGAGCGGATGAATCAGCCCCAGGACAGACATCGTCGAGTACGTCGCCCAGGCGCAGAATGCCACGGCC
>Ga0137432_1000691_pt1 | contig 14308 bp, 14 predicted proteins | sample EasRivERMZT820_2_FD_102337 | JGI IMG/M metagenome (GOLD analysis project Ga0137432, IMG submission 102337) | Soil microbial communities from meander-bound floodplain in the East River, Colorado, USA - East River MetaG ERMZT820_2 | ecosystem: Environmental > Terrestrial > Soil > Floodplain ...
TCGCGCTGGCGTTGATCGGCGCGCTCTATCTCGGCGTCCGCTATTCGCGCCGCAGTCCGGGCTGACGCCTACTTGGCCGCGGCCGAGCGCGGGAACGCCGCCTGCCAGCGGGCTGCGAACTGCGCGCGGGGCACTTCCTGGCCGCGCAAGAAGACCCGATTGATCTTGCGCGTGTTGGAGATGCTGTCGAGCGGATTGGCGTCGAGCACGACGAAATCGGCGTTCTTGCCGGCCGCGACCATGCCGGTGTTGAACTTGCCGATGGCCGCGCCGTCGCGCGTTGCGCCAACAATCGCCTGCATCGGCGTCACGCCGAACGCCACGTGGCTCTCCAGGTCCATGTGATTGGCCAGGCCGACAAGGTGTCGCGTCTGGCCGGTGTCGGTGCCGCCGACGATTTTCATGCCGGCGTCCCTAAGCCGTATCGCGTTCCGTCCGTCATGGGCGAAGGTCTCTTTGGCTTGCGCGACTTGAGCTGGAGTCATTTTCCGCAGCGGATCGCCCCAATAGTCCTCGATCTGTTGCGCGGAATAGGTCGCCTTTAGCAGCGGGTCGTCCAGCCATGCGGGACGGGTCGGTCCGCCAAAGGTGGTCATATAAGCGCTGATCAGCGAAGGCGTCATCCAGATCACCGGCCGATTGTTGCGGGCGATTCGGTCGCGCACGATCGCGACCAGCTCGTCGTCGACGGTGTCGTGGCCGCGCACGGGAACGTGCAGCCAGCCTTCCATGCCGCCGCGCATCAATCCCTTGGCATCGGAGAGCTTGACGTTGTGAACCGCGACCGGAACGTTGTTGCGGTGCGCTTCATCGAGGATCGCGCCATAGAGCGCCGGCGAAAGGGTCGTCTTCGTCCCTTCCCGGTCATCGACCCAGATCTTGATGAACTCGGGCCTGATGCGGGCGTAGTCGCGGACGGCCGCGCGGGCTTCGTCCGGCGTTGAGACCCAATAGGATACATCCTGCCGCGACGGATGGCCCTGTGCGCCCGCGGTAAGGTATGCCATGCCGGGTCCAGCGGTCTTGAAGAGGGGCGTGTTCGGAACCACCTCGTCGCGCAGTTTCAGCGGCACGTCGCCCCATCCGGTGCGTCCACCTTTCATATCGGAGCGATCGACCAAGTCACCGACCCCGACGACCGCGCCGACGCCGAAATAGGCGAGGCGCTGAAGGTGATCGATCAGATTGGCGCGGGTGAAGTTGTCCTTCGACATCGTGCCTTGCGCGAGATTCTGGAAACCGAAATGGCCGTGCAGATCGACCAGCGTCGGCATCACGGTCTTGCCGGTCAGGTCGACGCGCGCGGCACCTGCGGGGGCCTGCACTTCGCCCCGGCGGCCGACTTGCGTGAACTGATTGTCCTGCACGACGAAGGCCGAGTTTTCGATCGCCGCGCTTCCGTCGCCCGTGATCAGCCGCGCGCCTTCATAGATGGTGACGCCCTGGCTCACCGCCGGCGAGGACGCAACCAGACCAAAGACGAGACAGGTGAGAGAACTTGCAAGAGACCAAAATCCGCGGCGCATGGCAGCCTCCTCGTTCCTACGTTTTCCCAATCTACTTGCCGAGCCTCGCTGGACCCCGCGAAATCATCTTCACGCTATAGAGACCCTGTCCGGCCGTAATATACAACGTGCCCTTGTCCGAGTAGCCGGAGAAAGCGACATTCGAGGGCTGGCGAGGCACTTTGATGGTCCCGAGATATATCCCGGCGCCGTCGAACACCTGGATTCCCCTGATCGTCGTCACATAGAGCCGGCCTTCGCTGTCGATCGCCATGCCGTCGGCGATGCTTTCCTCGCCGTCCGCGATGTCATGCAGTTCGGCGAAGGCGCGTTTCTTCGCGACGCTGCCGTCGGGCTGCACGTCGTAGGCATAGACCGTCGTCCCGAGCGTGTCGTCGATGATCAGCGTCTTGCCGTCGAGCGTCAGCGTCAGTCCGTTCGGTCGCGGAATCGAATCTTCGATCGCGACCGGCGTCGCGGACCCTGCCGGGAGGTAATAGACGAACACCTTCAGACCGGGCACGACCGGGCGCGGACCCGGATCGGTGAAATAGATCCCGCCCTTGGCATCGACGATCAGGTCGTTCGGCTGGAACAGCCGGAATCCGGGCGTCAGGACGATATAGCCGCGATCGGTTTTCTTGCTGATGTGCGGCCCGCTGCCTTCCGCGAACACGAGATCGCCCTCGGGCGTGAAGGCGATGCCGTTGCTGCGCTCCGTCCGCTCGCGCTCGACCGTGATGTAGCCCTGCTGGTCGAGATAATAGGTGCGGTGCGCCACCGTGTCGGAGAAATAGAGGCCGCCGTCCGGCGTGCCGAGCGGACCCTCGGTGTTCATGAACACCTCGCTCACGAGCTCCACCATGGCGTCCGAAGCAAGGACACCGGCGATTCCAGCCGCGGACGCCTCGGAGGAAGCGAGAATCAGGCACGCCGCGAACGCCGTCGATCTGGCCGAGCACATCGTGCTATTTCCCGGGTCCCCGTGGGCCGACCCTATCAGACCGGCGGCGGTGTCAGAAGCGAGTTCAGCCCATGTCGGTAAGCCGGCAGCAGAGACGCGCAAGACTGAAGGAAAGCGTCGATCACGTGACGCGGTACGGGATCGCCCTCGACGATCCTCCGGCCGGGCAGGTGTGGGCGATGATCGGGCTTACGCGCATTCTGATCGACATCCTGGACGGCCGGGGGCCTGCGCGCGCGAGCGAGGCCGCGAAACGGGCGCACGAGTTCTTCGACCAGTCGCTCAAGCGCAATCCCTCGAACCATAAGATCGAGTGCGCGAAGGGCTGCGGCTTCTGCTGCCATCTCCGCGTCAGCGCGATGGCGCCGGAGGTGTTTCATGTGGCGAATTTCGTGCGCAAGCAGTTCGCGGGCGAGTTGGACAAAGTCATCGATCAGGTGCGGGCCGCGGACGGCAACAGCAGGGGGCTGAGCTCGCGCGATAGGCCGCTGCACAAATTCCCCTGTGGCCTCCTCGTCGCCAATGCCTGCTCGGTCTATGTCGCGCGGCCCTCGGCTTGTCGCGGGCTGACCTCGATCTCGGTCAAGACCTGCGAACGCGGGTACAACGGCGAGGAGGTCGAGGTCCAGACCCCCGCGGTGTGGACCGAAATCCGCCAAGCCCACAATCAGGCGATGTGGGCGGCGCTGACGGCGTCCGGCCTGCCGGCGCATTCCTACGAACTCAACCATGCGATGCTGGTCGCACTCGAAACGCCCGATGCCGAGAGCCGCTGGCTCAAAGGCGAGGACGTGTTCGCCGGAGTCTCATCCGACCGCCTGCTTGCAGGCCAAGATGCGCCACGCAAACAGCACCTGATCGACGTGCTGGTCGCGGGCGCGCTGGCGAAGGACTTCCCACCTAACCCTTGAAATCGCAGGGTGCGCTCTACTTCTTTGCTGCCGGCGGCGGCGGCGTGACTCCGGGGATCACGCGGAAATCCTGGTTCGCGTAGCCGGTGACCTCGGGCACTTTCATCACCAGGAAGGCGTGATTGAGCGCCTCGTGGCAGGAATTGCACGACGCGGTCAGATCGGCGAAAGCGGAGGTGAACAGCATCGAATTCTGCGACGTGATCGCGCCGTTCACGGCCCTGACCTGCGAGTCCATGATGTTGATGAAGGTCGGTCCGAGATCGATGTTGATGTATTTCGGGATCGTCGCGGCGATCTTGTCGAAACCGGCACGCATCTCGCGGAGCTGGAACGCGGCGAGAGTCCAGTTGCGCTGCTGGGCGGCGGCCCACAATTTCTGATGGCGCGGCTGGATCAACATGGTCATCAGATCGGACAGCGTCGGCTTGAAGTCGAGAATGACCAGCGGCGCCGGCGCTGCGGCAGGCGCGGGCGCCGGGGCGCTTTGCGCGATTCCGACGACCGATGCGGCGAGCGCGACGGATCCCGCCACCATCAGCGCAGCCAAATGACGATTGTGCATGAGGAACCTCCCGAATTTGGCGCGGATGCTACACCGACTCGGCGCCGGCGCGGAACCGGGGCCAAGCACCCTCTCCGGTAAGTGAGGAGCCCAACGGCGCCACCGGGTCAGCGCCCGCGCGGCTTCTGCGCCTTCTTGCCCCGTATGGCGCGCGTGCCGGCGACGCCCTTGGTGCTGCGGGCCCCTTGCGAGCCCTGTCCCGAGGACGAAGGGCTGCGCATCGCCGAGTCGACGGTCGCCTCGACCGCGGATTGGCGCGCGCAGGGATCGTCGGCGATCACAAGCTCGGTCACCTGAAGCCGCTTGATCTCGTCGCGCAGCCGCGCGGCCTCCTCGAATTCGAGATCGCCCGCGGCGGTGCGCATGCGTTTCTCCAGCTCCGCGATGTGCGTGCGCAGATTGTGCCCGATCGGCACCGGGTCATCGGCGAAGCCGGACTCGACCAGCACATGGTCGCGCTCATAGGCGGACGCCATGATGTCGGTGATACTCTTCTTGATGCTCAGAGGCGTGATGCCGTTGGCGAGGTTGAACTCTGCCTGCTTCTGGCGGCGGCGTCCGGTCTCCGCCATCGCGCGCTCCATCGAGCCGGTGATGTGGTCCGCGTACAGGATGACCTTGCCGTCGACGTTGCGCGCCGCCCGGCCGATGGTCTGGACCAGCGAGGTCTCCGAGCGCAGGAAGCCTTCCTTGTCGGCGTCGAGGATGGCAACCAGCGCGCACTCCGGAATGTCGAGGCCCTCGCGCAGCAAATTGATGCCGACGAGCACGTCGAACGCGCCGAGCCGCAAATCCCGCACGATCTCGATCCGCTCGAGCGTCTCCACGTCGGAATGCATGTAGCGCACGCGCACGCCGTTCTCGTGCAGATACTCGGTCAAATCCTCCGCCATGCGCTTGGTGAGCGTGGTGACGAGGGCGCGGTAGCCCTCCTTGGCGATGCGCTTGCACTCGGCGAGCAGATCGTCGACCTGGTATTCGACCGGCCGCACTTCCACCGGAGGATCGATCAGGCCGGTCGGCCGGATCACCTGTTCGGTGAACACGCCGCCGGTGCGGGCGAGCTCCCACGGGCCCGGCGTCGCCGAGACGAAGATCGTCTGCGGCCGCATCAGCTCCCACTCCTCGAACTTCAGCGGGCGGTTGTCGATGCAGGACGGCAGACGGAAGCCGTATTCGGCGAGCGTCGCCTTGCGCCGGTAGTCGCCGCGATACATGCCGCCGAGCTGCGGAATCGTGACATGGGATTCGTCGACGAAGACCACGGCTTCGTCGGGCAGATACTCGAACAGCGTCGGCGGCGGCTCGCCCGCGCGGCGTCCGGTGAGCCAGCGCGAATAGTTCTCGATGCCGGCGCAGGAGCCGGTCGCCTCGATCATTTCGAGGTCGAACATGGTGCGCTGTTCCAGCCGCTGGGCCTCGAGCAGCTTGCCTTCGTGGCGGAACCAGTCCAGGCGCTGTCGCAGCTCTTCGCGCATGCCCTTCACCGCCTGCGCCAGCGTCGGGCGCGGCGTCACGTAGTGCGAATTGGCGTAGACCTTGACCGTCTCGAGCTCGGCGGCGTTTCGTCCGGTCAGCGGATCGAACTCGAAGATCGAATCGATTTCGTCGCCGAACAGCGTCACTCGCCAGGCGCGGTCCTCGTAATGCGCGGGAAAGATGTCGACCGTGTCGCCGCGCGCGCGGAAACAGCCGCGGGCGAAGCCCTCGTCGTTGCGGCGGAATTGCAGCGCGACCAGGCGCGCGAGCAGCTCCGCACGCGGGATGCGGTCGCCGCGCGCCAGTCCGAACGCCATGCCCGAATAGGTCTCGACCGCGCCGATGCCGTAGATGCACGACACCGAAGCGACGATGATGACGTCGTCGCGCTCCAGGATCGCGCGCGTCGCCGAATGGCGCATGCGGTCGATCTGTTCGTTTACGGAGGAATCCTTCTCGATATAGGTGTCGGTGCGCGCGATATAGGCTTCCGGCTGGTAGTAGTCGTAGTAGGAGACGAAGTACTCCACCGCGTTGTCGGGAAAGTAGGTGCTCATCTCGGAATAGAGCTGGGCGGCAAGCGTCTTGTTCGGCGCGAGGATGAGGGCGGGGCGCTGCACCCGCTGGATCACCTTCGCCATGGTGAAGGTCTTGCCCGATCCGGTGACGCCGAGCAGCACCTGGTCGCGTTCGTCCGATGCGCCTCCCGCGCCGAGGCCCGCGACAAGCTCCTCGATCGCCGTAGGCTGGTCGCCGGCAGGCTCGTAACCGGACACCAGCTTGAAACGCCGGCCGCCCTCGCTTTTCACGGGACGCTCGGGCCGATGCGGCACGAACGCGGTCATCTCCGCCCCGGTCATGCGGGCGAAGCCCGGAGACGCTTCGGCAACGCCGCCTACGGGGCGGAACCCGGGACCGTTGTTGTGAGGCATGGCGGGAATATAGGCGGTGCCAAGGGCAATTGCAGCCGCTTATGCATCCGGCGACGGGCCTGAAAAACCTTCCCCGGCACACGGCCGGGGAAGCACTGAGCAAACCGGCAAGACCTGCCTATTTCAGCATCCCGGCAGTATCGGCGGCGCCTTTCTTGGCGGCAGCCACGTCCGAGGTAGCGACGGCCTGCCGCGTGACGGTCAGCGCCGACTCGAGCTTTGCCTTCGTCGCCGCGTCGGTGGTTTCCGGAATCGCGCCCTGGCCCTGTCCATCGCAGGGGTTGCCGAAGGACTTGTCGAAGCCTTTCCCGTTAGGCCCGACGAGGCAGTTCAGCACATGGTGCATGTGCTTTTGTACATCCTTCATGTCGGTTGCGGCCGCGGCAAAGCCCGCGTGTTTCGATGCCGTACCGACCTGCTGTGGTCCATCGGCGAACGCCACGCCCGATGCGAGCGCCACAGAAACGAGCATTGCGCCAAGCACGAGTTTCGAATTTGCCATCTTCTCAACCTCCCTGTTGGCGCGCGGCCGAGGGCGCCGCGACGCTCTCCGCATCATGCCATGTCAGGAGGTCAGCGTGAAGGTGACCATGCCGCGGCGGGTGTTCACGTTGAACATCACCGGGGTGCCTTCGTCGTCGAGCCAGATTTCGTAGCGCTTCTCTCCGGTCAGGCGTGCAATCTCGTAACGGCGTGCGCGAACCTTCGTGCCGTTGATCGCCAGCTCGGTCATTTCGCCGGGATTGACCTTGACGTCCTCGAGCTGACCCCGGTCGGGGGTGAGCATCATCTCGCCCTTGAGCACGTCGGCCGACCAGGGGTTCGCAAGCCTCACCATCGCGGGCGCCATGAAGCTTCCGTTGGGCGACTGGACGGCGAAACTTTCGCCTGCCGCTTCACCCTTCACTTCGATCGACCGGCCATTGGTGGTCGTCAGACCTTCAAACGACATCAGCCGCTCCCCGACCCAGCGTTCCACGCGGTCGAAATTCTGACGGTAGAGAACGATGCCGAGGATCGACACGGCGATGCGGCCTTCAGTGGTGACCGTGGTGCGGTCGCCGGTTTTCTCGACGGAGTTCGTGTAGGTCCCGATCCGACCGTAGGTCGAATGGTGCACGCCGTACACGAGCTTCTGAAGCGCCGCGGATGCGGGCGCCGAGTCCATGACGCAAACGGCGGCAGCGAGCACCGATACGATTGAGCTGAGGCGGATGAAGAAGGCTTTGAATGACATGGCTTCCCTTGAGTGCCCGCTCCTCGAGATGGCTTCCGCGTGATTTCCCGTCAACGCCGGAGACCATTGTCTACACAATCGCCCGATCCATCAACCGCCGCGCTGTGGCGAAGGTTCCGTCAGATCCGATTTTGAGGCGGAAGTCGCCGATCGCGATGCCTCAGCCTCCGGTCTCGCCTTCGTGAACCTTCAGCTGGGTCGGTAGGTCCCGAGCGCGCAAGCTGCGCGCGCCTAGGCCCTTGACCGGCGATGCAGGATCGCTGAAGGAGGTGCCGGGCACGCGCTTCCCGCGGACGTGTTGATGCGGGCGAGGCTCGTTCTGTTGGTCTGAAGCACAGCTGGGGGGCACGCCATGGAAAGCGCGGACGCGCTTGGGCTCACGAACATCGTGACCCGGCCGCAATGAGCCCCGGCGTTCTTTCGCTCGGCGCGCTTCTGATCGTCATCGCCGTCAGCATGACGGCGCGCATCAATGTGGGCGTGTTGGCGATCACGCTCGCGGCCGGCGTCGCCCTGCTGGCGGCGGGCTGGACCGCCAATGAGTTCGCGGCGTCGTTTCCGGCGCCGCTGTTTCTGATCCTCGTCGGCGTCACGCTGCTGTTCGGTATCGCGGTGAAGAACGGCACGCTCGCGGCGATCACGGCGCGCATGGTCCGGCTCTGCGGTCATCGCACGGCGATCCTGCCGGTGGGGTTCTTTCTGCTGACCTTCACGCTGGCGGCCATCGGTCCCGGTGCGATCGCGAGCGTGGCGATCATGGCGCCGCTCGCGATGTCCGCCGGAGTCGCGGCCGGCGTGCCGGCGTTCCTGCTGGCCCTGATGGTCGGGATCGGCGCCAATGCGGGCACACTGTCGCCCGTGAGCCTAACCGGCATCATATCGCTGTCGCTCCTGGAGCAGGGCGGTCTCGGCGGTCACGAGGCGGCGGTTTTCCTCTCGAACTTCGTCGCGCACATGGTGACCGCGGTGGCGGCCTATGTCTTGTTCGGCGGATTGGGCTTGCTGCGCGCCAACCGCGATGCGCCGCGTGCGTTGGACGAAGTGGCCCTTCCGGCGCTGACGCCGACGCACTGGCTTACGATCGCGGTGCTGGGGGTCTGGCTGGTGATCGTCGTCGGGTTCGAAGCCAATCCGGGACTGGTTGCTTTTCCCGCCGCGGCCATCCTGATCCTCGCGCGTGCGGCCGACGACAACACGGCGCTGACCACGATCCCCTGGGCCGTGATCATCATGGTGTCGGGCGTCAGCCTCCTGATCAGCGTGCTCGACAAGACCGGCGGCATGGACCTCTTCACCTCGATGCTGTCGCGCATTGCGACGCCCGATACGGTCAACGGCATCATGGCCTTCGTGGCCGGCGTGATCTCGAGCTACAGCTCGACATCGGGTGTGGTGCTCCCCGCCTTCCTGCCCACGGTGTCGGGGCTGGTCGAGCAGCTCGGCGGCGGCAATGCGCTCGAGATCGCGCTCAGCATCAATATCGGCGCCGCGCTCGTCGACGTCTCGCCGCTGTCCACGATCGGCGCGCTCTGCATCGCGGCGGTTCCGCCCGGTGCCGCGGACACCAAGGACCTGTTCCGCAAGATGCTGCTGTGGGGCTTCTCGATGGCGCTCTACGGCGCCGTGTTCTGCCAGCTCTTCGTCCGCTTTTTCGCCTGGTGAACGGGTTCCAAGGGAGGGCACGCCCGCCCGCTCCTTAACCGTGCTCTAACCATGAAATTCGGAAAAGCCGTGCAATTGCGGCCCCGGCGCTATCTGGCTCGCGCGATCCCGCCACAACGCTTTGGTAAAAAGCAAGTTGATGTTTACGCGACTGCGAGCGTTCGGTTGTCCCTCCGAGTGCCCGATCGTAAATACCCGGTGTGACGTTCTTTGCCGGCAGAGACCGATCGGCGGAGGCAGTGGGGGTCGTCACGGGACATAAGAGTGGGGTCTGACCGTGAGCGATGCCTTCATCAGAGACTGGATTTGGGTTCTGGCCTTCTTTCCGCTGTGGCTCGTCACTTCGGGAACCATGTTCGGCCTGGCCCATGGGCCAAAGCGGTACATGGGGCTTCGCGGCCAGAAAATGACCAATGCCGTGACGCTGTTTCTCAGCCTCTCGATGGCTGCGGCGAGCCTGATGTGGCTGGAGTGCGAGTCCTATGTCCACCTGCCGTTCGCGCGGCCGGCATGTGGGATGCTCAATACACCGATCGCCGTCACGGCCTGGCTCTAGACGCCGGGCCAATCGGCTGACACGGCGCTGACGGTGGTCGTCGGCGGGCTGTCAGGGCTGCTTTGCTATGCAAGCGAGCCTTCGACAGAAAGACAATGCCATGACCAAGAAACTGCAGTCCCTCCTCGAGATGGCGATCGTCATCGGCGGGCTCGCCGGCGCGCCGATTGCCGTCATCGCGTCTCTCGCGCCGATTGCTGCGACGGTGTCCAGCGGACATGCGGCCGTCAGCGTGGCGCAGAACCTCTCCGCTCCCCATCTTCACACCATCGGACTTAGGTTCTAGTCGGCGCCGCCCTTCGAGCTGCGGAGCGTTCGAGCTCCTGTCCGTGATACGTTGCGTCACTCGCCGGTTCGGCGGGCAGAGGTCGCGGGGGAAGCATGCACGGTGCGGGCGCTGCTCGTTCCCAAGTGATCGGGATCCTCCTGCTCTGGGCGGCCATCTTTGTCGCCTCCTTTGTCGTGCCGGTATTCATCGAGCCGACGGGAGAGTTCTACATGCGAGGGCTCAACCGGCTCAACTATTGGTTCGGGCTTCAGGTCGCCGCCTTGGTTCTCGCCCTTGTCGTTTGCGTGTGGGCGCAGGTGCGGCAGGCCGACATCTCGCGCCGGCTCATCTGGCTCAGCCGGGTGCCGGTGCTCGTTGCTGCAGCGGAGATCGTCGCCATCCTCTGGACACTTCGCCGGATCGCGTTCTAGTCCGTGATCACGCGGACGGGCTTGCCGACGAGCCAGGCTTCGATGTCCTCCAGCGCTTGCGGGAAATAGACGTCATAGGTCTCGCGCGTGACGTAGCCGAGATGCGGCGTCAGCACGGTGTTGGGTGCGCGCAGGATCGCCGCATCGGCCGGCAGCGGTTCCTGTCCGAACACGTCGAGGCCCGCCCCCGCGATCCTGCCGCTCATCAGTGCGTCGACCAGGGCCTGCTCGTCCACGATGGCGGCGCGCGCGGTGTTGACGAGAAACGCGCTCGGTTTCATCAGCGCGAGCTCGTCGTGCCCGACGATCCCGCGCGTGCGGCTGCTCAGCAGCAAGTGGATCGTCAGGACATCGGCCATCCGGAATAGCTCGGCCTTCTCGACGCGGAGGGCGCCGGCTTCGGCTGCGCTCTCGGCCGTCAGGTTCTGGCTCCAGGCGATCACCTTCATGCCGAAGGCGAGACCAATGCGCGCGACCTGCGTGCCGAGCCGGCCGAGACCGAGCACGGCCAGCGTCTTGTCCTTCAGCGTGACGCCGATCGTGGTCTGCCATTTGCCCTCGCGGAGCGAGCGGTCTTCCCGCGGAATGCGCCGGGCGAGGGCGAGGATGAGCCCCCATGCGAGCTCGGCGGTCGGCGAGCTCCCCGACCCTGTGCCGCAGACGAACACGCCGCGCTCGCGGCAGGCGCCAAGGTCTATGCCGAGATTGCGCATGCCCGCGGTGACGACCAGCTTCAGATTCGGGAGCTGCTCGATCAGGAGGCGAGGGAGCGGCGTGCGTTCGCGCGTGACGACCAGGACATCGAACGGCTTCAGACGCCGCAACAGGGTTTCGCCCTCGACATGATCGTTGAACACCGTGACGGAAACATGAGGCGGCAGGCGGCCCCAATCGGCGAGCGTGCGCGTCACGTTCTGGAAATCGTCGAGGATGGCGACGGAGACGGCGTTCATCGGGCGCGGAGTCCCTTGCCGAGGATCGCGGCATTGTGTTCGCCCGCCGCCGGCGGATCGCTGCGGAGCTCGAACGCTTCGCCGTCGATGCGGAGCGGCAGTTTCGGGAGCTTCGTCGCGTTGCCGCCGGGCAGGGCCGTACGGGCGAGGCTGCTGTTGGCATTGAGGTGGGGATCGTCGAACAGATCCTCGGGATGCGCGATCCGTGCGAAGGGCAGATGGGCCTTGAGGCAGCGGCGTTCGATCTCGTCGGCCGGCAGCGACCGGAACAGCGCAACCAGCTCCGGGATCATGCGGCCGCGCGCATCGACCCGCATCTCGTTGCTGGCAAGTGTCGTGTCGCGCAACAGGTCGGGGCGCTGAAATTCCGCGCAGAAGCTTTGCCACTGGTTGTCGCTGGTGATGCCGATGAAGACCTTCTGGCCATCTTCTGTCCCAAACAGCTCATACACCGCCCAGGCGCTGATACGCGCGGTCATCGGCGGGACGGGTTGCTGCGTGGCCGCGGCATAGGCCATGTGCTGGCCCATCAGGAAGGCGGCGGTTTCGAACAGCGCGCTCTCGACGACGGCGCCGCCCTTGCCGCGGTCGCGGTCGCGCAATGTGGCGAGAATACCGAGCGCGCCGAACAATGCGCCGGTGATGTCGGAGATCGATGTGCCCGCGCGTAAAGGCATGCCGGGCGGTCCGGTCATGTAGGCGAGACCGCTCATCATCTGCACCACCTCATCAAGGGCAAAACGATCCGCATACGGACCGTCGAGGAAACCCTTGAGCGAGCAATAGATGAGGTTGGGATTGATGCGCTTTGCGTCGTCGGGTCCGAGGCCGGCGCGGCCGAGCGCGCCCGGCGCCATGTTCTCGATCAGCACGTCGGCGCCCGCGATCAGCTCGCGCGCTGCGGCAAGACCGTCTTGAGTCTTGTAGTCGAGGATCACGCTCTTCTTGTTGCGGTTGAAGTAAGAGAAGTACCCGGTGCCGAAACCCTTCAGCCGGCGCGTGCGCTCGCCTTCGGGCGGCTCGATCTTGATCACCTCGGCGCCGAGATCGGCCAGCACCAACCCGCAGCAGGGGCCGAGGATGGTGTGACCGAACTCCAGCACGCGGATTCCGTCGAGCGGCAGCGGCCTTGGCGTATCCGTCATGGCGGAGATTTCTTGACCGTGTCCGGCAGCGCACGCGGTGCGACGCCGCGATAGCGGAACCCGGCGCCCGGCGGGGTCGGCCCCTTGATGCGCTCGCCCTGCCGCGATTGCTCGAAGGCATGCGCGCAAATGCCGACGCTGCGCGACAGAATGAAGATGCCTCGGCCCAATTCGCAGGCAAAACCCAATTCGAGCAGCACGACCGCGGAGATCCCGTCGATGTTCATCGGCAGCGGCTTCGACTTGCCGCGCGAGAGGGCGCGTTGCACGGCTTCGCCCGCCGCGAGGTAGCGTCCGCTGACCGTGCCCGCGCGCATCGCCTCGCGCACGAGCTCCGAGAGCCTGACCGCGCGCGGATCGATGGGGTGGAAGCGGTGGCCGAACCCCGGAATGAATTCGCCGCCGTGCTCGCGGAACGCGGCGATGGCTTCAGTCGCGGCGGTGTCTTCCTCCGCGCCGGCGACATGCCGCGCGTCGACGTCCTGGAGCAGCTCCATGCATTGCTGTCCGGTGCCGCCGTGCACGTCGCCGAGCGTGTTGACGCCGCTGGCGATCGCGCCGTTGAGACCGAGACCGCACGTCGCGGCCATCCGCGCCACCGCGATCGACGGGGCCTGCGGGCCGTGATCGACCGCCGAGACCAGCACCGCGCCGAACAAATGCGCCTGGTCCTGGCTCGGGATCTCGCCGCGCAAGACGAGCCAGATCATGGCGGGAAAAGAGACGCGGCCGATCAGGTCCTCGATGGCATAGCCGCGGATGCGGATCGAGCCCGGTGCGATATCGACGATGTCGGTTTCCCACCAGCCGGTCACGTCGTCGAGCGTCAGCGTGCTCTTATCCTTCTTCTTGCTCATCGAATTGCCCATTGTCCCGTTTCTGCAAGCGTCTGATCATGCGGGTGAATTCCGGTTTCCAATAGTTTGTTCGTTCGAATTTCGCGTTTTTTTTGTTCCGGTCCCGAGAATTTACCAATCGCGGCAGAATTCGCGCGGAAAAACAGGTGAAAAACAGGACCAAAACAGGCGCCGAACAGGTGCACGTATCGTCTCGGAACTCATCACAACGATTCCCTTGTGGTTGGGTGCGGGTCTCTCAAGCAAGCGCCCGGCTGCGCATAAAGATGAATGCGGCGCACGGCGAGTTCAATGGAAAAGAGTGCGGTTAACGACGATAGGGTTCTGCCTATTTTGCCGTGACGGTGGCGCCGATCGGAAACGACCGAACTCGGACGCATTCTTGCCTCCCCGCACAAGTCACCGAACGGCAACTACTCACCAATTTCGGACATCGAACGGGCAAACAGCGACAAGGTTCAGGCCGTGTTCGAGGGCAATTATAGATGCAATTGAATGCCCAATTCTTGAAGCCAGGCACCATCATGTTCGAACGCGTGACCAAAGTTCAAATTACACCGGGCAGAGCTCGGCGTTGTCGAACCCCACGTCAATGAATCGCCCCACCTCAGGAGGGAGCGAGTCGTCATGTGTCGATGTCGAAAACGTCCCTCAGCGCTCGGTGCAGAGCCATGAGGTACGTGTCGAGGTCGCATTCGCGAATATCTACCCCGCATGAATCCCGCCAGTAGGCCGCATCCCGTTTGCTATCTTGCACCGCCCACGACGGTCGATCGCCACGCTGTTTGCGTGCGTAAAGGGCGAATGCACGCACGTCGGGCTCAAACAAACCGTGGCCGACAA
>Ga0137432_1000696_pt1 | contig 14187 bp, 10 predicted proteins | sample EasRivERMZT820_2_FD_102337 | JGI IMG/M metagenome (GOLD analysis project Ga0137432, IMG submission 102337) | Soil microbial communities from meander-bound floodplain in the East River, Colorado, USA - East River MetaG ERMZT820_2 | ecosystem: Environmental > Terrestrial > Soil > Floodplain ...
GATGGAAGCCCCATCGATGAAGTGACCTTTGGGGCACAGGCCAACAACGTCAGCCAGGGACGCTGGCCCGATGGCGCCGCCAACCACTACTTCATGAACACGCCCACACCCAAAGCGGCCAATATCATTTCCGGCGGCAACACCCCGCCGAACATTGCGCCGATCAGCGACAAGTTTGTGACCCTGGGCCAAAGCTTGAACTTCACCGTGATGGCCAGCGACACGAACGTGCCGGCGCAAACCTTGACCTTCAGCCTGCCCAACCCCCCGGCCGGAGCAACCATCGGGGCGGGCAACGGCCTGTTCAACTGGACGCCCACGCCCGGGCAAGCCCCCAGCACCAATTCCATCACCGTACGAGTGGATGACAACGGAGCGCCGCCCTTGAACACCACCCGAGCCTTCACCGTCTTTGTGCTGTCGGCGCCGCGGGCGACAGTGAATTTAAGCGGTAACATCCTGTCCATCCGTTTTGGGACACAAGCCGGGCGACACTATCGAGTGGAGTACAAGACCAATCTAAACGCAGTGGGCTGGACCATACTGCAGGACAATCTCAACGGGACTGGCGGCGAACTGACTGTCAACGACAACATCACCGCCAGCCCGCAACGCTTCTACCAGATCGTGCAGTTGGATTGAGGAGTCAAATTAGCAATCAACAGTTAGCAATTCTTAATTAGCAATTCCGGAACAGGTTCCCCGAGATTGTTGATTGCTAATTGCTAACTGGTCATTGCTAATTTTGCAGGCGGTCCCTGGCCGCCTTTACACCTTGGGCGGTTCCGGCCCTGTTTCCGCAGCAACGCTTTCGGCCGCATCTTCGTTGGCCTCACTGATGACGGGAGCGATGGCCTGCAAACGATCTCCTTCGGCGGGGTTGATCAGCCTGACGCCTTGCGTGTTGCGGCCCGTCTCACGGATATCTCGGACCCCAATGCGCACCATCTGGCCAAGAGCCGTGATCAGCATCAGTTCATCCTGCTCGCGCACGGTCAATGCCCCAATGACATTGCCGGTGCGCTCGGTCAGTCTCATGGTGATGATGCCCTTGCCGCCGCGTGATTGCAGGCGGTATTCATCGAAGGGAGTGCGTTTGCCAATGCCGTTGTTGCCGGCCGCAAGCAGCGTGGCATTGGGATCCACGATGGCCAGCGCCACCACCGCGTCGTTGGCTTCCAGTTCGATGCCTTTAACTCCGGTGGCAGGGCGGCCCGTGGAGCGGACTTGCTCTTCGCTGAAGCGAATGCTCATGCCGTCCTGCGTGATGAGCACGACTTGGTTGTGGCCGCTGGTGAGCCGGGCTTCGATCACCGTGTCGCCACTTTCCACGCCGATGGCGATGATGCCGCCTTTGCGAATATTGGCGAAATCCGCGAGCGCGGTCTTCTTCACCGTGCCCTTCTGGGTGGCGAAGAAAACAAATTCTGGCTGCTGCCAGGTGAGGTCTTCCTTGTTCGGGCCGGTGCGGGCCTCCACTCGAATCAGGGCGGCAATGGTCTCGCCGCTCTTGAGCTCCAGCAGATTGGCAATGCTGCGGCCCTTGGCGGCGCGGCCCATGTCCGGAATCTCATGCACGCGCTCGAAATAAACCCGCCCGGTATTGGTGAAGAACATCAGGTAATCGTGGGTGCTGGCCGTGAAGAGGTGCTCGATGAAATCGCGGTCCTCTTCGGTCTGGCCTTCGCGCGTGGCCATGCCGATGACGCCTTTGCCGCCACGACGCTGCGAGCGATAGGAGCTGACGTTCGTGCGTTTGATCAGGCCGTTGTGCGTGATGGTGATTATGACTCCCTCATTGGCGATCAGGTCTTCGATGGCGATGTCGCCTTCGTCCGGCACAATCTCGCTCATGCGCGGGGTGGCGTACTTCTGCTTGATGTCTTGCAGCTCCTTCTTGATGATCGTCATCACGCGCTCTTCCCTGGCCAGGATGTCGAGCAGGTCTTTGATCTTCTCAAGCAACTCCAGGTATTCCTGACGGACCTTATCGATTTCCAGGCCCGTGAGCCGGTAGAGCTGCAATTCGAGGATGGCATCAACCTGTCGTTCGGTCAGGGACCACCGGCCTTCCAGCAGCCGATCATCGGCGCGGATCAAAGCGCCCCAGCGCTCGACTTGCGGGCGGGTCCACTCGAAGGCCAGCAGCTTGACTTTGGCTTCCTCGCGCGCGCGTGAACCGCGAATGATGCGAATGAACTCGTCCACATTGGAGAGGGCGCAAAGATAGCCTTCCAGAATCTCGGCGCGTTCTTCGGCCTTATTCAGTTCGAAGCGCGTGCGGCGCAAGACGACGTCCCGGCGATGCTCGATGTAGCATTGTATGAGTTCCTTCAGGTTCAGTGTCTTCGGCTTGCCCCGATCGATGGCGAGGTTGATGACGTTGAAGGAGACTTCGAGCTGCGTGTGCTTGTAGAGGTTATTGATGACCACCTTGGGGATGGCGTCGCGCTTGAGCTCGATGACGAGACGGCAGTTTTCGTCCGATTCGTTCCGCATCGCCGAGATATCGGTGATGACCTTGTTGTTGACGAGATCGGCAATCTGTTGCTCGAGAGCGGCGCGGTTCACGTTAAACGGGATCTCCGTAACGACCAGTTGCTCGCGCCCGCCTTTCATCTCTTCCAGGCCAATCCTGCCACGAAGTTTGATCGCGCCGCGGCCGGTGTTGAAATACTGCTTGATGCCATCAATGCCACAGATGATGCCGCCGGTCGGAAAATCCGGACTTTTGATGTGCTTCATCAACTCGGCGATGGTGATGGCCGGATTATCGATCTGCGCGCCGATGCCTTCGATGATTTCGCCGAGGTTGTGCGGCGGCATGTTCGTGGCCATGCCGACGGCAATGCCGGTGCCGCCGTTAACAAGGAGGTTGGGAAATGCGGAGGGCAGGACTGTAGGCTCGGTCTCACGTTCGTCGTAGTTGGGCACGAAGTCCACCGTGTCCTTCTCCATGTCCAGCATGAGCAGCGCGCCGAGGTGCGTCAGGCGGGCTTCGGTGTAACGCATGGCCGCCGGGGGATCGTCCTCCACGGAGCCAAAGTTGCCCTTGCCATCGATAAGCCGTTCGCGCATCGCCCAGGACTGGGCCATGTGGACGAGCGTCGGGTAAATAACGGCTTCACCGTGCGGGTGATAATTTCCGGAAGTATCGCCGCAGATCTTGGCGCACTTCATGTGCTTTCGCCCCGGAAAGAGATTGAGCCGCTCCATGGCGTAAAGGATCCGGCGCTGCGAAGGTTTGAGGCCATCGCGAGCGTCGGGAAGGGCGCGCGAGATGATCACGGACATCGAATAGTCGAGGAACGAGTTTTTGATTTCGTCCGCGACATTGATGGTCGCGATCTTTTCGTTGGCCGCGTAGAGAGGTGTGCCACCCACGGCGGAACTGCCGCCATTGTCAGCGGGGCCCGGAGTTTGAGGGATGTCGTTTTCGTCAGGCATGAGGCTTACACAAAGGAATGAAAGATTTCGGAGCTATCACACATCCAGATTCCGCACGTTGAGCGCGTTGTCTTCAATAAACTGGCGCCGTGGCTCGACTTCATCGCCCATGAGCTTGGTGAACATGGTCTCCGCTTCCACCGCGTCGGTCAGCTCAATGCGAAGCAGCTTGCGCTTGGCGGGGTTCATGGTGGTCTCGAAAAGCTCTTTGGCATCCATTTCGCCAAGGCCTTTGAAGCGGTACATATGAATGCCCTTCTTCCCCACCGCCTTCACGCCGCTGAGGATTTCCGGAATCGAAAACAACGCTGTCACCGTCGCCTTCTCCCCCTCGCCTTCGACCAATTCAAACAACGGCTTGTCCTGCGCGGCGTAGTGCTCGACGCAGAGGCCCTTTCTGGACAGCTTGACGATCAGTTCAGCCACGGCTTTGCTCTCGTGATGCAGATCGGCGCCGGTGGCGCGCCGGATGGGCCCTTCGCGTCGCCGTTCGACTTCGGTGTCGGTGCCAAAGAGATCGCCGTGCGCAGCCTTGAACTGGTCCAGTTCCGCGTTGCTCACGAAGTAATGGACCGTCTCGTTGTTGCCTTCGCGCACCTTGACCAGATGTTCCGGGAACTCGCCGTCCCTCGATCGTTTCTCGACGTAATCAGCGAAGTCGCCGCCCTGACGACGGATGTAAGTGGCGTGCTTGTCCAGGGCCTCCAACAGTTCGAGAATCTCCTCGAGCTGTTTTTGAGTGAATTCCTTGCCGTCAGCAAGATTCTTGAGGCGAACTTCCTCCGTGCCAATCTGAATGAGAATCTTGTTCAACTGCACATCGTCATCCACATACTCCGTCCGCTTCTTCCGCGTGATGCTGTAAAGAGGCGGCTGCGCGATGTAAACAAAACCGCGCCTGACGAGATCGGTCATCTGCCGATAAAAAAAAGTCAGCAGCAGCGTGCGGATGTGCGATCCATCCACGTCTGCGTCCGTCATGATGATGACCTTGTGATAACGCAGCTTCTTGAGATCGAAGGCGCCTTCCCCGTCGCCTTCGCCGATCCCCGTGCCGATGGCCGTGATCATGGTGCGGATTTCCGTGTTTTGGAGGACCTTGTCCAGTCGCGCCTTTTCCACGTTGATCAACTTGCCTCGGATGGGAAGAATCGCCTGAAACTTGCGGTCGCGGCCCTGCTTGGCCGAACCGCCGGCCGAGTCGCCTTCGACGATGTAAAGCTCCGTATTGGCTGGATCCCGATCCGAGCAATCGGCCAGTTTTCCGGGCAGACCGCCACCGGTCAGGGCGGACTTGCGCACCGCTTCACGCGCCTTGCGCGCGGCTTCACGAGCGCGCGCCGCGTTGAGGCCCTTATCGACAATCCGTTTCCCGATGGAGGGATTCGCGTCGAAGAAGGACATCAAGCCATCGTAGGTGATCGAGCTGACGATGCCTTCAACCTCCGGTGAAAGAAGCCTTTCTTTTGGCTGATTGTTGAATTTCGGATCCGGATGCTTGACGGAAATCACCGCCACCAGGCCTTCCAAGAGGTCCTCGCCGACGATGGGCGGATCTTTCTCTTTGAGCAGCTCGTTCTGCTTGGCGTATTGATTCAACGCCCGCGTTAACGCCGAGCGAAAACCCGCCTGATGCGCGCCGCCGTCGGGATTATTGATCGTGTTGGTGTAGCAGAGGACCTGCGCGTTGTAGCTGTCGTTGTACTGCAGCACGACATCGACGGTAATATCCGCCTTCCGAGTCGTGCTGCCCAGGTGATATTCGTGCGGACGACGCCCGCTCAAGACAATCGGCTTGGGATGCACGACTTGCTTGCCTTTGCCGAGCTGCTTCACGAATTCCTGGACACCGTCCTTGTAATAATAAACCTCTTGCGCACCTTCGGGCAGGCGCTCGTCGAGAAAGGTAATTTCCAATCCGGAGTTAAGGAAGGCCAGCTCTCGCAATCGTTGAGTGATGCGGTCCGCTTTGAATTCCGTTGTGTCACGAAAAATCTCCGCGTCCGGCTTGAATGTCACTAGCGTGCCGGTCTCCTTGGCCTTGCCGATGACTTCAAGTCTTTTGATCGTTTTGCCGCGTTCGAACTCCATGTGATGGACCAGGCCATCGCGTGAAACGTCCACCTCGAACCACTCCGAGACGGCGTTGACGCACTTGGCGCCGACCCCGTGGGTGCCGCCGGAGTAGGTATAGCCGCCTTGACCGTACTTGCCCCCGGAGTGAAGCGTCGTCAGCACCAACTCGACTCCGGGAATCTTGTACTCCGGATGGATATCGACCGGGATGCCCCGCCCGTTATCGCGAATCGAGATCGAGCCGTCGATGTGCACCGTCACGTCGATCCGGTTGCAATAACTGGCCAGATATTCATCGACGGAGTTATCGAGCACCTCCGAGACGCAATGATGTAAAGCGCGTTCGTCGGTCCCACCGATATACATGCCAGGTTTCCTCCGCACCGCCTCCAAACCTTCCAATTTTCCGAGCTTCGAAGAATCGTATTTTTCGGCGGCGTCTGGCATTTCGGCCATAGATTTTTCTTTCAACAGAACACTTTCACTCTGCATAAAATGGGTAACGAACAGCGTCGGTTTTTCGCCGTCCAAAACTACTCTTAAAGATAGGAAAAACCGGGTTTTTAGACAACGATTATTTCGGGTTTTTTTGGACGGAAACCGCAAAATATTGGGCCTTCAAGGTGGCTCAAACCGGCCATATTGTGGAGACCCTTCGGGTTTGCAACAACGAAAAATGAGCTTGGCCCGACTCCGGCTGGAGCGGTCAGCATTTAAAATCGCGCACTTGAAAAGCCGTGCAGCCCAGCAACAAAAACGTCAGATTGAAGCCGACCAAAATGCTCATGGACTCACCGATTCGCCACCAGGGAATCGGCTGGGCAAACGTCATCTGCCAGGTATTCAAATGATAGGTCAGAAACCAGTTTTGGAAGTCGTGGAAGTAAGGGATCTGCTGCAGAATCGCGTTCACGAACAGAAAAGACAAAGCCAGAATCGTCGCCGCGGCTGGTTTGATATTGAAGCAAGAGAACATGAAGCCGGCCGCCATGACAGAGCAGGCCTTGGTGATAAGCATCAGATGAGCGATCGCATAACGACGAAGACCGGCAGCAGGATCGAAAACTCCGAAAAGCTCGCCGGGGATCAGGACAAACAAGCCGCCCCATCGAAACCAAATCTGGGAAAATATCAAACCGAATACTCCCAGCGTCAGAATCAGCAATGCGGAAAAAATTGCTCCCGCGAGCCACTTGACCAGCAACAGACGCAGTCGGGAAATCGGGCGGGCCAAAATCATTCTGAGCGTTCCATCCTCAGCTTCTTTCGCGACCAGGTCTCCCCCAATTAATGCGACGTAAAGCGGCATCAGGATATACGCCAGCGGGAAGAGCATAATCGTCGCGATGGTGAGGCCGGAGATAAACTCGGTGGCCACATAGCCATTGCCCTCCAGCGTGCGCACCATGTTCGATGACGCACGCGTATATCGGAAGACAATCGCCACCACGAGTTGCGTCAGCAGGATCATCCCAAAGCCGATGTAAGTCCGCTTCTTGCCGAAGAGCTTCCAAAGTTCGTTGCGGAGCTGGAAGTAAAACATCATGGGGCGGCCTGCGAGTTCCCGGCCGCGGGCGATTCAGGTTGCTTCATCAGGGTCAGGTAAAACTCTTCCAGCGACTGTTCGATGGGCGTCACTTCGAATACGGGCATGCCCAGCTCCACCAGTTTTCGCACGATTTGATCCGTGCCGACTCCCTCAGCCAATTCGATGAACTCTCCATCCCGCGCGCCCACGATCATGCTGGCTGCCCGCAGCTCAGCAACGGCTTGTTTAAAATTTCCCACTCGCAGCCGGACGCAGCTCTTGTCTTGCTTCACCTGGCTCAACGGACCTTCAAAAACTTTCCGCCCCTGATTCATTACGGCGATGCGCGTGCAGAGATGCTCCACTTCACTCAGCAAATGGGACGAGAGCAAAATGGTCAGTCCAAACTCCCGGTGCAGTCGCAGAATGGTTTGGCGCATCTCGTGAATGCCTTCAGGGTCCAAACCGTCGCCAGGTTCATCCAGGATGAGTAGTTCTGGCCAGGGCAGTAACGCCTGGGCCAAAGCCAGGCGCGCCCTCATCCCATGAGAATAGGTCTTGACGGTAGACCTTTCGCGCCCGCTCAGGCCAACCCAAGCGATCACTTCGCGGATGCGCTCGGGCGGCGTGGGCGCCGTGTATGTGCTCAGAATTTCCAGATTTCGCCAGCCACTGAGGTAATCATAAAATGCCGGCGTCTCGAATATCGCCCCGACCTTTCGCAGCGCCCGCTGACGCTGGCTGGTGACTTCAAACCCGCAAACCTCAACCTCGCCGCTTGTTGGCCACACCTGGCCGAGCATCATGCCGATGGCGGTGCTCTTGCCCGCGCCGTTGTGGCCGAGCAACCCGTAGATCGCTCCCGCAGGCACATCGAGCGTCAGGCCATCGACTGCCAGGCGCTGAGCGAATTTCTTTTGGAGGTTCCTGAGCCGAATCATTTCATGCCCTCAAGAACGAGAAGGTTTTTGATGTGCCCATCGGCATACAAATAATTGACACCTTTGCCTTCGCCTCGTGCGCGGTGAAACGCCTCCTTGTCGAACATCACCGGAATCTGGTGCGGATCGAATGGGATGTTGAAGACCTGCAAATGCTCCGCGTCCTGTCCGTTGAGCAGGCTGTTCCAGGCATAGCTTGAAGCTGTCTTCTGGAATAACTGCTTATCGTCGGATGGGCAGCGCAGGATTCTCGGCGAGCCAAGGTAATTGGTCAGCACCATATCGACCGTAGCCAGATTGGTGGCCGGGGCGTTGGTGGAAAGCAACGCGTCGTACATCGATGGCAGTTTGTTCTCGTGATCCTGGACGTAGAGTTGGAGGACAATCCCGAGCTGCCTCAAATTGCTGAGACATCCCGTCGAACGCCCTTGCTCCTTCGCTTTGCTGATCACGGGCAAGAGGATTGCCGCCAAGACGGCGATAATGCCAATGACCACGAGCAGTTCAATCAGGGTAAAGGCTCGAAGTAACAAGTGCCGTGTCGTGAGTGATGCGCGTCTCAAATCGACGAAGACTAACGTTAAATTTCGGACGCAGGAATCGCGTTCCAATCTCAGCCAGCAGTCTCCCAAGCTTCCCATTGGCAGGGCCAATCCTGATTTAAACGCAGAGGACGCGGAGGTTTTCGCAATGGACGCTGAGGAAACAAAGCAACCTTCTGCTCTGCAACCTCTGCGAGGGCCTTCGCCTCCTCTGCATTGAGATAGCCGTGCGCAAAGTGTTAAGTTTCTTTGGCTGGACTTTGGACTCATCTTCTGCCCCGAAACAACGCCCCACTCTCCATCAAGTGCTGCATCTCTTCGAGCAGCGGCGCCAGCTCCGCTTTTGTTTGCGCCGAGCTTTCGCTGTAAAACGATTTCAAGCCGATGGTGACGACGCGTTGCTGAAGTTCCGGACTTAGCTCGCCGAGGCGATTCGTGTCGGCCCCTTGGACCGGGCCAGGCTCCTCGTTTTCCATGGCCGCGCGCGCTCTGGCCAGATCTTTCATCGCGCGGTCAATTGCCTGCTGGCGTTTCTCTTCCGGCAACTGCTCGAAGGAAGCAAGCATTTGCCTGAATCCCGAAGGTAACGTCGCTTCGAGAAAAGCGCTCTTTTCCTCTTCGGTCATGGTTGCGAACCAACGCGCCCATTCTCCTTCCAGCCGTGCGCGGCGGCGTTCTTCCACGGGGAGCGCATTCATCTTCCTGGCCAAATCCCGCAATGCTTTGGCCCTCGCCTCACCGGACAATGTGCCCAAGTCCACCGAGCGAAGGTAAGCCGCGACCTTCTCCGCGGTAACTTTGGAGTTTTTGAAAGCGACGTAGCCACCCAGGGCGATGCCCCACGCAAGTACGAGACCCGCTACAGCAAGCAGAAGAGGACGCCGGCGACAAACTGACATGGGAAAACTCTAACGGAGATCGAGCTGCTTCTGCCATGCCAAAATAGGAGCGCGGACATCCTGTCCGCCTGCTAACCGACGTAATGATCGATTACGAGGAGCGAATGGACTTATCCATCATGACCCTGTTTCCTGGGGTCGGTTGCCTTAATGATTACACTGACGGATTTCTGATTGAATCCTTTAAAGCCACCCTTGCGCTGCAAATTCTCCAAATGACTCCCAATAGCTCCTTCGCTAACGAACTGGTTGAACTGTTTCTCATCAATCAAACCAGTCTGCAACAATCGCTCGGCCCGCTCGCGGCGCACGGGCCACTTTTCTCCTTCGGTAAAGGCTTGCTTCAAAAACGGAAGGTCCGAAAAGGGCTTCATCGTGTTGATGTTCAGCGTGGCCATCTGTTCCCGCAGGAGGCCGTGGTCAAATCGGCATTCGAGGTGGTGCATGCCCGCTTCGAGCAAACTTTCGCCGTGCAAACCAACCCATAGGCCGATCGTGCCCAACCGCTTCGAAGGCGGCAGCGGCTGGCGCGAGAAATCAATTTCCGTCTCCTCCGGCTCCAAATCCACATCACAAAAAGCGACGATACCTTCGATGGGCTGTTCCAAAATCTGCGCGCCCCATCCAGCCTGCGCGCCGGTGTAGTAACGTTCGCGCCACTCGAAGCCGAGTTTCTCCAGCGCGAGCATCAAGCCAATAAAATGCTCCCGCGAGGAGCGAAAGGTGTGATGATCGTGATTGGCCCAACCCAGGCCCAGACTGTCCTGGCGCTTCTTCTGTGTCCGGGCCGCACGATTGCGCCTTTCCCAATAGGCACGCTCCTGGGCAAACACGACATGACAGGCCAAATCTCTCCCGACGAGGCCGATCACGCGACCCAGTAACGCAAGCGTATGTTCGAAGCCCTTTTCGTCGTCCTCAAAAACTCTCTGTCGCGTCTTCCAAAGTTCTGCGGCTTTCAGCAGCGCTTCGATCTGGTCATGCTTCAGTTTCGCCGGCACATAGCCGCGATAGCCGCGGCGCTCGACAACTTCGAGTCGAACCCCGCCTTCCTCCGAAACCAGGACGCGACGAAAACGTGATAGCGGTTCACCCTCCGGTTCTGCGGTGATCCCATGCGCCGCCATAAACTCAGAGATGCTGTCAGCTCGGATGGCCAGAGCCGGCGGCGATGACGCGCTCCGATCAATGAGCACTCGAGGCAGCAGGGCCTCCGGATGCCAGAGGGCGCTTCGAACAGGATGGGTCTCACCCAGAGAGTCTTCGGTATAGCCGATATCCCGGAAGATTCTCTCCATTGGCGGTGGAACGACGAGGTGATCGACCCAGTCGATCAGCAGCGTCCCTGTCTCATTTTGCATTCTGGTGGCCAGATTTTTCGCAAACCGGTTGCGCGCGAGAAAGGCGTCGATTTGACTCAGAATCAAATTTTCCGCGTCGTAGCAGAGCGGCCAGTCAAAACGCCTCTCTCGCGCTATCGAACCGAGCCTTTGATCTGAAGACTTACCCGCTGATTCACTGATTGCCTGTGCCATAGCGTTCGTTCCCTGTGGCGGACGAGACGTCCGCGCTCCAGCCTTAACCTACCGCTTGACTTTTCGTTCTCCAAACTGGATTCCCTGAGCGAGCGGCAGCTCACGCGAGAAGTTAATCGTATTGGTTTGGCGACGCATGTAGTTCTTCCAGGCATCACTCCCGCTCTCGCGTCCGCCGCCCGTGTCCTTTTCACCACCAAACGCGCCGCCGATCTCCGCGCCGCTCGTGCCGACATTCACGTTGGCGATGCCGCAATCGCTGCCGCGCACGCTCAGAAATGCCTCCGCCTCGCGCAGGTCGTTCGTAAAAATACCAGAGCTCAGGCCTTGCGGCACCGCGTTGTGCATGGCGATGGCCTCGTCGAACGTTTTATACGCTATTAAATACAGCAGCGGCGCGAAGGTCTCCTCCTGCACGATTCGATATTCATTTTCCACCGCGGCGATGCACGGAGTGACGTAGCAACCACCTGAGTATTTCCTTCCAGACAACGGCTCACCACCGTAGAGAATCTTACCCCCCTCTTTCTTCACTCGCGCCATGGCCTTCATCATGTCGTCGACGGCAGAGTGATCAATCAACGGTCCCATCAGCGTGGAGCGTTCGAGTGGATTGCCAATGACGATGGAGCGATAAGCCGAAACAAGCCGTTTCCCAAGCTCCTTATCCATGGATTCGTGGACGATGACGCGCCGTGTCGTCGTGCAGCGCTGGCCAGCCGTGCCGATGGCCCCAAAAAAAATGGCACGCATGGCCAGGTCCATATCGGCGCTTGGCGTTACGATGACCGCGTTGTTACCGCCAAGCTCAAGGAGGGTCCTTCCCAAACGTCGCTGCACCGCTTGCCCGACCTGCACGCCCATCGCGCAAGACCCGGTTGCCGAGATCAAGGGAAGACGTTTGTCGGCGGTCATCCGATTCGCCACCGTGGTCACATCCCCGATCAACAGCGTGAAGATGGCCGGGTCGGCGCCGGTTTCCTTGCATACTTTTTCGGCAATGCGCGTGACAGCGATGGCGCACAACGGGGTTTTGTTGGACGGCTTCCAGACGACGGAATCGCCACAGACAGCAGCCAGAGCGCTGTTCCACGCCCAGACCGCCACCGGAAAATTAAAGGCCGTGATCACGCCGATCACACCGAGGGGATGCCACTGCTCCATCAGACGGTGCTGCGGACGTTCGGATGGAATGGTCAGTCCATAGAGCTGCCGCGAAAGCCCGACGGCGAAGTCGCAGATATCGATCATCTCCTGCACTTCCCCTTCGCCTTCAGCGATGATCTTACCCGTCTCCAAGGTCACGAGCCTGGCCAGATCCGATTTAGCTTCACGGAGCGCATTGCCAAGTCGGCGAATCGTTTCTCCGCGCACGGGAGCCGGGGTCACGCGCCACTTCAAAAATGCTTCCTGTGCGCGGGCGATGGCAACATTATAATCCCCGGGTGAAGCCTGGCGGACGCTGGCAATAGGCCTGCCGTCGATGGGCGAGACGTGTTCCGTCACGGGATCATCGCCCTGCCATTCGCCGCAGAATACGCCCGGATTAATTCTTTCGATGCCGAGTTTCTTGAGCCAGGGATACATGAGATCCATCTCCGACGTGCAAATTTATCCGGATGTCCGGCCTGCCAATTCCCCTTCGCCGCGGCGGGTCTTTGCTCGACCCGGCCCGCGCATCCGACGGCACTCTTCCCGCAGCATCCCCATCGCCTCGTGAATCGCCTCCATCGGAAAATCCAGCACTGGCCGGAATCGAATCGAACGCTCACCGCTGCGGATGGCGAGCAGGCCGGTTTCATAAAGGCCGCGGAAAAACTGCTCGCGCGCCGGCCCGTCCGGCAAATCAAAGGCAAGCATATGGCCGCGCCCGCGCACGGCTGTGATGATCGGCTCTTCCTCAGCCAACCGTTGCAGTTCGGCCAGAAACCTTTGACCGACCTGCCGCGTATTTTCAACTAGATGTTCTCGCTCGATAATTTCCAGGTAAAGTGTGGACCGCACCATGTCGGTGAGATTGCCGCCCCAGGTCGAGTTGATCCGGCTGGGCAGGCGGAAGCAATTATCCGTTACCTCATCCAGCCGGGGGCCGGCCATCGCGCCACACACCTGGGCTTTCTTTCCAAAGGCGATCAAGTCCGGCAGCACACCGAAATGTTCGCAGCCCCACTTCCGGCCCGTCGTGCCGATGCCGGTCTGCACTTCATCGAAAATGAGCAGGATATCGTTCTCGTTGCAGAGGCGCCGCAAGGTCTGCAACCACTCGCCCCGAAAATGATTGTCCCCTCCCTCGCCTTGAATGGGCTCGATGAGGATCGCGGCGATATCGACGCCTTGACGCCGGATAAACCCGCGGATCTGCTCCTCAGCCTGTCCTTCTCTTTGGATGACGTCCACGGTTCGTTGCGGTTCCGGCAACGCAAAGTCAATGCTCGGCGTCGAGACACGCGGCCAGGGAAACTTGGCGAAGTAATCAGTCTTGCGCGGGTCGGTGTTCGTCAGGCTCAGCGTATATCCGCTGCGGCCATGAAAGGCGTGCTCAAAGTGCAGGATCTCTGTGCCGCGTTCCCCGCGCCCGGCCGCAAGGTTTTTGCGGACTTTCCAGTCCATGGCGGCTTTGATGGCGTTCTCCACAGCCAGCGTTCCGCCTTCGATGAAGAAGTAACGGTCCAACGGCGGCAAGCCCATCACACGATCGAACGTCTGCACGAACCTGGCATAGTGTGCGGAAAGAACATCCGAATTTGCCACTTTGGTCCGCGCCGCCTCCAGGAGTGCGCCGTGGGCTTCCGGTCGATCCAGGTAAGGATGATTGAACCCAATCGGCATCGAGCCGTAGAAACCGTACAAATCCAGAAGCCGCCGTCCGGTCGAAGCATCGACCAGATAACAGCCGCGGCTGTTCTTCAAATCGACGACGATCCGAAATCCGTCCAGCAGGATGTGCCTGCCAATCTCCGAGATCACCGCCTCGGGATCTATGCGGTCTTTTGCACTCATCTGTTTAAACCTTAGTTTGGATTGAAAACAGGGTCAAACCACGCCGGAAACAAAGCAAATGTTCGTTGCACTCTTAAATAACAAGGGCCGGAGCGATTATTCTCCGGCCCTGTTGGGTGATGAGGGCATTCACACCGTCACCGGGCGGCGCCAAGGAGGTGGCAAAGAAGTATCCACTTAACCCGCTGCCCGCTTCTTTGCCCTCGCGATGTCCTCTCC
>Ga0137432_1000699_pt1 | contig 14069 bp, 26 predicted proteins | sample EasRivERMZT820_2_FD_102337 | JGI IMG/M metagenome (GOLD analysis project Ga0137432, IMG submission 102337) | Soil microbial communities from meander-bound floodplain in the East River, Colorado, USA - East River MetaG ERMZT820_2 | ecosystem: Environmental > Terrestrial > Soil > Floodplain ...
CGTGGACGCCTTGTTCAGCGGGTTCAAGGCATACACGCCCGTGATGGTGAAGATGTCGCCGATGCGGAGGGTGGTCGCGCCTGACGCCCATGCCTGCGTGAGCAGGGACGAGCCGGTCTGGTTCGCGCCGTTGACCGTGGGGGTCGCGGTGGTGAACGCACCCGTGGTGCGAATCCAGGCGTTCGCCGTCTGGTACCACTCGTCCACGCCGAGGGCGTTCCCCGCGAACATGCCCGTCTTGTACATGTCGCTGATCTTGCTCGACGGGTTGAACAGGCTCAGGTTGCCGGTGCCCACGAGCGTGGACATCATCTGCGGCTTCATGACCGCCACGCGATCTTCCTGCGGGCAGCCGATGTCGGTCAGTTTGACGCCGGCATCGAGGTAGGTCTGATTGGTGCTCGGGTTTGATCCCGGCGTGCCGACCGACCAGTAGGATAGCGGCGTCATGCGGGCGAGGCCCTGATAGTCGATGTAGTTGGAGAGGGCGACCGCGACCGGCTTGATGTAGCGGGTCCGCACTTCCTCAATCGTCAGGGTGGCGTCGAACGTGCTCCACGAGACGCCGATGTTCGCCTGATCGGTGATGGTGATCGGGACGAGCTGATCGACGATGTTCGCGGCCTGGAACGCCTGCCCGGAGGTCACGGCGGGCGTCCACGGCAGACGCATCTGGAACGTGGCGCCGACTTTGGCCCCACCGGCCTTGAAGGCGTCCGAGTATTTCCGCGTGCAATTCGCGGAAAACTTCATGTTGTTAACGGCGAGTCGTCCGGTCTCTTTCGCTACCCAGTTGGGTGTCGCAAAACTGTTTGCCATCGTGGCCCCTGCTTAGGCCCGACGCTCCCTCGCATTCATCCGTTTGATGTAGGCACTGCCGAACGGTTGATCACTCGGGTCTTTATCGGGCGCTGGCTCTCGGCTGGTCCGCACGGGAGTAATCGGCACAGCAGAGGATCGAGGAAGCGCCGCCGCTGATCCCGTCGAGATCGCAGCAGTCAACGCAGGGGACGAAGCCTTGACCGTGGCTTCGAGCAGACGGCGCACCGCTGTAGCAGCAGACAAAGGAGCCGTATGGACATCCTTCGCCAACTGAACGAGTTCCTCCGGGTGCGAGCCGAGGAATCGGGCAATTTCTGGTCCCAATTCCGACCGCTTGATCGCTTCAAGCATGACGGGTGGGAAAATCTGATTGGCGGGACGACCCGCCTTGAGCAACGCCTGATCGGCGGCTTCGACGAGATCCACGAACTCGGGGTCCTCGGCAATGGCCTTGTCAAACCGGGCTTTGTGCGCCTGCAAGACCGTGAACTCGGCGACCTGCGCCCGTTCTTCGGCCATCGCCTGCCGTGCCTCTTGCTTCGCTTCCCACCGGGCCGAGGCGCGGAGGTACGACGCATAGGGGTCAGGACGGTCCTGGAAATCTTCTTCGGTCGGTTCCTTGTCGAGCGGGCCAAACGACTCTCGTGGAGCCGGTTCCGGCTTGGCGGCGGGCGCATCGCGCTCGGCCATCCGGCGTTCGAGGTCGGCAATGCGGGCCTGAGATTCAGCCAGTAGGCGTCGGGCTTCGGCGGCTTCCGCCGTGGCTTCCTTGACGCGGGCTTTCGGGTCGTGCCGGGGGTTGCCTTCGCCCTTCACCTTGACAGGCGGGACGGGTTCCTCGGCTTTGACCGGATCATCGGGTCCCGGCTCGGTCGGTTCCGGCTCAGGATCGGGCTCGGACTCGGCCTTCGCGGCGTCGTTCAACTTCTTGATGTAGGCGCGGTTGAACGGCTCCGGATCTACCGGAGGATCGACCGCGGGCAGCAGATCTTCGCTCATGAAGTCGGCTCAGTCTCAGCCGTTTGCATCGAATTGTCAAGCACGGACGCTTCCAAGCCCTGTTGATGCCCCACTTCGCCCGCTTCCAACCCCTGCTCGTGGGCCATCTGACCCTGCTGCATGGCCTGACGGTGCGAGACCTCACCCTGCAACAGTTCGTGCTGGTCTTCGAGGCCGGCCAGAATCCGGTCCATCTGGCCCTTGATGGTCAATTGCGCCCGTTGCGCGTCAATGGTCGCCTGCGTCTTCGCCAGGTCGGCCTGCGTCTTCATGGCGGCAATGCGCTCCTCGGACTCAATCTTCATCCGTTCGCGCTCGGTCTCGCCGGCCTGCTTGATGGTGTCGGTCTCGATCGCCATCTGCTGTTCTTTGACCCGCTGCGTCAGCGCCTCGACCATCTTGCCCTGCTGAGCCATTTGCGCCTGCATCTGCATCAGGAGGGCCTTGGGGTCTTGATTCTTCATCGCCTCATGCTGCTGGACTTGCGGCGGGAGCATGAGTTTGGCGCGTTCGGCGGCAATATCGGCCCCCGGCCACGTCTGGAGCTTGAAGAACAGGTCCATATACGCGGCCATCATCTCTGGATTGGGCGCGAGCGTCTCGGCCAGCATCGCCGCCCCTTCCTCGGAGCGCGTATCGTAGGATTTGCCCACCTTGATGACGGGGTTGAACTGCCGATCCGACAATTGCACCCGTTTTTGGCCCTGCTGGCTCGGGCCGGGGCCAATGATGCGGGCTTCCTGCTCGCCTTGGGGGTTCATGATCGTCACCATCCGGTCGGGGCGGTTGCCATAGACCGGAAAGATGAGATCGTCCACAATCCGCGCTTCGTGCCGAATGGACCGGGCGTGATTGTCCAGGTAATTGCTGGTCGCCTGTTGCGCCTGCTTCTGAAGCGCCAGAATCGCCCGCCCGGACTTGATTTGCGGGTCCACCGATCCCAGAGACGCTTCGGGGATGCCGGTGGTGTCGTGGACGGACTGGCTGAAGGTGCTGATGCCGAACGCAATCGCCTGAATCGCCGGTTCCTGCACGTCACGGGTCGGACGGTCCAACGGTTTCCCGTTCTCCGACACCGGGTTGTAGAGCAAATACGGCAGCGGCAGGACGGCCGCATTCGTGTACCAGTCGGTATAGCCTTCGAGTTGCTCGGGCGTGGCGATATAGGGGGCTTTGGGGGCGAGCGCAATGGTTTCGACCATCGCACTGACCATGAAATTGAACCCCTGCTGGCCCGGAATGCCGGGACGGACAATCCCCTCGCAGCGCCGGTCCTCATCGAACGGCTGCAATTCCTCCCCGACCTCTTTGATGATGGGAATGTACCGGCCGGCCCATTCTTCGTAATCGAGCACTTCCTGAGCGCCGTTAATCTTCGCCCACTTAATCGTCGGCACCGACACGGTTTTCGGCTTCGTGGGCTGTCCCGCCGCATTCGGCGGCCCAATGGCGGGCACGCCTTCGGGCAACTGCTCTTTCCAAAACACGCCTTGCGGGGTCCAACAGAGGGTTTTCTGCTCGTATTCGGTCCAGAAGTACTCGGCGACCCGAATACTGCGGTTCCCCTTCGTGTCGGACGTAAACCACGCGGGCGACTGGCTCATCAGGCCCGTAAACTCGTCCGCCGAGGTCGGGTCCTTATGCGAGAGCTTGGAGGAGGGAAACTCGGCTTTATACGCTTCCTCCGACATATCCACGGCAATCAGCCCCCACCGGGCATCGCTGCCATCGGGTTCCACATGGCTCGGGTCGAGGCGCACGGACGACTGGTTGTAGATGCGCTTGATGACGATCTTATTGTCAAACGACCGGTCGGAGACGGGCTCAATGAGGACCCGCCAGAAGCCCCGGCCGGCTTGCGCCACGCGGTCGAAGGCCCACGAATGGGCGGCCTGCGCCTCGGATTCCCGCTGAATGCGCCGATACAGCCCTTCGCGGAGTTCGACCTCATCCTTGACCGCTTGAGGCACGCCGCCAGGGAAGTCGTCAGCGGGAATCAGTTCCGCGCCCAAATGGGCGTTCCGTTCCTGATTCTGGAGCTGGCGCACGGGCTGACGGAGTTTATTAATGGTCAGGCGCGGACGGCCAGGAATGGCGGGCATGCCGTCCGCGGCTGGTCTCCCGGCGCGGGCGTCAATGGCGGACTGGTCCCACTGGAAATCGCCCCCGGCATAGAAGCCGATGTCCTCTTTTTCACGGGCGAGTTGTGGTCCATCGGCGGCATCGGCGGCATTCCAGCAGGCGAGCGCTTTTTCGCAGATTTTGGCCTGTTGCTTTTTGGAGAGACGAGCGCCCGTCTCGGGCTCAGGCTCGGGGGAGTCGTCCTGCTCGTCGCCGTAGGCCATTAGCGTGGGAGTCTAGCACGGCTTCAGCCGAGCCACGCCCGTTCCCCAATCGCAAACGCGGCTTTCCCGCCCCGTTTCTGCTGTTTATCGACCGGTGTCTTATGGCGAACCGCCAGATACCGGAATGCATCGGCCCCGTGACTGGCCCAATCGTGAATCGGTTGCGCCGTAAACTCGTTAATCCGCGAGTTCCACGTTTTCCGGTAATTCCTGAGCGCATTCAGCCCCGGCCCCGCCTTCGTTTCGTCAAACCAACAGTTCTGGAGCAGCAATCGGACGGCCTGAATGCCGTCAATAAAGGGAATCGACGGGACGGTCTGAAATTTCAGGCCGAGGGCCTTCGCCGTCTCCAATCGGGACTTCCCGGTGCCCAATTCCCGCACGTTGATATCGTGCGGCGCCCAATGCGTGCCCCAGACGTACGATTTGTCCTTCACTTTCTTGATAAAGTGCGGCAACCCCTCCCCGGACGCCTCGTAGTAGTCAATCAGCCGGATTTCGCCGCCACGGGTGCTCTGGGAGAACCAAATACTGGTCGCGTCATCGACGCCGAGGTCCCAGGTCGTATCCACGGGCAATCCGGGGTCGTACGGGACGCCGGTAATGCGGCCTTCCGTGTCACACTGGCCCAATTCGGCCCCCCACCACGCCCCGCGGATGGCCGCGGAGGAGGACAGATACCATTCCTGCTCATAATCGGCCTGGAGCATCAGCCCCTTTTCAATCAGCCGCCGATCGTCACTCATCGCCTGCGTCAGCGCGAGAATCGTGGCCCCTTCTTCGGTGGCAAGGCTCCCATCGACTGTTTGCCAGAGCGAGAACCACTCGGGGTCGTCTTTCGCTTCGTGGTAGGTCTTGTAGAGCTGGTCAGTGCCTTTGATGGTGCCTGAGAAGATGCCGTACCCGACGTGATCGGCCAGAGATTTGGAAAGGACTTCGGAAAAGACGTTGGGCGGTATTTGCGAATACTCGTCAAGTGAAACCCCTGACAAACCCGGTCCCCGGAGGCTGTCTGGTGAATCACCGCCGACCAACTGTATACGTGACCCGTTGGGATACACGACGAGCAGTTCGCTTTCATTGAACCGGACGCCGGGAATCGGTCTGGCATAGTCCTTCAACATCTCCCATCCGGTCTTTTTGGCCTGTGAATACGTCGGCATCACATGCCAATACACCCGATTCTTGAGCAACGCCACCAACTGATCCGGCTCGGCCCCCGGCAGATTCGTCAACAGCCGCTTCATCTCCCAATGGTCATCGAGCGCCGCCCGCTGATGATGATTCAGCACCGCTGTCGTCTTCCCCGCCCGCCGATGGAGGACCAGAACGGCCCATCGTTTAAGGTGCTGATGCAGCCCCCGCGCCCAGACACGCGGCCGGTACTGAATCTCTACAATGGTCGGTTCCGCCATCGCCGAGATTCTACACCCGACACCCCTGTCAATTCGTTGACATCAGTGTCAAGTCTCTGACAGTGACGGAATCCCAAATACCTGCTAGCCTGAGCCATAGCGGGCCGAAGGGAACTCTCCACTAGATCAAGTGCTTCTTAGCGGTGGAAGGGCAGACGCAGCAGCGACGCCCGCGATCACAAGAAGTGGATCGCCCCAAAGTTCAATTTTTCTGGTGGGAATACAGCAGCCCGAATCCCTACGCCCAGGCTGGCAGGAAAAGCCATTTGCCCCACGGCTGTGCTGTGGATGAGGCCATAGTCAACTCGCTCGGCAAGAACCGAGATTCGCCCCTCCCCCCGCCACCCCCACCCCCTCGATGTCCCCAGGCACACGTCACCACAGACACCCGATGACCAGGTGCTCGAGGGCCGGCTGAGTGGTCGAGGAGGCTAGTGTTCGTGAAGGAGGACAGTCACTCTTGCCATTTGATGACGATCCCACCCGTGTGCTCGACACGTTCGGTCAACAGGTTCAAGTGTTTGGCGAGGGAATCTAAGGCTTTGGTCTTGTCGTACATGCGCACCTTGAGGATCACGTCAGTTGACCCATCACCAGCCGTCAAGTTGCGAGACACCACATCAAAGGACTGGACACAGGCGCTCTGGTCCTTCGTCCATAAGGCAGGCGGTTTGAGGTTCCCCGAGCTATCAAACATGGTGTCGGTCCGCACCAATGCGAGGCGCTTGAACTCCCGCAAAATCAGCTCTGGCGTGACATCAGCAGCGCTGCATTGGTCCTTCTCTAGATACGCGATACAGTCGCGAATGTCACCTCTGGCCATGAGCTCACTGGCCGCTTGAGCAGCGGAGGAGGCGCTGTAACCTGCTCTGATGTAGGCCTTCGTGGCATTGAGGTCGAGCAGGTACTCCTCGCAGAAGCGGACCTGGCGGTCATTGAGACCGAAATGATTGGGGTCTGGAGAGGTCGTGGCCATGCGTCAGACGGTAGCACATTTGTTCTGTTTGCCATCGTTTTGTCACAATTGAGAGGCAAGATAGGTGTTGACACGGTAGGACCGTTGGCCCTATAGTCTCTGTATGATGACTCACATGAACGACGCAGCCGTGCTCACGTTTGACCAGTTCACGGCCGTCTATCTGCCCTTGCTTCGCGCGTATCTGTTGGATGCGGGGATAGGTTGGAACGCCCTACGCCAGTTGTCGCGACTGGCCGAAGCGTATCCCGCGTATACCGCGCGCGCCGAAGCGGAACTCCGGTAACCGTTCGAGACACAAGGAGCCCCCGACCATGAGTGAATTTTCAACCGCTATGCGTCTGACGACGGGAAACTTTCCCACATGCATCCGCCGGATCGACTATCCCATACACAAGGGGCAGCCGAACCCCTCGCACGGCAAGTATCATTTTGTGGGATCAGTGCCGGTGATCTATGCGCACATCCGGTTCGCCACCGAACAGGACGCCATTCACGCCGCTGTCCTCGCTGGCGCCGAACGCATCCAGCGCACTGATAACACCTTCGTGGATATCGCCACCGAACAGGCCCGCCAGCAGGATGTGTGCTTGCCCACGCTCGAAACCGTCAGGACGACGGAACTGTCCTTGCCGCAACTGGACTGCCCCGAGCAGCCCTTCACGCTCACGGCGCCCCGTGAGACCGAAGAAACCCAAACGTCACTTTTCTAAAGGAGATCCGACCATGACCCCGACCACTGACACGAGCACCGACATCCGCCGCTTGACCGCCCGAGAGTTGACGAGCGCCCTCGCCACCCGCCGCCGACAGGCCGAAGACGCGCTGCACGGCATCTTGAAGGCCGGCGATACCGTCTATACACAGACGATTCACCGGTCCGACTCCGGCATGAAACGCGTCGTCCGCGTGATCGTGCTCACGCAGCGGGACGACGCCGGCCAGGTCATGCCCCTGCATCCGAATTGGGCCGTGCATGTGCTCACGGGCGCCCGTTTGCAGACGGTGGACGGGTATGACGGCTGCGTCGTCAACGGCTGCGGATTCAATCAGGGCGCGCATTTGGTGGAGTCACTCGGGCACGCACTCGGCCTCAAACTCCGTCACGAGACGCTGTAGACATCGGGATTAGAAACCGTGGCCCCGTGGCTGCGGTCGGGCGAAATGACGCCCCTGAGGAGACCCCGACCAATGACTGACTCGCCCATCACCGCCGCCGACATTGCCGCTCGCCGTCTCGCTTTCCCGCGCTGTTATGCCGGCGCGACCGATGAGACCGTGGCCCACATGATCCGCGTGACCCGGGCCGAACGGATCGCCATGCTCGCGGCCTTGACTCCGACGCATGATCCCGCCGCGCACCGATACACCATGCGCTACCGGCCCCCCGGCGCCTTTACGCTGCCCCGTGGCCTCAACTGGACGTTGACCGAACGCCCCGCCCGCCAGGACGCCGGCTTTCAGAAGCGCACGGACTTGCCCGTGAGCCGACACCCGTTCGGCGTGTTCACCACGGACACGCGCCCCTTGACCCCCGACGAATTGACCGCCTATGAAATCGAGGTGCTCCCATGACCAATCCCCCGACCCCGCCGCCCGTCTGGACGCTTAGCGCCCCGTATCAGGATGTTGAACAGGCCGTCAGGACCGGCAGTATCACCTTCCGCCAGTGGGAAGCCTATCGCGCTATCTGGTTCTATGGCGCCCCCCGATTCTCAGACCTCGTGGACTGGCCCCGCATCCGCGATATCAACGCGCAGCTCGATACTGTCCATGGTCCCGTGCCGGCCTGTCTGACCTGCAACGACACGCAAGAATTGATTCTTGGCCCCGAGTGCGGCAACTTGGCCGGGTGCATGGCGATCTGTGGCGATTGCGCCCCCGAGACCGTCGGCGAACGGGGAGTGTGGTAAATGGACAAGCCCAACACCGTGACGGCACAGGCGTTCCGAGAGGCAGCCGCACAACTCTATGAACGTCTTGGTTCTCAATGGCGCGACTTGCTTCTTGCCGCCGCCGACCAACGCGACCAATGGGATCTGTGCGAACTGAAGCGCCAATTACATCACGCGCATTCCATCAAACTTGAACGAGAACTCGCCTTCCAACAAGCCCGGGTGGAAAACTTGCTCACGGCCCTAGACGAACGGCGCGAAATGGATGGATTGGAGGAAGGCGGTGAGTAAGAGACGCTGGGCCACGCCAGAAGACATCTCGTCACGCGCATGGCTGCTTGACGCCATCACGCGAGACGCAGCCGTCACCGAGAACGCCCGAGCCCGCGCCGTGACCGTGCTCGTCGAACGGCTGACCGACGCCGAGACCGCGATCGCCACACTCACCCGAGAACTCAAGGAGTGCCGATTCACGATCCGGTGTCTCACGGACGGTGACGGCCGCTGCCCTGCCCTCTGGGCGGGCGTGCACCGATGCGTGCGCCCGTATGACCACAAAGAATCCCACCTCACCGAAAGAGGATGTGATTGGACGGATCAACTATGAGCCTGACGACTTGGAAAGCCACCTACTACCCGATCTCGGCTCGCGAGACGGCCCCACAGGACGCGATCGCCCACAGTCTGACCAAATGGCGCGGCTTGTTAGATCTCGCGTCTCACGGGCTCACGCGTGCCCACTCCGGCTCTATATGCATCGGCGATATCACCGATGACGCGCAGTTGTTTCCGATCTCTGGCGGGACCTGTGCCTTGTGTGTGCATTTTTACGACGACGATGACGATATCGATGAATTCGCCCGTTGCGCCCGCTGCCCCTTAGCCCTCAGCCGTGGCGGCGTGCCCTGTACCAAAGCCACCACGGCCGAAGGCACATACAGCCCCTTTGAGCGATGGACGCTCAACGGCGACCCCGCCCCCATGATCCACGCACTGGAGACCGCCCTGGAAGACAACCTCATCGCCACACGCACCCAGGAGCCCCGCTAATGCCCCGCACCCACTCGCCCACGCCCGAGAAGATCACCGCCACCCGGCACGCCCTCGGGTTGACCCGCACCGAAGCCGGCCGCCTCATCAGCAGCAATTACAAGAACTGGCAACGCTATGAAACCGGGACCCGCAAGATGCCCGTGTCCACGTGGAAGTTCTTCCTGTTGAAGACGAGCACCCGCGCTCGAAGGCTCATTGCCGGCCGCCCCAACCCCGCCGACCACTTGCCCCGAGACAAACGTGAGACCACCCGCCCGGAGCCCGTGGCGCCCGTGGTGAGTGCCCACGCCGTCATTCAGGCCGCCCGCCACAGCGCCCAATCTGAAGGATCGGATTAGTTGCCATTTCATGCTTGACACGTAACCCCAACGGCCCCATACTCTCATTCAGGAGACCGACCAATGACCCAAACCCACACGACCAGCGCCCTTGCCCACGACGCCAAGTTGCCGATTCCCGGCTTGCACATCGAGGGCCGGCGCTGGTTTCAGAAGACCTACGGCAACACCTACCACAGCGTGCGGATTTACCGCACGGGGTGCGAGACCGTGTATCTGCCGAGCCGCTACGGCTACGGGGAGATGTTTTTGCAGACCGCCATCGCCTACCTCCGCAAGAACGGCTATGCCGACGCCCAGAACGGCACCTGCTACCTCCGCGAGCAGCTCGGGGGCACCTACAGCGTGATCGACGTGCCGCGCCAGAAGGACCTGTAATCCGTTCACTCGCCCCCTCCACGGCCGGATGCCCCACCCAGGCGCCGGCCGTTTTTCTTTTTTAGGGATTGACAGCCGCCCGTCTTCAGGCAGAGAATCGACCGGACAGAAAAAGAGCCCCGAAGGCTGACGACCTCCGAGGCTCGGCAAGACTGGTATCAGCAGGCTTGCGGGGACGATGCCCGCATCCTACCACACCATCAACGTTTTGCCATACACGCGGCCGACCTCGCACCTCGAGACCGGGCCGGTCGCCAGAGCGCACACTGGCTCCAGTTTCGCCAGCGCACCGAGCAGGATCGCATCCACGAGTGGGCAACGTCTCCGCGCCGACGACCCGCGACCAAGCCATCCGGCGCAAGCCGTACGTAAGGATGCGAGGAGGCAGACATCAAGGCAGCCAGAAGGCTGTTGGCGGACCTGCCACACTCGGCACACGCACAGAGACAGCCCGCCAAAGATCTAGATGGCGGGATAGGGCGCGGTGTCTCTTGAGCCCCACCCCAAAGAAATCTGTCACGGACACGTATTTACCGCTTGACAGCGGTTCAGCGTATCTATAGAGTCTGGACATGACTTCGATTGACCCCGCTGACCGGCTCGCCGTCTTTGTGCAGGCGCACGGGACGCAAGATCAGGCGGCCAGGAAACTCGGCATCAGCCAGCAATACCTATCTGACCTGCTGAAGAACCGGCGCCAGTTTTCCTCACGCATCCTTCAGAAACTTGGCTTGAAAGCGATCATCGTCAACAAATAGGAGCCCGCCATGACCGACCTGATGCTCGCCGTTTCGCTCGTCGCCGTGCTCTACCTGATCAGCGGGTGGGTGATTCCCCCGTCGCCCAAGGACGCCCCCGAAGACGTGCTCGACCAGCAGGATAAGGCGTGGTAACGGCCATGACCACTGTGGACGCCTTTGGATTCTTGGCCGTGGTGGTGGGGCTGCCCTTGCTCGTGATCTACGCCCTGCTGGCGCTCGTGACCCGTGGCCCACAGCCCCCGACCGACCCGTGGCAAGGGATGCGGTCATGACCTGCCCCCTCTGCCATCGTCCGCTGGCCCAGAACGGCCGGTGCTACACGTGCGGCGTGGAGAATATGCGGCTGTTCGCGGAGCACCTCGCCCAGAAGGACGCCGAACGGATCGCCGCCGCGCAGGCTCGCATTATGGCCGAGGATGGACAGAAGCCGTGACGACCGACGAACACGGCGCCCTCTACGCACGGATTCGAGAACTGGAACGCCAACTCCGCGAACGTGAAGCGGATCTGCTCGCACGGATTCAAGACTTGGAACGCCAAGTGAGCGCCACCGAAGAACGCCTCTTTGACGCCTGGAAGACGCATGGCGAGAAACGGACCGACATGCTGCGGATCTTGGAGCAGTGGTGATGATCGAAACGTGGCTCGCGAACAACCCGGCCGGGTGGGCCGGCTACCCCACGACGGCGCTGGTGTCACCGCTCGACCACGAAGACATGTATGCGCGGGAACGCCGGCTGCGACGGGGCGGCTACACCGGCCCGCACCTGGACATGACCGCTCATCGGCGCATCGAAGCCTGGATCGCCAGTGAACGGCTCAGGCGCCGGCAACGGTATCAGGCGAACGTCAACGCCGTCATGACGTGGATTTAGGGGGTTATTCATGGCTCACACACCCGGCCCGTGGCGCGTGATCTTCGAGGAAGTGACACATCGTAAAGGCAGCCCCATGTGCCATGACACATGCGGTAAAGGCGCGACCCCGCTCCGTGTGACCTATGACCACCGGCCTGACCAATGGGGCCAACACGCACAATCCGAGCCCATCTGTCACGTCATGCAGATCGATCGCGTGGCAGATGTGATGGGGGCGAACGGTGAACATGTGGTCTGTTTCGGCCACGACTATGACGACTACGGCGGGTGTGATGTCGACGATGCCCGACTCATCGCCGCCGCGCCGGACTTATTCACGGCGGCATCTGAATTGGTCGAACGTCTCGACTCCCAGACCGACATCGACATCACGGACCTCAGACTCGCCGTGGACAAGGCACGGCAATAAAAAGGACGCGCCCCCGACCAAGAGAGCGCGTCCACAGGAGACCCAATGACCAACGACACGATACCACGAATGACCGACGCCGACGCCACCGAAGGCTTGGACGACCTCACCCGCGCCATCGCCATCCTGTTGTATCAGGCCCGCGGGATTCACGACCGCAACCCCGGCGCCGTGCAAGCCATCCCGTTCCGGTCGCTCCCCGAGGCGTGGCAGCAGGATTTCATGATTGCCGCCAAGGCCGCCGTGATGGGGCTTGAGGCCACGCACCGATTTAATGCCGGTCTTCACGCCCGCGCCGAGATTCAGCGGTATCTGGCCGCCGAGGCGATCAGTGTCGTGCATGATGACCTCGCTAATGTTCACGGCCGCTTGAAGCGATTCATTGAGACCATCACCCGCGCCGAGTCGCCCAACATCGTCACCGAAGTCCTCGCCGCCTATCAGGAGGGATTGTGCCGAACGTAACCATCACCGATTACCAGACCTTCGAGGCCATGCGGCGGTATGGCGGCAGTTTCGCCAAAGCCATTGCCGAAGCCGCCACCCGCGCCGAACTCATCGAGGAATACCGCACGATGGCGGCCATCATTCTGGCGAAGGAGACCCGATCATGATGACTGGCAGCCTGAAGCACGACTGGCACGACTGGCGACCCTACCGGAAGATCGCCACCCAACTTATGCGACCTTACATCCCTGGAGAGAACCTGAACGGTATCAGCGTGAACGCCGAGGACATACCGGAACTCGGGGGCATGATCGCCATCAACGCTAGCAACCCGAACGATCAGTGGTATGTCGGGAAAGCGTTTTTCCTCGCCAACTACGTGGAGGCGAACCGATGACCACCCACGTCACCACCCGCCCCCGTCACATGCACCGCTGCGCCGAGTGCCAGCGCGAGTTCTATCTGTGCAGTGAACGCGATTGCACCCTTGCCCCGGAAGTCTGCCAGGGCTGCGAGATGGATCGGCAAGATGCGTTTTTTGACAAGATCGAGGCCGCCCGTCTCGGCTACATGCCTGTCGTGACGATCTCTGAAGCCGAGTTCCGCGCCCAGTTCGCTGACAACGACATCACCCCTAAGGAGCCGACCCATGAGCCGTGATGCTGAGCCGACGTTTCTAGCGACGCCAGACCGTCGCACCCCGGAGGACATCATCAATACGTTGACGGAGGAACGCGACTCGTTGAGCGAACTTCTGGCCGTCGAACAACAGCGCGGCGTGATGCTCACCGCAGAAAACAAAATGCTGACATCGTGGAATGACACACTGGCATCTGCCCTGTCCACGATGCGAGCCCAACACCAAGCATTCAAGAGTTACCAGCGCACGCTGACCGAAGCCGTCCTCGACATCACCAAGGAGCCCAAGTAATGCCCATCATCGCCAACGCCGGATCATCCGCCTTCATCCCCTGCCCCGCTGGCCCTCAGCAGGCCGTGGCGATCGACGTAATTGACCTCGGCCTGATGAAGAATGAACTGTTCCCGAACGCCGACGGGACCGCCAAATGGCAGCACAAGATCGACATCGTGTGGCAGTCCGCCGACCTGATGGACGACGGCCGCCCCTACCTCATCAAGAAACGCTACACCCTCAGCCTCGGGGAAAAGGCCACCTTGCGCCACGACCTCGCCTCCTGGCGGGGCCGGGACTTCACGCCGGCTGAACTCGAAGCCTTCGACGTGGAGAAGCTCATCGGCGTGAACGCCATCATCAACGTCGCCCACAAGAAGGGCAGCCGCGGGGGAACGTTCGCCAACGTGGTGTCCGTGATGCCGCTCATGAAGAATCAG